>ENA-OWPA01001949-OWPA01001949.1-bioreactor-metagenome-genome-assembly--contig:-NODE-1949-length-11449-cov-4.800827_pt1 | contig 11449 bp, 12 predicted proteins | sample MGYA00238139_ERZ651803 | MGnify/ENA primary metagenome ERZ651803 (study PRJEB26909, sample SAMN07631231) | bioreactor metagenome | isolation source: Switchgrass digestor | place: USA: Dartmouth...
GACCTGCAAAACATCGTTGTGCCGTATGCGTGGTTTAATCCGATAAGCCACCGTGAAGCCTTGCGGAGCATAGCAGAGGCCGGTTTGGCGGCAGCATTTCAGAACCGGGATGGAAAAATCCAGATAGAGAGCTTTCTACTTACTGGCGATGAACCGGTATTGGAAATAACGGAGGATGATTATTTCCCGCCGCTCCGGGCTCCGAGCAGGCAGGACCAGGTGGCGAATGAAATCATAGTTGATACTCAGCCGTTGCGGCCGACGGCAAACCCGGAGGAAGTCTACAAGAGCAACGAGCCGATAGATATACCGGCAAACAGCACTAAGACGGTGACAGCTTTCTACAATAGCCCGCCGGTGATTGAGGCTGTTGCAAGCCTTGACAGCCCGCCTGCTGGGGTAAGTATAACGGATGCAACATACTATGGATGGGGAGCAAGCATAAAAATCCAGAACACCAACGCCACGGACAAGCAGGTGACATTGGTTATACAAGGTAAGCCTTTGACCGTCCAGAACAAAGAGCGAGCTATTGCCAGGGACGAAACAAGCATAACGGAAAACGGGGTATTGAGATATGAGTTTCCCGCTAACCCGCTTGTGCAGACTTTAGCACAGGCGCAGGCTATAGCAGATGCCTTGTTGGCGAGCGTCAAGGAGCCGAGAAGGGATATAGAGGTTGAGTGGCGGGGGAATCCGGCATTGCTTTTGGGCGACAGGGTGACCGTTAAGGGCAAGGACTATCATGTGATTAGGCAGGAAATAGATTGGCAAGGTTACTTACAGGAAAGATTGACAGGAAGAAAAACATAGTGAGGTGATATATATGGCATGGCAAACACCGAAAACAAACTGGGGGCAGTCCGGGCAGACGGTGCCAATTGCCGATGATTTTAATCGGATAGAAGGGAATATACAGCATCTGCAGGACACAAAAGAAACACCCGCTGGTGCTCAGGCTAAGGCAGAGGCAGCAGCTGAGGTGGTGCGGGCCGAGCTTGATGCGCATTTGGCAGATTATGCCCAATACGGCGTAACAATGGGTCGTGAAAACGACCTTTATGTTGCCAAAATTAGACCGCTTTTTGGATTTACTCCTTTAGAAGTGAACTACGACGGGGATATATATGCAATAGCAGTAGATGATAACTATGTATATGTTGGCGGGGGGTGGGAAACAGTCCAAACTGTGTGGAAGCTTAATAAGTCCGACCTATCGTTGGTGAAGACGAGCGCAAACTATGGCGGTATTATTAGGGCAATAGCTACAGACGATGGATTTGTCTATGTTGGCGGGGCAGCAACCCAAACTATAAGAAAGTTGAGGAAAAGTGATTTATCACAAGTAGCTGAAAGCGCAAACTATGGCGGCATCATCTATGCTATAGCTACAGACGATGAATTTGTTTATATTGGCGGGGAAATAAACCAAACTGTAAGAGTCATAGAAAACCGCGATCTAATTAAGATTATAAGGAGGTACCAATAATGATATATGTGTTTGAGGGCGGAAGCATAGTCTATGATGGTGACACAATCAAAGAAGAACAAAAAGCACAAGGTGTAGCAGTTGAAAGTCTGCCGGAGCCGCAGACGCCGCATGATGTATCAACAGCGGTTATCGCCGCCAATGGTTTATCTTTTACGCAATAAAAGCCGGACAATTAACTATTGAGCAAGTACCGCAAGCGTATCAGGCAGAGGTACAAGCTCTCATTGATAAAGACAGCAAAGAAAGCGACGGTGCTTAAAAATGACGTGGGAAATTGCTCTTGGTATATTTGCTCTTGCGGGATTTGTAATATCTATCGTTAGCATTGCGGCTAAAACTATTCGTATACTTACACAACTCGAAACAACGATAAAAAACCTGCAATATACAGTTGACGATTTTAAAAACACGTACGAGAAAAATAAATCGCGCATCTGGGATACGCTGGACGAACACTCGGACAAGCTCGCAGAGCACGACAAAGAAATCGCTGTTATAAAACAGCGAATATGAAAGAGAACAGGAGGGGTTCTATGAATCTGAAACAATGCATTCTTACGGCTAACGACTGTTACAAAAAAGGCGAAAAAATAACAAACAGCAGACCGACAGGCATTGTCGTACACAGCACCGGAGCAAACAACCCCTATATCAAGCGGTATGTTCAGCCTTTAAAAACGGACGCCGACTATGAGAAGATTATTGCCGACATCGGTGTCAATCAGTACGGCAACCACTGGAATAAATCAGCCGCCGAAATGGGACGCTCAACCTGCGTTCATGCTTTTATCGGCAAGACCGCTAACGGGGAAATTGCTACCTACCAAACGCTGCCGTTTGATATCTGCTGTTGGGGCGTTGGTAGCGGTTCGAAAGGCTCGTACAACTACAATCCGACCGCCCGCATACAGTTTGAAATATGCGAGGATGATTTGACGGATGAAAAATATTTTAACGCAGTAATGAAAGAAGCACAGGAGTTTTGCGCTTACCTCTGCAAGACATACGGCTTCGGCGTAGATAAAATCAGTTCCCATCATGAAGCCCACCTGCAGGGATACGGCAACAATCACGCCGACTGCGACCATTGGCTCAAGAAGTTCGGTAAAAACATGGACTGGTTCAGAGCGGAAGTCCAAAAACTTCTTGAAAATTCCGCACCGTCACAGCCCGAGCAGCCGAAGCAGGAAATCATCTACACCGTTGTAAAAGGCGACACGCTGAGCAAGATAGCGGCAAGGTATGGTACTACATATCAGAAGCTTGCGGCTTATAACGGTATTGCCGACCCTAACAAGATAGTTGTCGGGCAGAAAATCAAAATACCGCAGACCGCACAGACTTCCTCTCCTGCAACGCCCGCGCCGACTCCTGAACCTGCGCCGGTACCTACGCCTACAATCAAAGTCGGCAGTATTGTCCGCCTAAAACCCGGAGCAAAGACCTACACCGGCGGCAGCCTCGCGAAGTATGTTTACCTGCGAGACCATGTTGTGTCACAGATTGTCGGCGACCGCGTCGTCATCACCTACAACGGCGTTGTCGTTGCGGCTGTTAAGCTGGCGGATTTGACGCTTGTAAGAGAATAAAAAAGAAAGGAGATTATTGAAGTGTCAACTCTTTACTTGGCAATCGGGCTTATCATACTTATCGTTGTCAATATCGTCCTCGGAAGTCTTTCCGCAATGTTTGCGGGAGACTTCGACTGGAAGCGATTTCGGACCGGCGTATATAAGGGTTGTATTATTTTCATCTGCCTGGCATTGATTTACCTCGCCGGATTCCTTAACCAGGACGTTATCGCTTTTGAAGTGTCCGGACAAGCTGTCAACCTCATGCAGGCAGTATATTTGATAGTTTTTGCAGGTTATGTATATTACGGTAAAAACGCAGTGGAGAAGATTTATAAACTGTTCACCGGCGCGAACGTGAAGATAAGCGAGCCTTCTACTAATACTCAAGGTTAAATAGTAAATCCCCGCCGTCTCTCATAGACGGCGGGGATTTTTTAATTATTACTTTAAATCAATAAGCAAATTATGCTCGCTGTCTGTTATTAAATCTTCAATGCTGCAATTTAATACTTTGGCAACTTTATAAAGCTGATAAACATCTCTTGGAATATTTTGTCCGGAATCCCATGCTTCGAGTGTACGGAGGGGCACTCCAGAGCGGCGAGCTAATTCCGCTCTGGATATGCCTGCTTTTTCTCTAAATTCTGAAATATTGTTTGTTTTCATTTTGACCTCTTCATTACTATTATTGCATAAATAATTCTCGTTATACCTATAACAAATAAAATGCCGGCTGTAATGTATAGAAATTTCGACATAACTATACTTGACAAAGGAAAAGATAATAGGTAGAATAGGAGTGAAGGATGAACCCTCATCCCTATTCTCGGCTTCATTACTCTTTAAGTACTAATGTACTTATTAGAGCAATTAAAGCACTTACGATTAAGTCTACCAAACCTTTAAGTAAAATCGCTTGGACGTCTGCTTTACTTATTGACTTGGTGGACTTTTTTCTTTTCCTTGCCACCATTTTCCTCCTTTCTTAATTACTCGTGAAGTTCTCTTCACTGTGATTATATTATACCACATATATATGTGGTTGTCAATAGGTTTTTGAAAATTTTTCAAAAAAAATACCCTCGTTTTCTTGCAAATAACGAGGGTTTATTACCCATATGATGTAGAGCCAAATGTATACCCCCATTCGTAAGTCATGAGAAGCACCGCGTTCGCGGCTTCGCCAAGCGCTTTGTAGTCGTGGCCTTCATAGAGCACACCCGGCTGCGTGACGCTGGTTTTGGGCGCCAAAGCGACCATAACGGGGTACCCTTGCGCGTTCAGCGTATTTCTTGCGTATGTAATAAATTCCGCGTATTTGGCGGCGTTTTCCTTTCCCAAAAACTCAAAATCGACGTCAAGCGCGTAATACCCTTTCGTCCGCATCATCGTAAGAACATTATTAATCAGCACGCTCCAGAGGCTTTGATTGTTCAGCAGCTGTTCCGCAAGTTCGGTCGAAAAAACGTCCCCTTCGGTCAGCGTGGACAAGTGCATGACCGATTTCGTGCCGTAAGCGTTGGCCCTCTCAATCATGGACTGGTCGCCGAGCGGAATCAGCGTGCCGTCCGGCTGAAAACCGTAGGTAAACGGAATCAAAGCGCCCATGAACGGCAGCGTCTGATTGAGAAAATCAATGGTTATGTAAGGATAAGCGTATCCGCCTGTCATATAGTCGCCGATCGGCGTTCTGTCGGATTGGATAACCAGCTGCATTCCCGGATAAATCAACGGCCTGCCGCCGAGCGCGAGGTTGTTGCGGTATAAGTGATTCACCGTCACGCCGTACGCGTTCGCGATTGAATCGAGCGTCTCGCCCGGCTGAACCACATGGGTCGCCTGCGGGAAAACAATCACCAGCGACTGCCCGATCGCAAGGTTGCCGTTGCCCGCTACGCCGTTGTTGAGCGCCAGCGTATCGGGATTCACATTATACTGCTGCGCAACCGAATAAATGGTCTCGCCCTGTTTTACAACGTGTATTACCATAAAATTTCACCCAATATAAAGTATATTGGGTGATTTTGATTTTGCTATAAATTTAAGAAATCTGAAATTTCAAGTCGGTCTTTCGGCGCGATACAGGTTCCGTTTTTGCAGATATAATAGCGCGTACCCTTTTCCGGCACCGGGTAGTTTGCGGTAAAGGGGGCGATTTTGGCAAGCGGTTCGCTGTTCTTCCCGGTTTTCAGCAGAATGTTTATATGCGGCAGTTTGTTTTTCCGTAAAAAGGACAAAAGTTCTTCCCGGATATTTTCTTCTGCGGAAGCGCAGACCAGGTCGGCCGGCGGGAACAAAAATTCGGACATCGCAATCAGCGAAAAGCTGTAACTTGCCGGGTAGTCTTTAATTCCGCCCGCGACGAACGACATCTGCTTGTCCGCGGTTTCTTTGAAGTCCATCGAAGCGGTGAGCGCAAACAGCCTTGCGAAGACGAGTGATGCGACCGAGTTGCCCGAAGGCATGGCGCCGTCGTAAATCTCCTTGGGACGCGTGATCAGCTGCTCGGAATCACTCGCGTACAGGAAAAATCCGCCGTTTTCGTCATCGAAAAACTTGTCTCGAAGCATTGCTGCCAACCGAACGGCGTCTTCCAAATAGAACGCGTCGAACGTCACGCCGTATAGTTCGAGCGCGGCGAAAGCCAGAAAAGCGTAGTCGTCCAGTTTGCCGTCTCCGCCGCTCTCGCCATCTCGCCACCGAACTTTCAGCCTGCCGCCGGCGTCGGTAAGGTTGTTCTTTATAAAATCGTACGCTATTATGGCGGCGTCCAGGTATTCTGTTTTTTCAAACACGAAGTACGCCCGCGCGAAAGCCGCGATCATCAAAGCGTTCCAGGCGGTCAGAATTTTATCGTCCTTGTACAGCTTCGCGCGCGTCAGACGGTAGCCGAGCAAAAGATTGAACTGCGCTTCCCGGTTTTGATACTCGTTTTCGTAGTTGTCGTTTTCCACAAGGTTTGGGATGCTTTTGCCCTCGAAATTTCCGCGCTCGGTAATGCCGTACGCCTTGCAGAAGGCTTTGCCCGCCTCGTCGCCCAAGATTGTGAGAATCTCGTCCGGCGCAAACACATAGTATTTGCCTTCCACGCCGTCGCTGTCCGCGTCCTGGCCGCAGTAAAAACCGCCTTCTTCATGCGTCAGCTCCCGCAAAACATATTCCGCGGTCCGCGCGCAGACATACTGGTATAATTCCTTGCCGGTCAAGCGGTATGCTTCGGCGTAAGCGTATAACAACAGCGCGTTGTCGTACAGCATTTTCTCAAAATGCGGAACCAGCCACCTCCGGTCGGTGGAATAGCGGGAAAAACCGCCGCCGATGTGGTCGAAAATGCCGCCCCGGAACATGCGGTCCAGCGTCTGCTCGACGACGGCAAGCAGCGTTTCGTCCTTTGTGCGCTCGTACTGCCGCATTAGGAAAAGAAGGTTATGCGGCGTCGGGAACTTGGGCGCGCCGCCGAAACCGCCGTATTTTTCGTCAAAACTCTTTTGCAAAAGGGTTACGCCCTCGTGAACGATATACGGAGACGGTTTTCCGGACCGGGAATTCTTTCTTAACTGCTCGTTCATGTAAACGCCGATGGACTCGGCGGAAGCGGTCAGCCGGTTTTTGGCGTTTTTCCACATATCCGCAGTCCGCAGCAGCAGGTCGTTGAACTGTTCTCTTGGAATATACGTGGCGGTAAAAAAGGGTTTCTGCTCCGGCGTCATCAGGACGGTCAGCGGCCAGCCACCGTTTCGGTTCATCGCCATGCATACGTCCATATAGACCGCGTCCACGTCGGGTCGCTCCTCGCGGTCCACTTTTATCGAAATAAAATGTTCGTTAAGAATCCGCGCGGTTTCCTCGTTTTCAAAGGATTCGCGCTCCATCACATGGCACCAGTGACAGGTGGAGTATCCGATGGAGAGGAGGATCGGCTTGTCCTCCGCTTTGGCTTTCGCGAAGGCTTCTTCGCCCCACGGGAACCAGTTCACCGGATTGTGCGCGTGCTGAAGCAGATAGGGGGATTTTTCGTTGATTAAACGGTTTGTGTATTTTTCGGGCATAATACGACCTCATGCAGTTTTTAATAGTATCTGCGTTCCAAAGCGCAAAATACATAAAATATAACGGGCGGAATTGTTTAACAAAATCATTCTAAAAAATAATGTGAAGCAGAAAAGAATTACAAGTGACTTTTTCCCGATTATAAAGCAAATTTTTTCAAACATAAAAAAATGGAAAAGCGCATTCCAAATCTGGAATGCGCTTTGTTTTTTACTCAAACCACGGGAAGGTGACGACCTTGCCGTTATGCAGCCATTTCTGCGGGCAGGTGGTTTCGGTCCAGTCGAGCGGGACGAGCGTGTCGTTCTGAACCGAGTTGATCGCGAACGCCTCTTTGAGTTCGGCTTCCTGTTCCGCGTTCAAAACGCCCGGCTTGCAGGATACGAACAGAGGCGAGCCGCTGATGGCGAGCGCTTTGAGCCACAGGCGGTTTTTCTCCCACGGAACCAGCTCGGTAATGCCGACGCAGTCCGCATCCGCTTTGTAGAAAATATCGTTCTGCGGCAGACGGAATGCTAAGGTGTTGACGCCGAACTTTCGGGTTCTGAGCCAGTCTTTCCCGCTCGTGTCGTCGCCGGTGCGGTTTACCTCGACCAGACCGGCGCACAGATGGCTGATGGTGTTGCAGCCGATGATGACCGCGTCGCCGGCGGCTTCGCGAATCGCTTTATAGAAATCCAATACAATCTCGGCGCTGGTTCTGTTTCTATCCCAGAAGGACCATTCTTTACCCGGCTGCGGCTCGCCGGCAAGCGATTTCGGGCGGTTCATGCCCCAGTCGCCGAACATGTCGAAGGTGGAATAATCGTGCTTAATCAGCTTATATCCCCAGTCGATAATGCGCTTTGTGTCGGCTTTGACGTGCGCTAAGACTTCGGGGCAGGAGGGGTCTAAGAAACTGGCGTCCCGCTGCAGCCGCCATTCGTCTTTCACATTGGGCGAAGTCCTTCTTACATCCGCAAGGAAACGAATCCAGATGCCGGGCTTGACGTCCATCGCGGCGATTTCCTCGGCCAGCTTTTTCATGTCCGGGAACTTCGCGTTGCCGCAATGCCACGGTCCGTCGCAGTTGTTGGGCTGCCAGCCGTCGTCAATGACCATGTACGGGCGTACCTTTAACCCGTTCGTGTACTCGGCGACAATGGACGCGTCGCGGACAATCTCCTCGTGCGAGCTGTTGCCGTACGCGTAATACCAGTTGTTCGAGCCGTAAACCGGTTCTTTCGGGAAAATACCGTCGGTGCACATCGCTTTGCAGAAGTTCCGCGCCGCCTCGAACGCGGACATGCCGCTGTAATCGCCGAACACAACCGTCGCGGCTTCCAGCGTTCTTCCGTCCAAAATAACACCTTTGGCGCCGTTCCGAATGTCAATCCAGAGCGTTACGCCCGCGCTGTCCAGGTTCCAGAAGCATAAAGCGTTCGGGCGCACTTTGACGCCGAACGCGCAGGTGCGGCGCTCGGGATTGTCCGACAAATCGGAGGAATTTGTAATAAAGAAATACCACGGCATAAACACGTCCGGGTTGATGCTGCGCCATTCCATCGTTCCGTAGGCGCGCTCCCACTCGTCGCCGAGCACTTTCACAGACCCGGTCGGAATGTCTCCGTCGGAGAAATTCCAGCGCAGCAGTATGTACTGCAGCGGCGTACTTCCCGCCCGGACACTGACTTTCAACCCGTTGTCGGGGGTAATGTCGCAGGAGAGGGAGATTCCACGTCCGGCGCTGTCGGATATGGGACCGCCGCCTTCGATGATTACGCTTGTTTGATCCGGCATCCTGATGTTCATACGCATTCTCCTTATTCACGGTTTATAGAACAGGCGGGCTTTTTCAACCCGCCGTTTTTTTACAGTTTTTCAATCTTTTCCGCGATACCGTCCAGCCAGTCGCCCTCGAACAGCTCGATCAAGCCCTTGTCGGCAGCCGCGGCCAGCTTCGGGTGAATCGGCAGTTTCGCGACCGTGTCGATGCCGAACTCGGCCGCAATCGACTCTACGCCGCTGTCGCCGAAAATTGAATGCTTCGTGTCGCAGTTGGGACAGACGAAGTACGACATATTCTCGACAATGCCGAGCACCGGAACGTTCATCATTTTCGCCATCCGAACCGCTTTCTTTACGATCATGCCGACCAGTTCCTGCGGCGAGGTGACGATGATAATGCCGTCTATGGGCAGGGACTGGAATACGGTAAGCGGCACGTCGCCGGTTCCGGGCGGCATATCGACGAACATGAAGTCAACGTCCTTCCAGATAACGTCGGTCCAGAACTGCTTTACGGTTCCGGCGACAATCGGCCCTCTCCAGACCACCGGGTCGGTGTCGTTGGCGAGCAGAAGATTAATCGACATCAGCTGGATTCCGGTTTTCGTAATTGCTGGGAAGATGCCCTGCTCGCTGCCGATTGCTTTTTTGGTGATTCCGAAGCACTTCGGAATGGACGGACCGGTGATGTCGGCGTCCAGAATGGCGGTCGTATATTCTTTTCGGTTCATGAGCACGGCAAGCAAAGAGGTGACCATCGATTTGCCGACGCCGCCCTTGCCGCTTACGATTCCGATAACCTTTTTAACGCTGCTCAGCTCGTTGAGTTTTTCCTTCGGGATAGGACCGCCCCTGCTCGGGCAGTTCTCGCCGCAGTGCGCGCAGTCGCGGTTGCAGTTTTCACGCATAATAAAACCTTCTTTTAAAAAGCGATTTTTTCTTCGATATAGGCAGCGACTTCGTCGATGGGCAGTCTTACCTGTTCCATCGTGTCTCTGTCGCGGATGGTGACGCAGTTGTCCTCGACGCTGTCGAAGTCGTACGTGATGCAGAACGGCGTGCCGATTTCGTCCTGCCTGCGGTAGCGCTTTCCAATCGAGCCGGTCTCGTCGAAATCGACCATGAACTTCTTGGACAACGCGGTGTAAACCTCCATCGCCTTGTCGCTGAGCTTCTTGGAAAGCGGCAATACCGCCGCTTTGAAGGGCGCGAGCGCCGGGTGCAGGTGGAGCACGGTTCGGATGTCCTCCTCGCCGTCCTTGCCGATGTTCTCCTCGTCATAAGCGTCTACCAAAAAGGCAAGCGCGACGCGGTCGCAGCCGAGCGACGGCTCGATGACATAGGGAATATATTTCTCGTTCGTTTCCGGGTCGAAGTAGGAGAGATCCTCGCCGCTTCTTTCCTGATGCGCTTTCAGGTCGAAGTCGGTGCGGTCGGCAACGCCCCACAGCTCGCCCCAGCCGAACGGGAACAGAAACTCAAAGTCCGTGGTCGCATTGGAGTAGTGCGAAAGCTCTTCTTTGGAGTGGTCTCTTAATCTGAGCGATTCCTCGCGCATGCCCAGCGAGAGCAAAAAGTCTTTGCAGAACTGCTTCCAGTACGCGAACCATTCGAGGTCGGTGCCCGGTTTGCAGAAGAACTCAAGCTCCATCTGCTCGAACTCTCTGGTGCGGAAGATAAAGTTGCCGGGCGTAATCTCGTTCCGGAAGGATTTACCGATCTGCGCGACGCCGAACGGTATCTTTTTGCGGGTGGTGCGCTGAATGTTTTTGAAGTTTACGAAAATACCCTGCGCGGTCTCGGGGCGCAGATAAACCTCGGCCTGGCTGTCCTCGGTAACGCCCTGATAGGTCTTGAACATCATATTGAATTTGCGGATGGGCGTATAGTCCGATTTTCCGCAGCCCGGGCAGGGTATGTTTTTCTCTTTGATATATTCGCTCAGCTGCTCGTTGGTCAGCCCTTCGATTTTCATTTCGATGCCGTTCGCGGCGTTGAACGCTTCGACCAGCTGGTCTGCGCGGTGGCGCATTTTGCAGGCCTTGCAGTCGATCAGCGGGTCGTTGAAGTTGACGACGTGTCCGGAAGCGACCCAGACCTCTCGGTTCATCAGAATCGCGCTGTCCAGACCGACGTTGTAGGGCGACTCCTGCACAAACTTCTTCCACCAGGCTCTTTTTATGTTGTTTTTAAACTCGACGCCCAGCGGGCCGAAGTCCCACGCGTTGGCAAGACCGCCGTATATCTCGCTGCCCGCGTACACGAACCCTCTGTTTTTGCAGAAGGCGACGATTTTATCCATGGTTTTGTCCAGATTATTCATCATATTAAAAAAAGTCCTCTCTATCCCGTAATTCCGTTGCAGATATAAAATCATATCTATTATATACAATTTTAGGGAAAAATCAAGCAAAACGTAAAATTCGTTCAAGTTATCAAAAAAGCTCGGGGTTTTTGCCCGAGCCTTTGTTTATTTGTTTTTGATCAGTTTGCTCATCTGGCGCTGCGCCATGACCAGCTTATAATACCGGCCGCCCGAGCGCATGAGCTCTTCGTGCGTGCCCAC
>ENA-OWPA01001950-OWPA01001950.1-bioreactor-metagenome-genome-assembly--contig:-NODE-1950-length-11449-cov-3.301970_pt1 | contig 11449 bp, 11 predicted proteins | sample MGYA00238139_ERZ651803 | MGnify/ENA primary metagenome ERZ651803 (study PRJEB26909, sample SAMN07631231) | bioreactor metagenome | isolation source: Switchgrass digestor | place: USA: Dartmouth...
ATTCAAATCCCTCCATTTTATTAATACGTTAGGATTTATAAGGCCCACCTAAGAGATTTCCGCTAACCACCTCCTAGACCAGCAGTGTTAATAAGACACCATTTTTAAATTCCGTATGAGTATTAATCATCATTGGTGATTAATGCTATTCATAGAGGATTAGTGTAAGATACATTATTTGTTTTATCGTTCATTTAGGAATGGCTGAGTTTAACTCTGGGTTCTCTGAGACAGAATCTTTTTTGAAATTTGAAAATTCTAGGATAATCTTGTTTATGTGGTCTTCCATTGCCGTTGCAGCTCCACGACAATCCTTAGCTTTAATACATTCGAGAATTTTTACATGTTCTTTGTAAAGCTCTCCTGCCCCAATCATTTTTCGTATGGTCCCCAAATGCATGGCAAAAGCATTTTCTCTTCTTAAGAGGCTGATGGTAGTAAGCAACACCTTATTCCCAGACGCAACTGCAATCCAGCGGTGAAAGCAATTGTCTTCCCGATCACCGGCCTGTCCGAACTTGTCGATCTTTCGCTTTTGCTCCCCCAAAGCCTGCTCCATTTTGGCGATATGCTCAGGGGTTGCATTTTGAGCAGCCAAATAGCAGGACTCTCTTTCCAGCCCGCGTCGAGCGACCAGTACATCCACTATATCATCAATGTTAGAAGGATTGAGCGCATCCATAAAATCTTCTTTCAGCTGTTGATACATGTATTCGTCCTCTAATTCCTCGAGAAAAGCTTTGCCCTTTTCTGTAATTACTCTCCCAACATTCTTCACTTTTTTTGTATGTCCTTGATAATCCAGGAGAAGTAACTTTCTGCCAATGGTGGATTGACTTACTCCGTATTTTTCTCCCAAAGCTGCTGAGAGGTAGACTGCTCCCATAGGTTCCTTAGCTTCGTTCAACAACTTCAATATTTGGTAATCAAGCTCTAATGAAGATATTTTTTCAGAATTCATGCGATCACCTTTGCTACTAATCAATGGTGATTAGTTTATATATATATAAATTTCGACATAAATCTTACTTTTCCTGCAATAGGGATAAAATTATTTTGAAAGTTAATAAAGAAATCTATTATCTTTTTTATCCGATGATATATAAAGCTTTAAAAAACGATACTCCTAAAGAGCACAAAAAAAAGGCCTTTTAGGCCTTTTGATTTTCAGTATTGGTGACCCCGAGGGGATTCGAACCCCTGTTACCGCCGTGAAAGGGCGGTGTCTTAACCACTTGACCACGGGGCCATATGGTGAGCCATCCGCGACTCGAACGCGGGACACCCTGATTAAAAGTCAGGTGCTCTGCCGACTGAGCTAATGGCTCGCACAAAACAAGCAGTTATTATATTACTATAAATCTTTTTTTCTGTCAACTCTTTAAACTATTTTTGTGTTGTTATTCTGTGATAATGTCATGTTGAATTTATTCTGATAAAATGTCACCTATGAGAGAGGAGACATTTTGCTTGACCCAAAAAGAGATTACCAAACTTAGAGTCATCAATCAAACGATTGACGCTGTCATCACCATTAAGGAAGCGATGTAGTTACCCTATGATAATGTCATGTCGCATTTATTCTTAAAAATATCAGCTATGCTGGAGAATAAATTCCTGTGGTATTGCATTTTGAAGCAAAATAAGGTCACATGACTTCGGACCTGCAGCCGCATATATTTGAGATTCTGGCAGATATTACAAAGTCGCACTTTGCTTCCATGGTTGCATAAATTTCTTCCAGCAGAGCAAAGATCTTATCCCTTTCGCCTCTTACAAATGTAGACATGGGCCCAACCCTGTATTCCAGGCCGCTTTTTTTAATGAGTTCAACCACCTGGGATATATGGCCTGTGTCACCGCAGGTCTTTACCGGCACAAAGGCTATTTCACACGCCGCTATTTTGCCCATGGGGCGCATACAAACCACCCTTTCAGCAGTAGACAAAACTTGTCCTGCTGCAAGAAAAATCTTGGCTACAAGGTTAACCTGTAAATTAATATATTGATAGCTTGCTTTTTGTATAATGCCCTGCTGTCCCGAAATTCACCTTATGAAATATATTCTGCGATAATATCAACTGGATTCACGAACTATCAGCTTTGTTGGAAGGATATTCTCCTTTTTTTGAATGGGTTTCTCATCGATTTCATCCAGCAAAATATCCACTGCTAGCTCACCCATTTTAACTTTGTCAACAAACACCGTCGTCAGGGCAGGTTCGATCAAAGCATTGAGCTCTATATCTTCGAAACCTATTACCGCCACATCTTGGGGTATTTTTAAGCCTGCCCTTTTAATGGACTTTATGGCACCAATGGCAATCATGTCGCAGCTGGCAAAAATAGCCCTGGGAACTTCCCCTGTATCCAGAATGCTGTCCATGAGGCGAGTTCCCTCGCTGATAGTTGCCTCTCCAAAGCGGATGAGATTTTCCCGAAGAGGTATATCGTAATCATTTAATGCAGCCAGGTACCCGCGGTACCTTTCATAGTAGTTGTTATTCTCCAAAGGCCCGCACAGGAATCCTATTTCCCTGTAATTTTTATTTATTAAATAGGCAACTGCTTCATATGCACCTACATAGTTGTCCGCCTTGACGAAGCTCACGTCCAAATCAAGAGAGCAGTTTAACAAGACCAGGGGCAAACCCAGGTCCTTGCACTTTTTTATTATTTGGCTGTGCACAAAACTTGCAAAGATGATGCCGTCAACCCTCTTTTCAAGGAGGGGTTCCGCAGCGGATCCTTCTATGTCTTGATCGGTGGCTATTATTATGCTGTACCCTCTCTTTTGGGAGCTGTCCACAATGGCTTCTATTATGGGAGCATAAAAGGGATGGGACAAAATGGGCTTTTGTTCCTTATATATGATCAAGCCTATATTCTTGGTTTCCTTTGTCTTCATAGCCGTGGCTATGATGTTTTTTTTGTAATTTAATCTTTCGGCGGCTTCCAAAACCTTTCTTCTGGTATCATCACTGTAATTTCCCGAATTGGAAAAGACCCGAGAAACCGTGGATTTGGAAACACCAGCGGCCTTGGCCACGTCCTTTATGGTTACATTCATGGCAATTCACTCCGCCCAAATCATAGGCATTTTTATTTTACATAATTATACTCTCATTAGTTTAGATAGTAAATTACTTTTAGGCTGAGATTCTCAAGGAATTGCCATCTTCTGTGGAAAAGAGGTGTATTTTATCAAGATCTATATTTATAGACACAGTTTCTCCCATATTTCCACTGTAATCCTGAGCTGCGATGACTTTAATTTTGCTGTCGCCAATTTTTACATTTACCAGTTTGTCCCTCCCCAAAGGTTCCACCACGTAAATCTCGCCTTTAAGGGCATTGTTGCCCTCTGCGCCTATCCTCAGATTTTCCGGTCGAATCCCGAGGACAAGTTTTTCACCGTTTGACACCGGGGCAAACCTTTCCTTTACCCTTTCGGGAAGCCTTATTTTAAAAGATTCTCCCTGCAAATATGCCGCATCCCCATCCCTAACATAAATAACATCTAAAAAGTTCATGGGAGGATTGCCAATAAATTCTGCAATGAAAATATTTTTAGGTTGCGAGTAGAGCTTTGCAGGAGTGTCAAAGTCCTGCAAGGTGCCCTTGCTCATCACCGCTATTCTGTCACACATGGAAAGGGCCTCTGTTTGGTCGTGGGTCACAAAGACCGTGGTTATCCCCAGCTCCTTTTGTAGCCGCTTAATTTCAGCCCTCATAGATATCCTAAGGGCAGAGTCCAGATTGGACAGGGGTTCATCCAACAGTAAAATCTTGGGTTCCTTTACCAGGGCTCTTGCCAGTGCCACCCTCTGCTGTTGTCCCCCTGAGATTTCCCCGGGCCGCCTGTCAAGAAGCAAGTCCAGCTGAAACTTGTGGGCAATCTTGCTGACTTTTTCCTGAATAAGTTCTCTAGGCATCTTTCTTAATTTCAGGGGAAAAGCTATGTTTTCTGCTACGGTCATGTTAGGATAGAGGGCGTAGTTTTGAAAGCACATGCCCACATTTCTGTCTTTGGGCAGGTCATGGGTGACGTCCCTATTGCCGAATACAATTTCTCCCTCATCCGGCTTGTATATTCCAGCAAGCATCAGGAGGGTGGTGCTCTTGCCGCAGCCTGAGGGGCCTAAGAGTGCCACGAACTCGCCATCCTGAATGCTTAAATTCAAATTGTCGACGGCAACAAAGCTGCCAAATCTCTTGGTTATGTTCTTCAGCACAACTCTCATATTGACCCTCCTTACCCTTTTATCCCTTTATGCCTCCAAAATTGATTCTCATCAAAGATTTCTGGGAGATTAAGAAAAACACTATGACGGGAAGCAGATAGAACAACCCTGCCGCCGCAAGCAAGCCGTAATCCAGAAACCTAAAGTCACCAATTAAATTTTTCAGGAAGACGGCTAAAGTATAGTGCTCACTGTTAAATAAGAAGGTATAGGAGTAAATGAATTCAGACCATCCCGATAGAAAGGCAAAAATGCTCACCGCTGAAATCCCCGGCTTTAATTGGGGAAGTATTATTTTATACCACAGCTGAAACTTGCTGCAGCCGTCAATGTATGCTGCCCATTCCAGCTCCCAAGGAATTTCATCGTAAAAGCCCTTTATCATCCAGGTGGCCATGGGCAATTCTAGAGCTACTTTCACCAACACCACTCCCATAATGCTGTCCAACAGTTGGAAAAAGTTTAATACGTAAAAAAGTGCAATCAAGAGGGCCACTCCGGGAAAGGCGTGTAGGATTATTGTAGTCTTCATGATTAAATTTCTGCCGGGAAAGTCCATCCTGGAGAGGGCAAAGCCTGCAAGCAGGCTGACCACAACTTCCAGTATGGTGATGCTGCCGGCAAGTATGATGCTGTTTAAGGTAACCGGCCAAATGCTTTCAAAAGCGGTTAAGCCCAGTTTTACTTCGCTCCAGAGAAAGCGCCAGTTTCTCAGGGTAAGTTCCCTGGGAACTATGCCAAAAATGAGTTTGCTGGAAAAAGAGCTGGCAAACAGCCAAAGGTATGCAACGACAATCGGAAGGCTCACTAAAATGAGAAATGTATAAAGAAGGGCCATAGACAGTTTCCTGTTTCCCCTCATCCCGTCACCACCTCTACACTTTCGTCTTGCCCCTGTTCATCAGGGCATCGTAACCGAATACTTTGAGCATTATAAGGGCAATTATTACGGCGATTGCAACCAGCACCACGGATATGGCGGCACCATAGCCAAATTCGTAACTGCCAAAAGCCTTGTGATAAGAATAGAGTGCCCACACTTCGCTTTTATTTAATGGCCCGCCGTCAGTTATGAGCAGGATGTACTCGTAAGATGTTACCAGGGATAAGGTCTGCCATATGGTCATAAACATTATAGGCCACCTTAAAAACGGTATCACCACGTATCTTATAATGTCCCAATCAGTGGCTCCATCCACGCTGGCTGCGTGAAAATAGGCTTCCGGAATTGACTTGATGGCAGCAGAAAATACTACCATGCCCAGGGAAGCTCCTATCAAGCCGTTTGCAATGATGACCACCGGCATGGGACTTGTCAAAATCCAATCCCTGGGAGGGGCCCCAAACAGATTTCCCAAAAGGGCATTCAGCATACCGTACTCGGTGGGGTCCAAGAACCACAGCCACAAAAGTGCATAAATCACCGCGGGGGTCATGCGTGGCAGCATCCATATGGTTTGAAATAAAAGGCCCATATTTTCTCGCTTTATAAAGTATGCTGTTGTTACGGCCAGCACAAAACCAAAGCCTACATTTATGATCAGAGTAATTACTACGTATTTTATCGTATTTATTGCTACCAGCCTGGCATTTTTGTCACCCAGCAATTTGAGATAATTTGCAAGACCTTTGAACTTCCACTCCAGAGTAAAATCCATGCCCGTAAAGGACATGGCGATAGTCAATATTACCGGTATTAAATAAAAGAGGATGACCAGGATCAAAAAAGGACCGATAAAAGGTAGTGCGGCAAAGAAGGAGTTGTGTTTTTTAGTATATATTTCCGCTGCTTCTTTGGCGGAGCTCACAGCAAGGCTTCGTTCCTGCATATAGTACTGCATAATATCGCCCCCTTTTAAAAATGTACATAGATAGGGGCTTTGGGCCCCTATCATGAAAACATTAAACTTTTAATTAATAAATTCTATCTCTTCAATGTCGTTTCTAACTTGCTCTTCCAGCCAAATGAGAGCTTTTTCTGGATCGTACTCGCCTATCTCAACTGCTTGAATGGCTTTAAAGAGTAAGCTAGTAAATTTGCCAAACTCGTGATGGTTAGGCTGCAACCTGGTATATTCCAACATGTACTGCACATCGCTCAGGAATGTGCTCTCTTTGTATACTGGCTCTTCTGCGGCAGTGGGACTTATCACCAGGTGGCCGGAACCCACGGCATGCTTTGCGTTGTACCTGGGCTGTGAGCTGATTGCAACTAGAGCGAAAGCCAGGTCAGGGTGCTTGGTATTTGAATTTATTACGTAAACGTAAGGCTGAGACAGGGAAAGTGGTTTACTCCCCTTTGACGCTGCGGGAATCAGGGCATAGCCTATATTTTCAAACATGTAGTCTTCTGTCAGTTTACCCAGCTCCCTGTGATATTCCACAGACTGATATTCTGCCCAATGCCAGGTACCTCCGTACCAAAACAGCACGTCACCTTCAACCCAGTTTTGATGTATCTGCCTCCATTCCATAGAAGTCATGCCGGTGGGAAGGACTTTGTCTACCTGTGCAAGTTTATGGAAGTAATTTAAGGTGGCCTTTATGGCCTTTCTGTCAAAGACCAGCTTGTTGCTGTCCTGGTCAAAGAGCTTGCCGCCGAAATTGTAAACCATGGCAGGGAAGAAAGCCCCATTGTTTGGCCTGTGATATATGCCGGCTTTAGCCAAACCCCTACTTACAGCTTCCCTGGCAAGGTTTGTCATGTCATCCAGAGTAAACTCGCCCTTTTCGATTTTTCCAGGAAGGGCAGCTATGTCTTCTTCAGACCAGCCTAATTTTCGTAAAATATCTTTTCTAAAGTAAAGGGTCCTGGCCTCAGTGTCCTGGGGAACACCGAAAATATTAGACTTCCATTTGGCGGCATCCCAAAGATTAGGATAGATATCCTCTACGTACTTGCTCCATTCCGAATTGTTAATATAATCGTCCAGCCGAAGAATATAGCCTCCTTCTGCCATCATGGCCACATCAGAGTGGCTGATAGTCCTTATGTCTGCTCCCGCTCCCGTTTTGTGGGCCAGCATAAACTTCTGATTGTACTCATCGTAGCCTGAAGAGACGTGGCTGGACTTCACCTGGACCCTTCTGTTGTCACCCTTTTCCTCCAAAATTTTGTTTAATTCTTCAGCTGCTTCCTCCAAATTTGTAACCCTAGTAGCATCTGCTGGCGAACCGTAAGATTCCACCTGAAAGATTACACTTTCCGTGTCGGCAGCAGTTGCAGTTTCCTCGCTGTCAGTAGAACCTTTACCACATCCAGACAGTATCAAGCCTAATGACAGTAAGATAATTACTAATGTCTTCAGTGAACCTTTCATATGATACCTCCTCCTCCCAAATGACACTTTAGTAATTGAATCTTAACCATTATTAGGCTTGGATTTTAAAAGTTATAACGGCATATACTTTTGAAGTTTGCTTGTGGGAACGTTCCCATAAAAGGGCAAAAGAAAACCCTCTTATAAGTTTTAGCTTAATAAGACGGGTTTTTCTGCCAAAGGCAATTTATCGTTTATGTTTATATATACGCTATTTTTTGGGAAAATCCTTCTTTTTATGTGTAACGATATATTCGTTTAGACACGCTTCAATATTTCCCTTGCAACCATCACTCCAGAGGCCGATGCCTGGGCTAAACCTCTGGTCACGCCTGCCCCATCTCCGGCTGCGAAAAGGTTTTTCACCTGGGTTTCTAAATTTGAACTTAGGGCAAGCCTTGAGGAGTAAAACTTTACTTCAACGCCGTACAGCAGGGTATGGTTTGAGTATACACCGGGTGCAATTTTGTCCATGGCCTCCAGCATTTCAAGGAGACTTACCATGTGGCGGTACGGAAACACCAGACTCAAGTCCCCCGGCGTAGCTTCTTTTAAAGTGGGCTCCACTAAGCCCCGCTTGATGCGCTCCGGCGTTGACCTTCTGCCAGACAACAGGTCTCCTAAGCGCTGTACCAGCACTCCACCCCCCAGTATGTTGGCAAGGGTAGCAATATTTCTTCCGTAAGAAATAGGTTCTTTGAAAGGTTCAGTGAAAGTCTTGCTGACAAGCAATGCAAAATTGGTGTTAGAAGTCTTTCGGTCTCTATAGCTGTGGCCGTTTACGGTGATGAGGCCGCTGTTGTTTTCCATGACCACTTCGCCGTAAGGGTTCATGCAAAAGGTCCTGACCTTATCGTCAAAAGACTTGGAGTAATAGATCAACTTTGACTCATATACCACGTCCGTCAAATGTTCCATTACAACTGCGGGAACTTCTACCCGGACGCCTATATCAACGGGATTTACGGTCATATCCAGCTTTAGGCGTGCAACTTCACTTGCAAACCAGGCTGCTCCCTCCCGTCCTGGAACCACTACCACAAAGCGGCCTAAATAGCTTTCCCCTGCCGCAGTTTCGATGCCTACCGCCTGCCCATCTTCTACCAGCAAGTGCTTCACTTCTGTGGAAGTCTTTACATCAACTTTGGAACTCAGATAGTCCCTCATTTGTTTTAATATATTCCAGCACCTATCGGTGCCCAGGTGCTTTATCTTTGCCGGTATTAGCCTTAAATCAGCGGTAGCAGCCTTCTGTTGAAGCTCTTTAACCCTTTTTTCATCTGCCCCGTGGATTTCTTCCGGAGCGCCGAAATTAAGATACACACTGTCTACATAATCAATGAGCTCCATCACCTGATGGCGGCTAACATATTCATCCAACCATCCTCCAAATTCGGTTGTGAGGGTAAGCTTGCCGTCACTGAAGGCGCCTGCACCGCCCCAACCGTTGACAATAGCACAAGGATTGCAGCGCATGCACGCAACATTTTTTTCCTTTGATGGGCATTTTCGGCTCTCAATTTCCCTACCCTTTTCAACTATGAGTATGGAAAGTCCTGGAGCCGCCTTCACCAGCTCAAGTGCTGTGAAGATTCCGGCAGGTCCTGCGCCGACGATAATCACATCGTACCCTTTTGGCATAATACTCACCACTTTCCATGCCAATTTTGCGCTGCCTTAGCAGCCAAAAATTAATATAGCAAAATTGATAGAGAAAATCAATTTTACATGTCAAATATTTCCATAATACTCCAGATCTTGATTTAAAAGCATGAATACCTGCTTTAGCATATTGAAATACTACAAAGGAAGACTAATGCACAAAAGGAGGATTGCCGTGGTAGGAAAACCAGATACTGTAGACATGAAAAAATTTACCATTAAGCCATCGGACATCGGCTACGATACCGAGGCAGCTCAGGAACTTTCGCAGCCTACAAGAAGAGCATACGGGAGAACAGCTGAGCAAAGGGAAAACAAGGACACCACCAACACCCGGCCGCCCGTAATGCTGTATCCTGGTGAGTAAACAGCAAATAATAAGCATATTTAGTTCAATAAAACAAATTGGCGGCATTTAAAAACCTACATGCTGCGGGCTGTCGTGCCAGCATTTAGCGTGGTTTTTTAAAATGCCGCCGTCTTTGTTTTATGTAAGTATACCATTACTGCTATATTCGCGTGAAATTCTTTTGCCTTCCAACATTATTTGTCCAATAAACGTATGTCGCTGCCGGTGAGCTTTGAAACAAAAGCTACCAGTAACGGATATATGACTACGATTAGTACCCGACGAACTGTTTGCATAGTCATTACTGCGGGATGATTCACATCGTAAGATTGTGACAGGACCACCATCTCCTGCATGCCACCGGGAACGCTGCCAAAGAGGGAAGTGTGAAGGTTAATTCCCGTAAGCTTATTTACAATAAAGCCCACAACTACTCCAAACACTGCCAAAAGTGTTACCACCAGCAGGGACGGCACTAAATAATCTTTTAAGCTTGCAACCAACTCCTTAGTAATGCTGAGGCCCAAAAATCCCCCTATAAGTATTTGAGCAAGAAAATTTAAGTTTTCGGGAATTTGGGGCTCCACACCTAGGATGTTTGCCGCCCCCACAAAGATCATAGCGCCAACCATTGATCCTGCAGGGAGTTTTAGATATTCACCAATTAAACCGCCCGCTAGCGCTACCGCTAAGGTGAAAACCACTTTGCTCATACAAATGCCCCTTTTGTTCTTACTTTAATCATTTTTTAAATAAAAACTTTTTCAGGGACAAATATTTGGCTATAAAAAGTTTATCCTTTCAACCTTGCACACAGACCATAAGTGCCCTTTCATTTTTTATTATTATTTTTTGTCGGTCCATATCGATGATGCCCTTTCGCTTCATTTCGCTGAGCATTCGCGTGACGGTTTCACGGGAAGTCCCCACTATTGAAGCCAATTCGCTCCTGGTAATTGGCATTTCCACTTCTATTCCATGGGAAGTCTTTATGCCGTGCTCCAGGGCCATCTTGTGTAGGGCACAGGCGGTTCTGTCATAAGTATCGCGAAACACCAAATTTTTAATGTTTTCCTGTGACTCCCGAAGGCGCTTTGAAAGGACCTTGATAATTTTAAAAGCAATGTCAGTATTTTTCTTCAAAAGCTCCTCTAAATCCCTGTTTTTAATTAGCCCTATCACCGAATCTTCAACGGCCTCAGCATTTGCAGGATACGGGTCGCTTCCGAATAGGACCGTCTCGGCAAAAATATTGCCCGGCCCGAATATGTGAAGTATATACTCGCGGCCTTCATCATCGGCTTTATAGATTTTTATTTTCCCCTCTTTTACAAAGTAGACTGCTTCACCTGGTTCCCCTTCAAAAAAAATTATCTGGCCCTTCTTGTATTGTCTGGAAATATAAATTTTACTGACTTTTTCCAGCTCCTGGGGCTCAAGATCGGCAAAAATGGGTATCTTTTTGATAATATCAATATCGCTCATGGGCTACGGCAGAGCCTTCAACCCCCTTAAAGTGCAAAATATTGCTGCAAGCAATCTTTGCAACACCTACTCAACCAATGTATCAGCTAAAGGCCTGTCCACTTAGCTTTGACGGTACTTTTCTATGCTTGCAAATTTTGTGTATTTGGAAAGCCATACGAGTTCCACCGTTCCCGTAGGGCCGTTTCGCTGTTTTGCAATTATTACTTCAGCAATGTTTTTCTTGTCGGTATCCGGGTTGTAGTAGTCATCTCTGTAAAGGAATGCTACCACATCGGAATCCTGCTCCTGGCTGCCTGACTCCCTCAAGTCGCTCAAAATTGGCCTGTGATCTGCCCTCATCTCCGGTGCCCTGGAAAGCTGGGAAAGTGCCACGACGGGCACGTTGA
>ENA-OWPA01001952-OWPA01001952.1-bioreactor-metagenome-genome-assembly--contig:-NODE-1952-length-11443-cov-3.116488_pt1 | contig 11443 bp, 11 predicted proteins | sample MGYA00238139_ERZ651803 | MGnify/ENA primary metagenome ERZ651803 (study PRJEB26909, sample SAMN07631231) | bioreactor metagenome | isolation source: Switchgrass digestor | place: USA: Dartmouth...
TGGAACGTTGCTTTTCAGCTAAAATTGACATTATAGATACGCCTATGATAGAAATTTCATCCACAGATATAAGAAAACGGGTAAGAGAATCAAGATCAATAAAGTATCTTGTTCCGGAGAGTGTTGAAGAATATATATATGCAAATGGACTATACAGGTGATGACGCAATGTTTGAAAGTTTTAAAGCCAGATTAAAAAATATGGTCAACGAAAAAAGATATGTCCATTCGGTAAATGTTATGGACAGTGCTGTGCAGCTTGCACAAAGATACGGAGAAGATACGTATAAAGCTGCTGTCGCAGGGCTTTTACATGACTGTGCAAAAGGTATTAAAGGTGAAGAAATATTCAGAATGTGTGAGATGTTTGGAATTGAAACTGACGAAATTACAAGGCTGCAGCCTGAATTACTTCACGGTTATATTGGTGCAAAGCTGGCAGAGAGAGATTTCGGTGTAACAGACAAATCCATATTAAATGCTATATATTATCATACCACCGGGTATGAAAATATGAATCTTTTGGATAAGATTATATTTATAGCGGATTATATTGAACCCGGAAGAAATTTTTCAAACATTGATAATATAAGAAAAACAGTGTTTGAAGATTTGGATGATGCTATTATAATGGCGCTGGATAGTACAATTGCATATGTTATTTCAAAGCGTGCATTGATTCATCCTCTTTCAATCGCTGCCAGAAACAGCTTAATTTCTGAAAGGCTGATTAAAAATAAGACTGCTGGTAAGTAGGCAGGTAAAAGTCAGCACATTAAGCAGTAAAGACCAGGAAGGTGAATTGATGTGAGAAAAAAATCAGGCATCGGTATTGCTTTTTATATATTAGGTACAATAATCCTGATAACAATGTGTGTTTTTATAGTTATTAATTTTAAGAATGATTCCAGAATTTTTGACAATTTATCAAAGGAAGAAGCAGAAAACACTGCGTATTTGAATTTTATTTCAGATAGAGACACAACTTTATTGTGTTAATTTTATGCTTAACATATGATTTTTTTTAGGATATAATACTATTCGAATTATTTATGATTTTATTTATAAACATTTTTTGACGATAAATCTATTTTTGATAAAAAATTAGATAATAATTAGAGAGGAAGGATAGGTTATTGGATTCAAAAAAATTAGTTGATAAAATTGTTGAAACGTTGAAGAGCAAGAAGGCAAGGGATATAGATATTATTGATATTACTAAGGTTTCAACACTTGCCGACTACTTTGTAATTTGCAGTGGAACTTCTACTACTCATATTAGGACCCTTGCTGATGAACTGGAAGAAAAGATGAGTGAGGACGGGCACCTGTGCCTTCGTAAGGAAGGGTACAACAGCGCAAGGTGGATACTAATTGATTACGGTGATGTAGTTGTGCACATATTCCACGAAGAGGACAGAAACTTTTATAATTTAGAGAGATTGTGGGCTGATGGTATCATAACTTCACAATCAAATGAGGATTAGACACTAAAAATTGCCAAATATCCCCGTTCACCCAATCATCAGAGAAAGTTTGGGGACATCCTGGAGAAAAAGATTAGGGGATGTCCGGGTGAAGTTATTAAGTAAAGTAAGCACTAAGTTGAATATTATAGATGACTGAAAATTAATAAGTATGTAGAGGAAGTGAATGTTATGCGGGAATACAATCCAAAAGAGATTGAGAAAAAGTGGCAGGACATATGGGAAAAAAATCATGTGTTTGAGGCTTCAAACGACAAGACAAAGCCCAAATTTTATGCTCTGATTGAGTTCCCATACCCATCGGGACAGGGATTGCATGTCGGACATCCAAGGCCGTATACTGCTCTTGACATAGTATCAAGGAAGAGGAGAATGCAGGGATATAATGTACTGTTTCCAATTGGTTGGGATGCTTTTGGTCTGCCTACCGAAAATTACGCAATAAAGAACAAGGTGCACCCAAAGCTGGTTACGGAGAAAAATGTAGCAAGGTTTAAATCCCAGTTGAAATCATTAGGCTTTTCCTTTGATTGGTCAAGAGAGATAAATACTACCGATCCTGAGTACTATAAGTGGACTCAGTGGATATTTTTAAAACTTTTTGAAAAAGGACTGGCCTATAAAAAAGAGACTGCAATAAATTGGTGCACAGAGTGTAAGGTAGGTCTTGCCAACGAAGAAGTTGTAAACGGTGTATGTGAACGCTGCGGCGGTGAAGTAGTAAGAAAAGTAAAGAATCAGTGGATGCTTAAGATCACAGAATATGCCGAAAGGCTTATAAATGACCTTGATACTGTTGATTTTATTGACAGGGTAAAAGTTCAGCAGAGGAACTGGATAGGCCGGTCAGAGGGAGCTGAAGTGGATTTTCGTACCACTGAAGATTATGTTTTGAAGGTCTATACTACCAGGCCTGATACACTATTTGGTGCTACATATATGGTTATATCTCCTGAGCATCCGATGATTGACAAGCTCAAGGATAAGATAGAAAACATGGATGAACTTCTTAAATACAGGGAATTGGCAGCACATAAGTCAGATTTTGAAAGAACAGAACTTGTAAAAGAAAAAACAGGTGTACAGGTTAAAGGTATAATGGCCATAAATCCTGTAAATAACAAGGAAATTCCAATATGGGTTTCAGATTATGTATTGATGTCATATGGAACCGGTGCGATAATGGCTGTCCCGGGACATGACACAAGAGACTGGGAATTTGCGAAGAAGTTCGGCCTTCCAATAATTGAAGTAGTAGCCGGCGGAGATATTGAAAAAGAAGCTTTTACCGACATTGAAACCGGAAGAATGGTAAATTCCGATTTCCTTAACGGTCTTGAAGTAAAAGAGGCCAAAGAGAAAATAATTGCTTGGCTGGAAGAAAAGGGAATTGGAAAAAGGAAAGTAAATTATAAATTGAGAGACTGGGTATTTTCAAGGCAGAGATACTGGGGCGAACCAATACCCCTGGTTTATTGTGAAAAATGCGGCTGGGTGCCGGTACCTGAGGAAGAGCTTCCATTGCTTCTGCCTGAGGTTGAATCTTATGAGCCTACCGATACAGGGGAATCTCCACTGGCAAATATAACTGAATGGGTAAATACTACTTGTCCCAAGTGTGGAGGAAAAGCTACAAGAGAAACTGACACAATGCCTCAGTGGGCCGGTTCTTCATGGTATTTCCTGAGATATATTGATCCTCATAATAAAGATGCTCTTGCAAGCAAGGAAAACCTTGAATACTGGATGCCTGTAGATTGGTATAACGGGGGAATGGAACATACTACTCTGCATTTGCTTTATTCAAGGTTCTGGCATAAGTTCCTCTATGATATAGGAGTAGTTACAACTCCCGAGCCATATATTAAGAGGACATCCCATGGAATGATTCTTGGTGAGAACAACGAGAAGATGTCCAAATCCAGAGGAAATGTTGTTAACCCTGACGATATGGTAAATGAATTTGGGGCAGATACTCTCAGAATGTATGAAATGTTTATAGGAGATTTTGAGAAGGCTGTTCCCTGGTCATATAACGGAATAAAGGGCTGCAGAAGATTCCTTGACCGCGTGTGGAGGCTCCAGAATTTCCTGGTTGACGGAGAAGAATTCTCTAAAGAGTTAGAAACCAATATGCACAGAACTATAAAGAAGGTCAGTGAAGATTTTGAAAACTTAAAGTTTAATACTGCTATTGCAGCTATGATGTCACTGGTCAACGATTTTTACAGTGTGGAGAGAGTAAATAAAGCAGAATTCAGAACTTTCCTTATTCTTCTCAATCCTGTTGCGCCGCATATAACAGAGGAATTATGGGAAATTGCCGGGTTCCCGGGAATGCTTCATAACCAGAAATGGCCGGAGTGGGATGAAAGCAAAACTGTTGAGGACCAGGTAGAAATTGCAATACAGATTAATGGAAAAGTAAGGGAAAGGATTACAATACCTTCCGGATTAGACAAACAGGCAACGGAAGATGCCGCAATGAAGGATTCAAAAGTTAAAGCTCTTGTAGAGGGAAAAAGTGTAATAAAGGTTATTGCTGTTCCGGGCAAGCTGGTTAATATAGTAGTAAAATAATAAGAAAAACTAAATAGAATTATGTACAAAAGCTGTAACGGCTGACAGGAGTATATGTGCTACAGTGCCTGTCTGAAAAAAGGGGTTGCGTGCCTGTGGCATATGGAAACCGTAATATTGTTTTATACCAAAGCACGAGCCATAATAATAGTTTGAGTAATTATTTAGTGGCCAGGTGCAATTTGGGTAACATAAGTTTTTCTGAGGACAGGATGGAGGAGGACCTATACGTATAATTAGCTTCAAAGAAGTATTGTCTACATCTGACAATACACCGGTAAATCCACAACCGGAAGGTCCTCCTGCATTAACAAATACAGTAACGGTTTTACCGATATATTTTGCAATATGAGAAGTAAAGGTGACTGTTGCTGTTTCTGTTTTTGCTATTTTATCCGGTTTGGACTTTTTTATAATTCTTGCTCTTTTTCTTCTAAATGGAAACATGTTTTTCCCTCCTCATACTATCATAGTAGCTAGAGCAATGATTTGTTACAACGTGTTTTAATTTTGACTTTTATTGACAATACATTGCATTTTAAATAAAATCATTTATGACAAAAATTATTATTATAATTTTTGATAACAGCAAAAGGAGAAGATAAAAATATGTATTTATACCAGGAATGGACAAAAAAAATCGAAGAAGAAAGCCAAAAAAGAAGTTTCAAGAGATTCTGGGATGAATACCTTGAGAAAGAAAAACATAATTATGAAGTAATACTTGAAAAACATGATGAAGTTATATCCGGCAAGCTTAGTGAGCTGGCTGAAAAGTTTAACATGGATTCAGTTACAATGATTGGATTTCTGGATGGAATAAATACAAGCCTTGTTAACGAGTTGGACTTGGAAGAGCTTACTGAGGATTCCGAAATAAAACTTGAGGTGGACTTCGAAAAACTTTACTGGAATATGCTGGACGCAAAAGCAGACTGGCTTTATAACCTTCCTCAATGGGATGATGTTCTTTCTTCAGAAAAAAGAGCTGAAATAACAAAAAATTTCAGACAGTCAAAAATAGCGGTTAGCAACAAGGTGGGAAGAAATGACCCGTGCCCATGCGGAAGCGGGAAAAAATATAAGAAATGCTGTGGAAAAAATAATTAACCGGCATTAATAAAAAATGAAAACAGTATTATTCATTATGATAATAAAAAACTGAATTAAGTTTTAGTTGTATGTAAATATATGTATAAAAGTATTTTGCTGTATTTAATTATACCTGCAATAATCTATTTTGATCAATTGACCAAGAAAATTGCACTTTCAAAGCTGAAGGCCGGAAAGATTGTAAGCTGTTGCCGCGATATTGTGAAACTGACTCTTGTTAAAAACTCAGGAGCAGCTTTTGGAATATTAAAGGGTAGACAGCTTCTACTGAAGATAATAACCGTACCTTTAATAGTGGTAATGATATATTTTCTGATATATTTTACCATTCCGGAGATTTATGTTGAAATTGCTTTTCCGCTGGTCTTTATGCTGGGCGGGGCGGTAGGTAATCTGATAGACAGATTCAGGTTCAACTATGTTGTGGATTTCTTTACTTTAAAGTTTAGAGGATGTCCTGTGTTCAATATTGCGGACATATTTATATTTATTGGAGCAATAATTTTTGCAATAAATACAATTTTTTAGGATTACCGCATAGCCGGTTTAGGTTGTCCTACATGGTACATATATGTTTGTTAAGGTTAAATATATCCTGAACATAAAAGGTGGGATATGAATGTCTATGACATGGAGAACAATAAAGGAAAAGCAGGAAGAAACCCTAAGTCCTTATTCTTCAAAAAATCTCTGCTCAAAAGGCAGACTGATTTATGAAGAAAAATGTCCTGTCCGAACTGATTTCGAAAGAGATGCAAACAGGATACTTTATTCTATGGAATTCAGACGATTGAGGCATAAGACTCAGGTCTTTTTCAATGCAAAAAACGACCATATATGTACCAGAATGGAGCACGTGCTGTATGTGGGGGCTATTTCTGTCACAATTGCAAGAACTTTAAACCTGAATCAGGATTTGACCAATGCAATAGCCTTAGGCCATGATTTGGGGCATGCACCCTTTGGGCACAGCGGTGAGAGGGTTCTTGACTGCTGTCTGAAAAAAATTAATCCTGATTACTTCTTTAAGCATGAAATACACAGCTTGAGAGTGGTGGACAGACTGGCTACAAGGGTAGCACCGAGCAAACCCGTAAAAAAGAGAGGACTTAACCTGACCTTTGAAGTGCGTGATGGCATTGTGTGCCACTGCGGTGAAAATTACGAGGAATATCGGCTGACCAGAGATCCTAATAAAGATGTCAGCTGGTTGGACGACATAAAAAGGGTAGACTGTATGCCGTATACTTTGGAAGCTTGTATAGTGAGGCTTGTAGATAAGATTGCATATGTTGGAAGAGATATTGAAGACGCTTTAAGGGTTAACCTTATGGATATAAATGATATTCCTATTGAAATAAGAAAAGAGCTGGGAGATACAAATAGTGAAATAATAAATACCCTTGTATGTGATATTATTGAAAACAGTTACGACAGAGACTGCATACAATTGAGTCCCGAAAAGGGTGAAGCACTTGAGAGCCTCATAAAGGAGAATATGCGCCTGATTTATCAGTCAGACAGAATTAAGAGATATGAAAAGATGGCCAAGAACATATTGGAAGGACTGTTCTTTGAACTCCTGGAGAGTCTAAAGGATATTGAGAAGTTAAAATCAAGTAATCTAAAGGTTCATAAGCAATTCTACAGTTTTATCCAGGATGTGGGCTATGATAACAATGACACAGATGAACAAAAGGTGATTGATTTTATTGCGGGAATGACCGATAATTTTGCGATAAACTGTTTCAATGAGATATTCTGGATGTAGACGAACACGGCTAATAAGACGGTTAATAAGTTGGAAAAGTTATGCCTGGCCTGACAAAGGCTATGGTTTAGTAAGACAGAGGTTTGTGGCTATAAATAGAATTTGAGACTAAAAGTTGATAAAAACAGAAGCTTTATAAAAGGGGTGGTGGTTATGGCACATAAGGGATACCACTTTTTTGCTTTTATTTCCCGAATGAAATATATTACCAGATGGGGGCTTATGAGGAACACACAGAGTGAGAACATACAGGAGCACAGCCTTCAGGTAGCTATTATTGCCCATGCCCTTGCAAAAATAAAAAATAAGATTTACGGTGGAAATGTCAATGCTGAAAGAACTGCCGTGCTAGCCATGTTTCATGATTGTAATGAAATAATTACAGGGGATATGCCGACACCTGTCAAATATTTCAGTCCTGAAATTATGAATGCCTATAAAAATTTAGAGAGTGTTTCAAAGAAAAGAATCCTGAATATGCTTCCTGATGAATTAAAAGATGAATACTCTTCAATTCTTTTTCACAATAATGGCGATGAAGAGCATTGGAAACTTGTAAAAGCAGCTGACAGAATATCTGCTTATATTAAATGCATTGAGGAAGTCAAGGCAGGCAATCGTGAATTTAAGAAAGCCGGAGAGAGTATCCTTAAGACCATTATGGATATTGATCTTCCTGAAGTAAAATATTTTATGGAGAAATTTATACCAAGTTTTTCTCTATCGCTGGATGAAATAGATTAACGGCGTGGATTGGATGACACAGTCCATTATATAGTTGTAAGTATGTCTTAAAAGTAATATAATTAAAAATAGGAAGAATTATTAATTCTGGGGGTATAGAGTATATGATATACTTAGCTGCTGTTGTGGGAATACTGTTCTGTTCTTTCTGGATCGCGCAGCTTATTTTTGTGAAAGCCCATCTTAATTGGACAAATAAAATTCAAGATTCTGATGAAACAGATGTTGAGTATCCCGTAAGTGTAATACATCCTATAAAAGACCTGGATTTTGAGTTTGAGAAAAATCTCGAAAGTTGGATGCATCAAAACTATAAAGGGAAAGTTCAACATATTTTTAGTTTCCAGGAAGCTAACGACCCTGCAATTAAAGTAGTAAGGGAGTTTATGAAAAAATACCCGGAGATTGATATGACAATAACCGTAAACCCTGTCATTGAGGGGTTGAACGGAAAAAGCTCCAATATGGTACATGGTATGAAACTTGCAAAATATGATATTGTTGTTTTCGGGGACAGCGACATCAGGATTAAACCTGATTTCCTTGTAAAAATGGTAAGACCTTTAAGGGATGAAAAAGTGGGAATCGTTACCTGCGGCCAGATAAATAAAGGTGGCAGGGACTTTTGGACAAGGTTCTTCACGTTTATGCAAAACAGTGAAACTGACTTTATATGGGCATTTTTAACTAAACTCGGTGTGGATGTGGGAGCAACAGGTGCTGCCTTTTCCATGAGAAAGAAACTCCTGGAAGAGATTGGGGGACTTGAAGCTTTTGGCGGTTCGCTGCTTGAAGACCTGTATTTGGGAAATACCTTGTATAGGTTAGGCTATAAACTTGTTTTGGGACCTTTCCTTGAATGCAATGTAGATAAGCTGGCAATGGAGAAATCCCTTAACTATGCGAAAAGGATTGCTGTAGGCATAAAAGCACATATTTTGTACGAGCTGCCGTTCTTTGTATTAATGCTGTCATGGTATTGGATACTGTTTGCATTGTCTCTGATTTTTGTAAATATTCATGTAATGATGCTTTCAATATTATTTATGTGCTTGAGAAGTCTGCACGGCATTGCCATGAGAATAGTTACCAAAAATAAAGTAATGCCCATAGATTTTATAATGGGATGGTTCTTTGACCTGTTTGGGACTTTTTACCTGATTTATGCCTTCAACAAGCCGTATGTTGAATGGAGAGGAATAAGGTATGAGGTCAAGGCCGGCGGATATATAGAAGATGTCAGCTTTGGAGACGATGACAGTGAATGATATTCAAATTATACAAATTGTAAATGATGCTATATTTCTTTTATATACATGCGGTAAGTCTTAACTCGTTTGCCTCCAAAGCTTTCAATATCTGCACGCATTCTGAGGTTATCTTCACCTATTGTTGAACCTTCACCCCAGGTATAACCCTTTTTGCTGCTGTTTAAAAAGGTTTGATAGTATATAGCATATGAAACTCCTTTGCTTCTGTAAGCAGGAACTACGAACATTACAAAAAATCTTATACAATCAATTTTTTTCTTATACTTTAAGAACTTTAAAAGAGATATTGGATTTGTTCTTCCATTCATATGTTTCAAAGCTATATTATAATTGGGAAGAGCAATACCAAAACCAATGGGTTCATCGCCTGAACGGGCAATCAATACGATATCAGGGTCCGCATATGTTACTAAATTGCGGGCCATTTCTTCTACTTCTTCCATGGTTGGTGCTACAAGATCAGGCCATTCTTCCGGAATAGAAAGGTCAAGGACATGCTTTAGGTCCTTTATTTCTCTGTCTAAATTTTTGAGATTGATGGTATCTATACGAAAATTATATTTTTTCATTGCATATTGAATTACTTTTGAAGGATCTTTAGTAAAAACACTTTTAGAATCAACATAATACGCAAAGAGATCGTTATCTTTTTTAAAGCCGTATTTTTCAAAAAAATCCTTATAGTATGGTGGATTATAAGAGTTCATCAGCATAGGAGGTTTATCAAATGCATCGATGAGAAGGCCTTTATAGTCATCTGAATCTGCCCCTGAGGGTGAAACCGGTCCTCTGACAATATTTATACCTTTATTTTTTAACCAATTAATAGCAGCATCAAACAGCGCTTTGGCTACTTCATAATCATCTATACTTTCAAATAGAGAAATGTATCCCATAGAGGCTTTTTTCTTTTGGTTAAGATTTGTATCTATTCCTACCATAATTCTGCCTACAGCTTTGTCACCGTACTGTGCAAGAAATATTTCACCATTGCCTTGAGCAAAAAGTGGATTTTTCTTAAAGTTTAAAGTTTTTTTCATATCGCTTATAAGAGGAGGAACCCAGCAATCGTTACCTTCATATATACTCCAGGGAAACATAATGAACCTCTTCAAATCTTTTTTTGACCTTACATTTATTATTTCCAAATTCATTTTAACCTCCCAATAATATCACACATATAGATTCTTGATTAAAAATAAAAGCTAAATTATTGTAAGTAAACTGTTTTATGAAATAACTTTATATAATTAATTAATATACAACAGTTTTATATAATTAATAGGTTATATATTAGTTTTACTCATTGCAGTACTCCTTAAAATTATACCACAGCATAGACAAAAGTACATATTGTATTAAGTTATAATTCTTAATAATTATTTTTGGAAAATAGTTTTATAGAAAAGAGTTATGCAGGTATTTATTTAAAAATGGATAAAAAATACCCGTGCCTTTCTTTGGAGGAGATATCAGCACGGGATCTAGGGGAGTTATTAGTTAATACTAATCTAAAGTAATTATACTACTGTTTACATATATTTGCAATAAGCAACTAAAAAAAAGGAGAAAAATGCCGATTTTTTATGTTAATATGTAAAATGGATTACATATGTTAAATGGATTACATAAGTGATAAATTTATTTTAGATTGTTTTTTAATTTTAAATTTTTTGCGATACAATTAAGCTGTCGTTATTATTTCTCCATATGTTTTTAAACTTCTCTTAGCATTTCTAATAAGGGATATATAAGTATAGTAAAGTTAAATATCAAAGAGTATCCATATATATCAAATTTTTTGGATTCACATTATTCCATATAATTTTCACATAAATCCATTTACTTGTTCATGTTTCAGAACATATAATTTAAATGCATAAGGCAATATAAATAATAATCCTTACAAAATATTAATCTTAGTCTTGACAAAGTAATGAATTAGCTAAATAACGTAATCATACGTAAAAATTGTCCCTAAAAATAGGATTATGTCAAAAAATAATCAAAAGGGGGATCTTACCCATGAAAAGTATGATCTACTTCATTGGCGAATTGCATGCTGATAAAAAATTTCTTCTTTGTTTTACTAAGAATTTCTCCATCGATTGTAATATTTAATCATTAATATTTATAAATATAAAATTCACTAAAGTGCTTAATGAGCTTGAATCTTTGGGTCAGGTCAGATTGAAATAATAAGATTGACCACACTGTTTATCAAAGATGATTGCTTTTGATTATGGGCTATTTTTGAATAAACTATGGTATATAAAACCATATATGTATTTTTATGCCTAAAATACCCTAAGAATTCAAGCAAATCTAAAACTCCGGCAGATATTCTCCAGCAGAAATTTTGAAAATTTAAATATTTAGAATATGTTCGGGTATGAGATAGTTCTCATGCCCTGAAACATAGATATCGAAGACCTTTGAGGCTTTCGAGAACATTATTAAATTATAAAATATTAAGG
>ENA-OWPA01001953-OWPA01001953.1-bioreactor-metagenome-genome-assembly--contig:-NODE-1953-length-11440-cov-5.971662_pt1 | contig 11440 bp, 5 predicted proteins | sample MGYA00238139_ERZ651803 | MGnify/ENA primary metagenome ERZ651803 (study PRJEB26909, sample SAMN07631231) | bioreactor metagenome | isolation source: Switchgrass digestor | place: USA: Dartmouth...
ATTTACTGTAATCCAAGGGGCTCGAAGTGCGACTATAGATACTGTACAACCGAATCAAGGGCCTGATTCCGGGTCAAGGGTTACCATAACCGGTAGATATTTAGGAAGTTTGAATATTGATGATCTTAAATTAGGTTCCTATAAGGTAAATTTGATAGAAACAGATGAAGGAGAACTAAAGATAGACTACACAGAGCTAAACGATAGTACTTATCGAAATGCAAATGTTACTGCTTTAGTCAAGAAAGTGAAAGTCATCATTGGAAATCAAGCTAGAGTCCTTGCGACTTCGCAATTTAGTCCAGATATAGATAGATTAGAAGTGGAAATACCCCCAATTGACATAGGAAACGAACCTGTAAAAGATGTTGTCGTTGAAATGGAAACGGAAATCAAAACCGAAAATAATACATATGTTTTTACCGAGCGGGCAGAACTGCCTAAAGGTTACACCTTCATACCGAGCAGAATTAAGCCTGAAGTTCAAAGTGTAGTTCCAGAAGAAATCCATGTAGTCAGAAAAGATGGAACTTACGATGAATACATAATCCCACAAGACTTAATGATAGGCATTTATGGAAAAAATTTCGCCGTTACTAGGTTCATATACAATGAAGAAACAAGAGTATCATATCCTATTATAAGATTTGGAAATGTGGAGATAAACAAAAATCAGCAACCTGACATCGAACTATATGTAATGGACGATAGTGGCAATATTATTGACGGAACACCTGGCAATGAATTAGGCAGCAAAATCCTTGTGATTATTCCCGAAGGTACAAAAATACCAAAAGAATATGTTGACACTAATGTGTCTGTTGTAGTAACAAATCCAGTCAGAAATTCATTAAGTCCAGGTCTCCCTTCAGAAGAGCAGGTAATGGTAAAATTTACACTTGCAAAAGAAGGAAAAATACCTGTTATATCAAGTGTGACACCAAATGTGGTTACCGTAGACGGCGGCGAAACTGTTACCATAAGCGGAAGCAACTTCTTACCAGATGTAAAGGTATTCATCGACGGTAGGGAAGTTTCCGGGGTTACTCGGGCTGGAGACGGCAAAACCCTCACTTTTAAAGCACCTCCTGGCCGGGAGGGCACCACTCAGCTCCAAGTGATGAATCCTGATGGTGGCATTGCTATAAGGGAATTTAACTATGTCAAAACATACACGAATCCTAAGATTGCTGATTTCTCACCAAAAGCAGGTAATACCGGCACCTTAGTTTTAGTCAAAGGTGATAATTTTCTTCCACCAGATCCCACATCAACAGCTCAAACTACGTCAGAAATATATAAACTAGTTGGCACCAGGATACTTCTCCAAAATAGGGATATCAACGATTATAATGTCAACCCAAATACTCAGCGCATTGAACTTCAATATTATGCATCACCGGAAAACAATGAGATTTTAAGAATTGGAACAGCTGATGATGGAAGACAGTATTTGCAAATGGCCGATTACTGGCATAGTGTGGTTTTTACAGATGGTTTAGGCAAATTTTACACCCTGCGCCAAGATGCTCAAGGCAGTCCTATCCTTACCGATGGAGTAAAAAATACTTATAGGCTAAATGTTAAGCATGATGGTGGAGAATTTAAAATATTTGCCTCCAAGGAAGGGGCTAGTGACTATCTTGTAGAGGTAAAGACAGACAACGAAACAATTGGTGGTAAAGAGATAAAAGTTACTACATTAACCATACACGAACCCGATGAAGTGAAGCTCTACATGCAGACTCTGTATAAAGTAGACAACAACGGCATAATTGTAGGCAACAATGTAAAAGTAATCGATAAAAACACGATTATATTCAGAGTGCCTATTCTTACATTAGGTGACGGCTATTATGATCTAACGGTGCTAAACCCAGATACTAAAAGAGACAGCCGCACAGGAACTCAAGGGTTTTACTACTACACATTGCCTCAATCAAAACCTGAAATCCATAAAATTTTCCCGGATAAAGGTTCTATAGACGGAGGATATACCATCGATATAATTGGCAATGACTTCAAAGATGATGGCACATACAAGTCAAAGGTCTTCATAAATGGCGTACAGGTAAAGGCAGAAGACACATTTGTCAGCGTTGACGGAAAAACCATCACAGTAAAAGTTCCTCCTTTTACCGGTGATTTATCAAAGGAAAAGGAAACAGATCGCATTACCGTTCCTGTGGTGGTGCTAAACCCAGACGGTGCCAGCGCCAGCAAGGAAGACGGATTTACGTATATGGTGCCCACCAGCTATCCTGAGATAACAAAGATAGTGCCTGCCCAAGGAAGTGCAGCAGGCAAAGAAATCGTAGAAATCATCGGCAAAGACTTTCGTTACTTTGAACCCTACAGTGATGACAACAGGAATCAAACACGGGATGACAGTGAAACGTATAATGATTTAAACGGCAACGGAGAATGGGATGACTTTAGGAATAAATCGATAGAGGAATTAAAGGAAGAGTACGATGATAACTTTGAAAGCATGGTCTCACCAATTTTGCCAAAGGTTTATTTTGGTAATAAAGTAGCCGAAATAATAGAATTTGACGATGGATATCTCAAAGTCAGGACTCCTGCCGGCAGTGCCGGTACAGTGGATGTATACGTTGTAAATAACGATTCAGGTATATCCAATAAAGTCAAATACACTTACACTGCTACAAATCCGGCCATAACGCGCATAGTGCCGCCTGAAGGCAAGAAACAGGGCGGTGACCGGGTAGAGATTTTCGGTTCAAATTTTGTAGAAAGTGAAATTAAGATCTTAAACAAGGATAAAGTGCTTGAAACACTGCCCATGGTGCAGGTTCGCTTTGGCAATGTTACAAATCGTGATATACCCAGAGAAGAAGAAAACTCCGGAAGAATAGACAACCAGCGCACTACCGTAAACTTGCCTGGAGGCCTAAGGGTACAATACGAAAATGGCAGGATACATCTTCAGATTTTAGAAGGCGGTATAACATATGTCACAATAATAGAACCCACGATTTTTGACGGCAGCCCGCTATTCGTATCAACAAGGCTTCTTAAGGATGGAGATAACCCTTATCCTCACGATGAGCTCATACGCCTTGAAATCAGCGACAGAAGGCTTTACGTAGAGCGGGGCTATGCTCCTAAAGTGGAGTTCTTAAACAGCGGTCAGCTGGTTGTCACAACACCGGCCTACTATACCATTGGGCCAGTTGATGTATTTGTGATAAATCCCGATGGAGGTACTGCAAAAGGTCAGTTTACTTACAAATACCCAGACAGCAAACCGTATATTACAAACATAACCAAGGATGGTCAGTCCCCTGAAATAGTAGAAATAAATGGCAGAGAGGTCAAAGTCCTGTATATGACCTACAAAGGCGGAAATACGGTCAGCATCATCGGTGGAGACTTTAGGGAAAACGCCAGAATTCAAATTTCCGATGTAGCAAGCATTGAGCCCCGAGATATAACCTATATGCTGCCAACAAAGCTTACCTTTAAAATGCCAGCAGTTCCTGAAGATGCTGTTGGTAAACTCCATCGGGTTGTGGTTATAAACGAGGACGGAGGTTCTGCCGCATCTGATGAGGCTGTGCCCCTTCCCATATACATCATGTTTATAAAAGGGGAAACTGCTCCAGCGATTACAAGGCTAGTTCCAGCTAAAGGACCGACTTCAGGCGGCACTCGCGTGAGAATCGAAGGAAAAGATTTTAGAGAAGGCCTGAAGGTGTTCTTCGGAGAGATACCTTTGCCACAGGAAAACGTCCAGGTTGTGGATTATAAGACGATACTAGTGATAACACCGCCTCATCCGCCAGGAAGTGTAGAGGTGAAGGTTGAAAATCCCGATGGTGAGCTTTCAAATCCCAGCGGCATATTTACCTATATTAGCAGTCCTAAAGTAGCTGCAGTAGTTGATCCAGATGACCCCACCGAAACCACTCGAATAACGCGAATCTCGGTAGAAGGCGGTCAGAGGATCAAAATCAAGGGAACATCCTTTATGCCTGGGGCCAGGGTAGTATTTGCTCCAACTATAAAACGGATTGATAGCGAGGAAGATGTATCAGGAAATGTAATTTACATCGATGGAGAGCCCTATCTCTTAGAGGAAGGCACAGAGGCAAGAGAGGTAGTCTTTATTGACTCCGAAACTTTAACCGTCGTTACTCCGCCAGGAAAATTAGACAGCAAAGGCATAATAGTCATAAATCCGGACGGAGGGGCAAGTGACATCTACGACCAGATAGTTTACGGTTTGCCGGAACTTGAAGCTCCAGGTAATGTAGTAGCAGAACTTATATATGACCGCTACATAAAGATTACTTGGTCTCCTGTGGAAGGTGCCGAAGGATATGAAATATTTGCGATTATAGATGACAATGAAATGGACTTTATAGGCACAACCAATCTCACCGCATTTGTCTTTAGCGATCTGGAGCCAAATACGAGGTACTCTTTTGTAGTAAAAGCACTGGGCAGGTTTGGTTCATCACCACCTTCGGCCCGCAGTAACACTGTAAAGACAGGTAGACAGGTAGGACCGCCCGATGACGATGGAGAACTGGTTGAAGAAACTGTTAAAGAACGCGTAGGTGATACTGTAAGAGTAATAATAGGCACTGAAGATTACAGAAAAGATACTACAGTAGATTTAAATGACATAAGTTTTGTAGGCGCAAAAAAAGTAGTGATTACTTTGCCGGCAGAAGTGATAACACGGTCCAATGCCGGAGATATAAAAATTATAGGGAAGGATTTCGATCTGAAATTTAATCCGTCTGTTTTTGACACTTCCAGAGTCAGACAGTATCGCAATAGCAGCGATGCCGGAGTCAGATTCGAACTGGCAGTAGCAAGTGGCAATTTAAACAGCCAGGGAAGAACCTTACTTTCGACTCAATATGTAATGAGTGCCGGTTTTTACGTAGGGAAAGACGTGACCGTTATTGACTTTTTAAGCGGCTACATGGAATTTACATTAGAGTATGACAGGGCAAAAGCAGATTTGAGGAAAATTACAGATATTGCCCTTTACCGCTACAATGAAGCAAACGGTGATTGGCAGCAGATTTTTGCAAGATATAACAGCTACGATACCGTCATACGGACAACTATTAATAGGCTAGGAACATATGCCATACTCGGGGCCAGGAGGTAATAACATGAAAAGATTTACAATTAGTATCGTGCTAATAACTCTGCTGTTTGCAATTGTATTCACATACAACAGAGCGGAAACTTTGGCCTATCCGATAATTGAAGGGTATATTAAAAGTATAAATATGGCTGAATCCCGGATAGAAGTGGAAGAGTACAGGGGCAATGTAAGAGCGTTTAACATAGCACCAGGTGCAGTTTTATTAATTGACGACATTCCCGTCAAATTAAATGACTTTAAAATTGGCATGGAAATATACGCTGAGTACTACGGAAACACCTTAACTCGCTTGGAGAGCTGGTCCACTGAAAATCCGGGATATATCCCTCCTGGAGGCAAGGTCAGAACGGGTGTTATAAAAAGCATCGATAGAAATCAGCTGATTTTGCGGCTTACTACCGGTAAGGAGGAAACCTACTTTACTAGCCCTGCTACAATTGCATTAAAAAATGGGACAAATGTGCCTCTTACCACCTTGTATGAAGGGGACAGGGTGAGGCTGTATTTTGATGAAAAGGACACTGATATTATAAGCAGGATAAGTATTGAAGGGGATTCTGCAAAGCTTAAAGGCCTATATAAGGGCATATTGGAAACCCAGAACCTTATGAACAACACCATCTTATTAAAAGATGTGGAGGTTTTTCAAAATGGAGCCTGGCATGAGCTGAAAAATATACTCAAAATGGAATTTACGCTGGAGGCTCCGATCTATTACAGCGGGCAGAAAATTTCGCCCAATAATTTAAAGTATTTCAGCGGCAAGACCGTATATGTAGCTGTTAAGGACTTTTTTGGCAAAGAAACGGCTGAACAAATGGTCATAAAAAGCCTGTATGAAAGTACATTTAGCGAAAAAATAGAGGAAATAAATTGGTACGCATCAGCTTTTGAGCTAAAGAATAAGCGGAATATCGATTTTAATGAAGGCACTATCATTGTTAAGAACAACCGACTGGTAGAAAGCTTTGCACTTTCGCCAGGACAGGATGCCTTTGTGGTAGCTGATGGCAGGGGAGCAAAAGCCCTCGCCAGCGTGGTATATATCTACAACCAGGATATCAATAATTCAAACATGGGTCAGTACCTGCTGTATGCAGGTAAATTGGACATGGTTATAGACAATAAACTTGTGCTAACGGACTTTTTCGTTCTGAACCAAAATGAATGGGAGTCCTTTGATGATGAAAAAGAGCTCTACTTTGATAATGACACTTTCATATTAGATTTAGAAGATATGAAGAGGATTACCCTTGAAGAATTTATAGCAGGTCATTATGCAGTAGATGAAGACAGCAATTATGGGCGTCGTCAAGGCTTAAGGTCTTGGTATGCATACGCATATACCGATGGAGATCGGGTTGTGGCAATAGCCCTGAAAAAAGACATGGACTCACTGCTCAGACAACGGGTGGCAGTTGCAACTATAGACAGATTGGAAGATGATGCATTCGTAGGAAAAACTGTGATTCTCCGGGATGCTCGTGACTGGAGCAGTCGCAATGAAAAGTGGATGGAAAAAGGCCTTCCGGTCAGAATGCGGGTTGAAAAGGCCCTGCTAATAAAAGATGACAAAATGATATCATGGGATGAACTAAAACCAGGGGATGACGTGTATTGCATTAGGGACGACTTTGAATGTATATTCTTATTAGTCAAATAGGAGGAATGAACTTGATAAAAAAGATTATAGCCGCGATTTTAGCAATAGTGTTTGTTGCCAGCCCCCTGGTTTCCTTTGCAGCCCCTGCAGGATTTGAAGGCGGTGTGCATAATGAATATCGATATCAGGAAGTTGTATTTATTACAGGAGAGCCCAGGGTGTTTTCAGGCGAGCTGAAGATTACTGAAAATAGTCGCAGTGGGACAGATAGGATTACATACAAGTTTACTTTAACAGATAAGGATGCTCTTGAAAAGACCAAACTTACCAGAACGGTGACTTTTGAAACTGTATATACTGATAAAAATGACAAGGGCCAGACTATAGCCCGCACTTCCCTTACAAGATTTTCCGAGCGCATTGAAATAGGAAGCGATAGATTCGAACTAGAGGATTATCAGTTCTCAAAATCGGATGTAATTGACAACCGGCCCGCATCGGATTTTTATTCCGGGAATTTTGAGGCTAAAAAGACCTATAGTATCAACCGGGATGAGGGTGAAGTTATTATTACCATTTCCGGAGGCAATGTAGGATATGAAAACTTTTGGGGCAGCACCGAAACTCAAACAATCAATTACTATATTACCTCTAAGCGAAGAGTGACAGATGAGGACGGCGAAACCCAAGTTGTCAGTTGGGAAGGCACAGTAAAGGCAGAGGTTTCAGACAGCATGACAAAGCGGCTTGTATATTCAGAAAATGAAGCCAGCCTCTCCAGTTTTTACGGAGGATATGTGCGGACCACTAATAGAGAAATTGTATCAAGATACGAATATGATTTGCCTCGAATGAGAGACAATATTCCCGACAAAAAACAGCGAATAAAGGACAACATCAAACTGGCTGAAAGCATGGTGCCAAAGGTAGAGCGGCTGCCTGTGCCCAAATTCAGAGATGTGATGGGCCACTGGGCTGAGGAATATATAGCAAAACTATATTCTTTGGATGTTTTCGATGAAAGCCAAAATTTCTTTGCGCCAGAAGCTCCTATGACCCGTGAAGAATTTATTAAAGGCGTCATCCGGGCCTGTGATATTAGAACATCTATGGTTGATGAAAGTAAAAACAAAAGCACCAAGCGACGGAGAAACGAACCACCCGAAGAATCTCCTTTTAAAGATGTAAGTGTAGATGATGAAAATTACCAATACATCAAACAAGGCCTTGAAAAGAATATCGTCACTGGTGTATCAAAGGACCTTTTTATGCCCAACGCATCACTGACAAGGGCGGAAGCCGTGACTATACTGATGAGGGCTTTGGGTTTTGTCAGCAAGGCACCGAATCCCGGGTATTACACTTGGTTTTCCGATGATGACAAAATACCTTCCTGGGCCAGAGACAGCGTATATGTAGCAAGGGAAGTAGGAATCATCCAAGGTGACAGCTATAACCGGTTTAACCCCGACAAAGTCATGACAAGGGCTGAAGCTTCAGCTATGTTGGTGAGATTCTTAGAGTTTCTGGAAAAAGACCTTCAGCGGGATTATAGAGAAAATATAATATTATTTAACTGAAAAAGGGAAGGGCTCAGCTATCAACCAACTGACAGCTGAGCCCTATCTTATTGCGAAACCAAGGTTTTCCAGACCCGAGGGAATCTCCTATGCGTTGTATACGTAATAGCAAAAACTATACCACAAAACAAAAGTTTCTAGGTCCAAATTCCCATTGAATTTTTATATCAACATTATTGTGGATAAGTTATCCCCAATGGGGAAAAGTTACCTGTCCCTAGTAAAAATCTTTGGGACATGGTTTGAAGTTATTAACACCTGTGCATAATTCTGTGGATAACTTTAAGAATTTAGGCCTATAATTTAGTTCCAAAATTTTATAAAAAATGACCTTTTTCGACTAAAGTTTTGTTAAAAATTCTGTTTTTTTTAATTTGTTAAACTTTGGATAGGTGGAGGAACTTGACCGCCGCGGCGTACAAATACCGTGGAGTCAAAGGAATTTACGGGCATTATAGGAGCACGTCCCAAAAGTCCACCAAATTCTACAAAATCCCCCGCTTTTTTACCAGGAGCAGGTATTATCCTGACGGCAGTAGTCTTTTTGTTAATAACACCAATGGCCATTTCATCGGCAATAATAGCGGCAATTGTTTCAGCGGAGGTATCGCCGGGAATTGCTATCATGTCAAGGCCTACGGAACATACACATGTCATCGCTTCAAGTTTTTCTAAAGAAAGGGCACCATCTGCCGCAGCACGAATCATACCTGCATCTTCACTTACTGGAATAAAGGCTCCGGAAAGGCCGCCTACATATGATGTTGCCATGGCGCCGCCCTTTTTTACCGCATCATTTAGCAGTGCCAATGCTGCCGTTGTTCCAGGGGCACCGCAGCGCTCAAGACCCATAGTTTCTAAAATGTTGGCAATGCTGTCGCCGATGGAAGGAGTTGGGGCCAAAGACAAATCTATTATTCCAAAGGGTATTCCAAGTCTTCTTGATGCTTCACGGCCGATAAGTTCACCGACGCGGGTAATCTTAAAGGCCATTTTCTTGATAGCTTCAGAGACCTGACCCAGATCTGCATCTTTTGGGAGATTAGACAAAACGGCATTTACCACGCCGGGGCCGCTAATTCCCACATTTATTGTAGTTTCCGGTTCACCGGGGCCGTGAAACGCTCCTGCCATAAAGGGGTTGTCTTCTGGAGCATTTGCAAAAACTACAAGCTTTGCCGCACCTATGCCGTCCTGGTTGGCTGTTAGCCTTGCAACTTCTTTTATAATCCTGCCCATGGCTAGAACCGCATCCATATTGATCCCAGCTTTGCTGGTGGCCACGTTTACCGAGGCACAAACCCTTTCAGTTTGTGACAGAGCATCAGGAATGGAATTTAGCAAGTTCATGTCGCCGCGGGTAAAACCCTTATGCACCAAAGCCGAAAAGCCGCCTATAAAATCGATGCCTAAATCTTTGGCTGCTTTATCCATGGCGCGGGCTATGGGAGTATAGTCGCTCTCTGCGCAGCTTTCGGCTACCAAAGCAATGGGGGTTACAGATATTCTCTTATTTACAATTGGAATGCCAAATTCCTCTTCCAGCTGGCAGGCAGTAGGCACAAGATTTCTGCCTATCTCCATTAACTTGTCATAAATTTTATCAGCAACTTTTGAAATTGAAGAATCTGCGCAGTCTCTGAGGCTTATTCCCAATGTAATAGTCCTGATATCCAGCTGTTCCGCCTGGACCATGCGAATTGTTTGGATTATTTCGTCACGGGTGAAGTTCATCGAAAATCCTCCTATATCCTATGCATGAAGTGAAATATTTCTTCCCGTTGGGCATCAACTCTAACTGACAGCTCTTGGCCCCGCTGTGCCAGTTGATTTTTCAACTCATCGAAACTCACTGTTGATTTAGCAATATCCACTACCATAATCATAGTAAAGAGGCCTTCGATAGCTGTCTGAGTAATATCTAAAATGTTGACATTGGCTTTTGCCAGTACATCTGATATGCCGGCAATAATTCCGACCCGGTCTTCGCCAATTACCGATATGACAGCTCTGACACTGGGGGTGCCATTAGAGTTAGCGGGCTCGCTTACCTTTTCATCTCCAATGAAAAGCTCTATGCCATTTTTTGCGGCGTAAATTCGGGCTTCTTTAGTCACAAGGGTATTTGGGGGAAATTTGACTACTTTTTTATCACTGTGCTGTTTTAAGACATCTAGAGTTACCAGGATTTCCATAAAAATGTAACCGATTAGTTAACAATCGGTTAATTTACACCACCTTTCAAACATTGAATATTATTAACTAGTATAAATCAAAAATTCTAAGGTATCAAGGGCGGCAAAACGCCGCCTAATTGATATGTCAGCAAATTTTATCTCCATGGTTTTAATGTCAACCAATAAATATTTAGAGATTTCTTTACACTGTTTTACTGACAATGTTAAAATATTTATAGCTTTTTAAGGGAGGTCTAACATGGGGATTTTACCTTTGGCCATAAGCATTATCATGTTTATCTTGGGTTTATTGGGAACCGTATTGCCTGTTTTACCCGGTGCCATACTGATTTACGGTGGAATGCTCATATATGGGATAATGACCAGCTTTGAAAGCCTCAATGTGAATTTCTTCCTATTACAGGCTTTAATTCTGATAATAATTTATTTAGTGGATTTTATAAGCACTTTTATTGGTACACGGCACTTTGGTGGAAGTAAACAAGCTATTTGGGGAGCAGGAATAGGTGCATTTTTGGGTTTAATTTTAATGCCACCAATAGGTGTTTTTATAGGCACATTTCTAGGAGCTGTAATTGCCGAAATAATTCTTGGTAATGAGTTGCAACAAGCAGTTCGGGTAGGGATAGGAAGCCTCATCGGTATATTAGGCGGAACCTTATTAAAATTATGTATGGAAATCATAATGATTATTTATTTTTTTGTTCAAATTTATTAATGCAACTCTCCTTAAAAGTTAAGCCATTTCCAAATGCATAAAGTGTGCCCATAAAAAATGGCGCCAATAAAAAATGATTGGCGCCATTTTATCGTTTTTCATTTAGCTGCAACACAGGTCTTTGACCACTTCTCATCGGCAATTTTTGCCCACCTATCTGAATAGTCTTTAAGCTTTTGGGCGAACTCT
>ENA-OWPA01001954-OWPA01001954.1-bioreactor-metagenome-genome-assembly--contig:-NODE-1954-length-11437-cov-28.073680_pt1 | contig 11437 bp, 4 predicted proteins | sample MGYA00238139_ERZ651803 | MGnify/ENA primary metagenome ERZ651803 (study PRJEB26909, sample SAMN07631231) | bioreactor metagenome | isolation source: Switchgrass digestor | place: USA: Dartmouth...
TGATATGGACATTATATCCATCAATAACTGGACAGGCAATACCGTCAGCTTACTGACATTTTGCGGCGGCGTAAACATTTAGTAATTGAACGAATACCATACTAATGAAACAATGTTTACTGTGAACTGATTACAAAGTTAATACTACTGTTTTTCGGTAAGGATCAACTATGAACCTAAACCAAGGTATCTATGAGCAAATTGTTTTTGAAGAGTTAAAACAGCAGCTTCAAAAGCTTGATCCAGATAAGTTTCAGGTTGTTAAGGAGCCGCTTGATGTAGAGGAAGCAAAAAACATGCTTTCCAGCTACGTTTCGTCTGTCATAAAAAAGGGACTCAGGTTTATAAGGGAAAGCCATAATGAAAGTGACAGAGAAGCGCTATTGCAACAAATAAAAGCTTGTAATGAGTTAATTAAAACGATCAGTAAGTTTGACGGTGAAAGCAGCCTGCAAGGACTTAAAATAGCAGAAGAGGGAGAAGTTCTAACATCTCTTTATTCTAAGATAAACAGCATAAGAGCTATAAAAGACCAAAACGTAATCAGACCGATTACTCCAATTTCTCAAAGCACGTTATTCACGAACTCCCCATCAGAGCCCAATATGGTTAGTGAGCTTAAGAGAGAAATACTCTCATGCGATCGCATTGATATGCTGGTCTCGTTTATAAAGTGGAGCGGCCTGGTATGTATTATTGATGAACTGAGGGAGTTTACTCAAGATGACAACCATAAACTAAGGATAATCACGACATCATATATGGGTGCCACTGATTATAAGGCGATATTGGAATTAAGTAAGCTTAAGAATACTGAGATAAAAATATCGTATGATACAAAACGAACAAGACTCCATGCCAAAGCATATATGTTCAAGCGGAATACCGGTTTCACAACTGCTTATATCGGCTCATCCAACTTGTCAAGTTCTGCTTTGACCGCTGGACTTGAATGGAACGTGAAGGTCACAGAGAAAGACTCGTTGAGTATTATTCAAAAAATTGAGGCCACGTTTGAAAGCTATTGGAATGATAGTGAATTTGTATTATTCAATGGCGATTTAGAAGAGGACAGAATAAGATTAAGAAAATCTTTGAGTAAGGAAGCGTCTACTTCCTCTGGTAATGATGTGGTTTATACATTAGATATTGACCCCTATCCTTATCAAAAGGAGATATTGGAAAAACTTAAGGCTGAGCGAAAGCTTTATGGTAGATATAAGAATCTTGTGGTTGCGGCTACAGGTACAGGAAAGACGGTAATAGCGGCCTTTGACTATAGAGATTTCATGCTTGAAAACATGAAAGGCAAGCACAATCTGCTGTTTATTGCTCATCGTGAAGAAATTCTAAAACAAAGTAGGGCTACATTCCGCGCAATTTTGAAAGACAGTAACTTTGGAGACATGTATGTAGGCGGGCACATACCTGAAAAAATAGATCATCTTTTCATGAGCATCCAGAGCTTCAACTCTTCAAGATTTTATGAAAAAACAACGCCCGACTTCTATGATTTCATAATTGTTGACGAGTTTCATCATGCTGAAGCTCCTTCGTACAAGAAATTACTTGAATACTATAAACCACAAATACTGCTCGGGCTGACAGCGACACCTGAGCGAATGGATGGCAAAGATGTATTGGAGCATTTTGACGGTAGAATTGCTGCAGAACTAAGGCTCACAGAAGCAATTGATCGTAAATTGCTTTGCCCGTTCCAGTACTTTGCAGTTTCTGATACAGTTGACCTTTCGCAGGTCAAATGGACCCGCGGCTATGATAAAGCGGAGCTAGAGAAAATATACACCAGTAATGATATAAGAGTAAAAGAGATAATACGGAGCTTATACAAGTACATTACTGATATAGATGAAGTAATTGGCTTGGGATTCTGCGTTAGCATAGAGCATGCAAAATATATGGCCCAGAAATTTAACCAATACGGCATCCCATCGATCACCGTCACGGGAGAGACAGCGTCTGAAGAGAGAAGTAATGCAATCAATAAGTTGAGAAGTGGAGAGGTTAAGTTCATATTTAGTGTGGATGTCTATAATGAGGGGGTCGATATACCGGAAATAAACACAATACTTTTCCTGCGCCCGACAGAAAGCTTAACAATATTCTTGCAACAGCTTGGGAGAGGATTAAGGTTCAGTAAAGATAAAGAATATTTAACGGTTTTAGATTTTGTTGGGCAAGCTCACAGGAATTATGATTTTGAATCAAAGTTCAAGGCACTTATGGGCCGAACTAAGCATTCGGTAGAATATTGTATAAAAAACGGCTTTCTGAACTTGCCGAGAGGATGTTATATACACCTTGAAAAACAAGCGAGAGAGTATATTCTCAGAAACATTAGAGAGGCAAGGTTAACGAGGGCTAATTTAGTCAATAGATTGAAGTACTTTGAACATGATACTGGCCATAAACCGACAATATCTAATTTCTTGACACATTATCAGTATTCATTGATAGACGTATACGGTAAATCTGGGGATAGAAGTTTCTATAGGATGAAAGCTGATGCAGGATTGATCAGTAATTTTAACAATGCTGATGAGGAAGTAATGGTTAAGAGGTTTAGGAACTTCTTCCATGTTAACTCAAGAAGACTTATTGAATACTGGATAAGGATTCTTAAATATGGAATAGCTCAACTGGGTAATCATTTTGATTCGCCTACAAACGAAGAAGAGAGGCTTATGTTAGGCATGCTATATTATAGCCTATTCAACGAACCTCCTAAAAAAATAGGGTACGAATCATTCACTCGTGCACTCATGCACTTTTGTAATGATAATAAGCAAATGGCAGAAGAGATTATTGAAATACTGGATTACAACTACCAACATATTGATTTTATTGACAGAGAAGCTAATTTTGGATTTGTCTGTCCTTTAAATGTTTATTGCAATTATTCAATAGATCAGATAATGGCGGCATTTGGGTACTTCAATGAAAGTGAAAAGCCTGCTTTTAGGGAAGGTGTAAAGTATTTTAAAGAATATAAACTCGATGCATTCTTTATTACCCTTAATAAATCTGAAAAGGATTATTCTCCTTCGACACTATATGAAGATTATGCAATAAGTGAACGGTTATTCCATTGGCAAAGCCAGAGTAGAACTTCAGTAAAAAGCATAACCGGCCAGCGATATATAAATCATATGAAGACAGGGAATAAAATAGTGTTGTTTGTGAGGGAGAACAAGAAGTCTAACAATATACCTGAAGCCTATACTTTCCTTGGTGAGGCAAGTTATGTTAGCCATAGTGGTGATATGCCAATAAGCTTTATTTGGCGTATGAAGGAAGAGATACCTGCGTCGATGATGCGGAAGGCGAATAAGGGAATTGTGTAAATACTGCTAGTAAAAACTAAGTACTTTATACACTTAATCCTTAAGGAGAATGCACAAGACACTGTGGATGATGTTTACTTCATGATAGTGAGTAAGAATTCTATATGGGGGCATATCATTTTCAATGAAAGCTAAAGACGCACTTGATCCCTATAGATATAGTCATGTAATATAAGCAAAATTATACTGGCGCTGATAATTACATTTGTATAAACCGATTATGTCAAAAACGGTTTAGAGCATATATGTATAATTATGCTATAATAAATGCTAATACTTGATGTGCAAGCAAGCTGTCGATATAGGACAGCCCTAATATCACATCTGTGAGGTGGCGTCGTTGGAACTGGGATGGGTCGACTTTTCCAAATCTGAACGTGCGAAAGTGTTGGATGTCATAAACTTGCTTGCTGAAAAGGAAACACTGGATGAACTGGGTATAGGACCTATTCGGGATGGTTTTGCCAACATATTTTTTCCCGGAACTTCAACGATCCAAACACGTGCCAAGTACTTTCTTATCGTGCCATATGCATTGTCAGATCTGGAACGTACTAACATTAGTGATCCACAGAAATTAGCGGAAGAAATGGACAAACTGGAGATGCTCTGTGGTGAGATATTGCTGAAAACCAGTGATGAAGGCGTTATTGGAGCCCGTAATCTGAAAGCTGGACGGTGGGTAAAAAGGACGCCTGCCGATATTTACTGGAGCGGATTAAGGACTTATGGTATCTTCACAAATGACAGGATGACATATTATGAATATCTGAAGGCTTCCTGCCTGATAAAGTCCCAAAAGAAAGCTATGAAGCAACACTTGAACCGTAAAGAAGACGCTGATGAAGGAGAAAAAGATGACGCCGATGCCGGGAATTTGTTTGATATGTTGTTCTGGAAACTCCCAGAACAGCATGACGACAACTGGCTGGAGAATCTGCAGATTGAATTGACACATTCGGAAGCTGTTTTTTTAAAACGCCGGATTATTGAAAGTTGTCCAAATTCACTAATGGCCTTCATATTAGATAATAACCTGCGAACAATAACTTACTGTGAAGGTTTCAATGATATGGCGGACGCTTTGCTGCCGCTGCTGCCGGATAACATGAAAAATGATATATTACTTGCAAAATCGGCTTCGGAGTTTATCTACGGGATTAGGATCAGGTACAATATAATTTTATCACAGGGATTAAATGATGAAGCCAATAAAGAATGGGAGATTTTCAAGACCAATATGGCAAAGAATGCAGACGTCGATATCGGAGCAATCTTTGCCAGGCTGCTCACCCGCGATCACGGCCTTTACCGTTTCCTTACCAATGTTCAAAAGCTTATGAAAATTGGGAATGATGAAGCTATAGCGGAAATAGACAGGCTAATCATCAATAGGGAATGTGCTTTGAAAACAAAAAGCAGGGCAAAGCTTCAAAGGGCTGGCGAATTCCCTACAGAGGCATGGTTTTGCGGACGTCGTCTTGACTACCGTTTCTATAATGCGATGAAGATCATCAGAGACATTTTTGATGGGGAGGCAGTTTCAAATGCTTAATCCCAGCAGCAACCGCACTGATTACGGTGAAATGCTCAAGCCTCCTGCAGGCTTTAAACTGGAGTTCGCCGTCGGTACGACATATTCACTTGATATGGATGTACTGATAGCCATGTGTATAACTCTTGGTCTGTCGGAAAATACTGACAGTCAGCTTATGAATAATCCGGTATATCTACTTGAAGCGCTCAAACAGACAGCAGACAAGGTCGCCATATTTTGCGAATCAGGTCAGATAGTAGTACCTGCCAGCCTTTCTTCCTTATATGTCTTGCTGGAAAAGATAGTTTTCCAGGTCAGTATCGGCAGGAATGCTAAAATGAAGGACTATCCGGCCTTCCATCCGAAATTCTGGCTTCTTAAATATAAAAGTGAAGATGGTCAGCTTAAGTATAGGGCAATAGTTCTCAGCAGGAACATGACATTTGACCGCAGCTGGGACATTTCAGCCATGCTGGATGGTTCACCGGGCGGCATGACGCGTGACCATTCGGTTCCGGTAAGCGATTTTGTCGGATTTTTATCTGCGCAGGTACGTGGTTCTGATCGGAATTCAAAATTAAAAAGAAGAATGCTGAACACACTGGCGCAGGAAATATTGGATGTCTCATTTGAGCTTAACAATAAAAACTTTACAGATTTCGAATTTATTCCCCTTGGGATATGGGACGAAAAAGGAGAAAGGTATAATATTGCTGATTACAGCTTATTCGCAGACTCTTTCCATGAAATATTTATAATTTCGCCATTCGTATCAGACAGTATAATCCGGGATTTCAATGAACGCAACCGAGTTATTGTAGATCCTGACTGCACGTTAATAACCCGGAAATCATCGCTTCAGAAATTAAAACCGAAACATTGTGACAGGTTTAAAATCTTTACGCTGAAGGATGCAATTGTTGACGGAGAATCATGTTTGTCGGATGATACTTCTGATATACAGATGCAGGATATCCATGCGAAACTGTATCTGCGGCGCAAATATTCTATGAGTGAACTGTACCTGGGGTCGATGAATGCAACACATAGCGCTGTAAATCGCAATGTGGAATTCATACTTCGGCTTGTTGGCCCAAACCGCTTTCTGAATGCGGACATTTTGAAAAAGGATTTATTCGGCAATGATCCGGACGGCAAAGAGAATCCGTTCGAAGAAACAACTATACCTTTGATACCGCCTGACGAAGCGACCGATGAGGAGAATATACTTGAGAGGAAGATAAAGGAACTTTGCCGTAGCAATCCGCGTGCCGAGGTAAGGGAGTCGGAAGACAGGTATGATATACATATATGGTTTGAAAAGCTTGGTAATACGGAAGGTTTGACTATCTCGCCAATGCTCACTGATAAACCGTTACCGGTAAGGCAGCATGTTGTTGTTACCGGGCTAGATGTATCAAAACTTTCATGTTTTTATCATGTGGCTGCTCAGAGTGAGAATTTATGTGTACATAGAGTTATCAAAATCGATACTGCCAACATTCCGGAACAGCGCGAAAGCGCTATTATTAAAAATATTATTAGTGACCAAAGGAGTTTTATTGAGTACATTTCATTTTTGCTTGGAGATGATTTTCTGATGTCTTTGCTTGAAACTACCAAATTTCAGCAGTCAAAGTTCTTTATAAATAAGAATGGCTTAATCGCTCCTGCTGTCTATGAACGAATGCTCCGTACTGCTGCCCGTGCCCCTGAAAGGTTTAAAGAGATTGATTACATTATCAGGATGCTGTCGGACAGCAACGTGATACCAGAAGGCTTTGAAAAACTGTATAAAACCTTCAGAAAGGTAGTAGGCTGATATGCGAGAACTGAAAATAGATCTTTATGCTGTGATAGAGAACGTTATGAACTCGCTGAAAGATTTTCAGAGAGCAACAGTTAACAGGGTTGATGCCGTATTCCGTAGTGGGCAGAGGAGGATACTTGTTGCTGACGAAGTCGGCCTTGGGAAAACCCTGATTGCCAGAGGTGTCATAGCTAAAACTGCCGTTTTGCATTATGAGAAAGGTGATCCTTTGTTCAAGGTCATATATGTTTGCTCGAATCAGAACATTGCCGAACAGAACCTGAGAAAGCTCAGGATAACAGATGAAGTAACATTAGAAAGTATAAGATCCTCAAGGTTATCCATGCAGCATTTGAATATTTTTAACCAGATGCATGATGAAGATATACTTTCAGGATTTATTCAATTGATTCCGCTTACACCTGATACATCATTCCGAATGACAACAGGCGCCGGTAATGTTGATGAGCGTGCTCTTATGTATGCCATTCTGCGCAGGCTTCCTTTTCTGCAGCCTTACGAGAAGCAACTTGAGATTATAATGCAGGACACTGCTCTCAAAGCATGGGATCTATGGGCGAAGAATTGGTATGAGCAGTGTATATGCAAGTGCGACAGCAAGACCAATGGAGAATATCTAAAATATATGATTGAAAAGGTCGAGTGCCTAATGCAGCAGGATGGCCTTGATAGGGAACTTACCGAATTGTGCCTTAATATAAGACATAATGAAGGCAGGAGAATCCGGTGCAATAATGTGATCGGTAAGCTTAGGACCATGTTTGCTCAGATTAGTGTAGATCTGTTGGAGCCTGACCTTGTAATTATGGACGAATTTCAACGATTTAAATATCTGATCGATGCAGATACTGAAAGCGAAACTGGTATGCTGGCGAAAAGATTCTTTTCCAACAATGAGGTTAAAATGCTTCTTTTATCGGCAACACCGTATAAACTTTACTCTACGCTTGAGGAAATAGAAGAGACAAGAATGGATGAGCATTATGCTGAATTTTTTAAAGTGATTCGATTTCTTTATTCTGATAATATGCAATTTAAAGGCTTTAAAGAAGTGTGGAACAATTACTCAATAAAGTTACGAGAACTCAACTTAAATGATTCTGTTATCATCGAAGCAAAGAAGCAGGCAGAGGATTCATTATACAAAGTTATTTGCAGAACTGAGAGGTTATCTGCAATGCATACAGGTGATTTTATCGACGACTCAAGTACAGAGAAGTGCCTTGATGTAAATGAGTATGATATCTTTTCATATGTTCAAGCTCAGCAACTACTTGATGAGATCAATGCCAATATGGTTTTGCCAGTAGATTTTGTCAAATCATGTCCATATATTTTATCTTTCATGAGGGATTACAAGGTAAAAAAGACAATTGAGAATTATTTCAAAGCGCATCCAGATGAGATTCACAAGGCAAACAAGCAGTGCCTGTGGATTAAGCGAAGCACTTTATTGAATTATAAACCAATGGATACAGTGAATGCTCGGCTGGAAGCACTCAAGGATGCAGCATTTGCAAACAGGGCGGAGTTGCTGCTGTGGGTACCTCCGTCAAAACCGTATTATGAACCTAATGGTGTATTCAGAGATGCAGAAAGTTTTTCAAAGATACTCGTATTTTCATCATGGGAAATGGTGCCGCGAATGATTTCCGTGATGATCTCATATGAAGCTGAGCGCAGGACAATTGGCAGATTGATATCAAAGGCAAAAAAGGAAGATTTGAAAAACGCCAACTATTTTGCCGAGAACAGATACCCTGGTTTCCGGCTGCGTTTTTCAGTATCAGATGGTGTACCCAGAAGTATGAGCCTGTTCTGCCTGCTTTATCCGTCTGAGTTTCTTGCAAAATGTTTCCAGCCGATCGATGTGTTGAACCGACGAATATCTTTAAAAGAACTGGAAAAAGAAATTTCTCACAAAATAGATGAAAGACTGAAATCTGTAGGTATAAAGGAGAGAAAATTTGGGAGAGAAGATGAGAGATGGTATTATCTTGCACCATTATTCCTCGATGACGAATCCTATGTCAGAAACTGGTTCGAAGGAACGGATACGCTAATAGAAATAGATACAGACGATGGAGATTTTACATCAGATAAAGGGAAAGGCAGGAGTCAAAACCGGAAAAGTCTCAAAGCACATATTGATCTACTGAGAGAATACAGGTTTGATCCAAACCTTGAACTTGGCAGAAGACCTCGCGATTTGCTTAATGTCTTGACAGATATGGCACTGGCTTCTCCGGCAATATGTGCTTACCGTACTGTTGGCGGGAACGGGACATTACGTAAGGGTTCAGGCCGTGATAAAAAATCTACACGAGAGATAGACCGAGCAAGCCAAATTGCTAAAGTATTTATAAACCGCCTAAATACACCAGAGGCAACCGCAATCATTGAGTTAAGTTATAAAGATAAGAAGAAAGATGGCGCTGCACATTGGGAAAAAGTGCTTAAATACTGTAGAGATGGGAACCTGCAGTCCGTATTTGACGAGTATGCGCATATGCTGATTGAATCCTACAACTTGGCTGAGGCTGAAGACAGAGGTAGTATGATCCATCAACTTATGCTGGAATCAATGAAGTTGCATTCGGCCAGTTATACTATAGATACATTCAACAATTTTGAAGGCAGAATCAAGGGTAATAGAAGTTGGCCTGTAAATGTAAGGACTCATTATGCTGTGAGTTTTACAAAAGGAGAAGGTAATACTGACAGAGATTACGATAGGAAAAAGAGTGTAAGAAATTCTTTCAATTCGCCATTTCGTCCTTTTGTGCTTGCAACTACTTCTATCGGGCAGGAAGGACTAGATTTCCACTATTATTGCAGAAAAATAATGCACTGGAATTTGCCTTCGAATCCTATTGATCTTGAGCAGCGCGAAGGCCGCATCAACCGTTATAAATGCCTGGCGATAAGGCAAAATGTGGCCAGATGCTATGGCAACATTACTTTTAGAAAAGATATTTGGAATGAGATGTTCCAAAATGCCCTCCGGCATGAAAAAAGCAGTCATAGTTCTGAACTTGTGCCGTTTTGGTGCATGTCCAATGTTCAGGACATTAAGATCGAACGTATAGTGCCAATGTACCCGCTTAGCAGGGACATTTCTACTTACAGACGGCTTATCAGAATACTTTCATTATATCGATTAACATTAGGCCAAGCACGGCAGGAAGAATTGCTTGAATACATCATAACTCACTGTAGTGCTGATGAAAATTTGAAAAAGTTGTTCATTAACTTAAGTCCGTTTTTCAGGTATATATCAAACTTAGACTAATGGTCTTTCATGTAATTGTAGTTGTTATTCTCAGCAAATTTATAATTGGCAAAGTGGGGGTGCGGTCGTTTTTCCGGACTTTTCGGCAACATATGATTCCAGCAATAGGGGGGACAGGCACACCAGGCAGTTACCTGTCGGCAATAATAGGATACATGACTGCCTGGCGTGCCTGCATGTTATATGGCATATTCCATACTCCCTGCCATATTCTAAAAGACCGAAAGGACCTCGGCGCCTTTCTTTACGAAGGCTATGAACTGATGCAGTTCCGCGTGGGCATCCACGAATTTCCCGCCTTCGTATTCCTGCCTGTCATTGACATTGATCCAGGTCCCTGCCGGCAGGTATACCTTGCGGTCTGTCTGTCCCTGGTTGACGATGGGAGCAAAGAGGATATCGCTGCCGAACATGTACTGGTCTCCCAGGGTATAGCAGGTTTCGTCATCCGGATATTCATAGAACATCGGACGCATTATCGGGGCTCCTGTCTCGCTCGCGATATCCATATACTTATGGATATATGGACGCAGCCTTTCTCTCAGTTCGATCAGTCCCTTCAGTATGGGATACACATTTTCTCCAAAGCTCCAGATCTCGTTGGCTCCGCCGCTCGGCTGCAGGATCTCGGGATCGCGCAGCGGCTGGTTTTGGGCTCTTTTCCTGTCGCCGTGCAGTCTCATGACGGGGCAGAACACGCCGAACTGGAACCAGCGCACGATCAGTTCCCGGAAATACCCGCTCTCCGGGTCGCCGCCCCAGAAGCCGCCTATATCGCTGTTCCACCAGGGTATCCCGCTCATCGCCATGTTCAGTCCGGTCTTGACGCTCATCCTGAGGGATTCGAAGGTGGACGGGATGTCTCCGGACCACACCAGCGCGCCGAACTTCTGGCTTCCGATCCATGCAGCCCGGGTCAGCGATATTATCTCGCTTTCACCGGCGCTTTTGAGTCCTTCGTAAAAGAGCTGTGAATAATGATAGGGATACAGCAGCGCCACTTCTTCTCCGTTTCCCCTGTAAAAACGCAAATTGTCGTATTGGTTCGGATGGAATTCGGGTTCCGCCTGGTCGAGCCAGAAAGATTTTATTCCGTTCTTATAATAATTTTCATAGATTTTGGACCATACGAATTCCCTGGTTTCCGGATTCATCGCATCAAAGTATGTCTGGAGCCCATGGAAGTCAAATATCCCATACTGGCCTCTTTCTGTCCTTACAAGCATATTTCGTTCGTTCATGTAAGCAAAGTTTTCGCTCCTGGGATTTATAGTGGGCCATACCGAAGCGATCACCCTGATGCCCATCTTGTCAAGTTCCTCGCACATTTTCTTTGGGTCGGGCCAATACCTGGGATCCATCTTCAGATCTCCCTGCTCCGTCCAGTGGAAAAAGTCGATTATTATAGCCGA
>ENA-OWPA01001957-OWPA01001957.1-bioreactor-metagenome-genome-assembly--contig:-NODE-1957-length-11427-cov-3.273392_pt1 | contig 11427 bp, 10 predicted proteins | sample MGYA00238139_ERZ651803 | MGnify/ENA primary metagenome ERZ651803 (study PRJEB26909, sample SAMN07631231) | bioreactor metagenome | isolation source: Switchgrass digestor | place: USA: Dartmouth...
GCCGAACTGCAGCGCATGGGTATCGAAGTGTATATGATTACCGGTGACAACCGCCGTACCGCGGAGGCTATTGCCCGGCAGGTGGGCATCAGCCATGTTCTGGCGGAAGTGCTGCCGGAAAACAAAGCCCAACAAGTGGCTGAGCTGCAGAACCAGGGAAAAACCGTGGCCATGGTGGGGGATGGCATCAATGATGCGCCTGCTCTGGCTATCGCCGATATCGGCATGGCGATAGGAACCGGCACCGATGTAGCCATGGAAGCCGGGGATATAACCCTGATGAGAGGTGACCTGCGCACCATTCCCGCGGCTATTCGCCTGTCCCGTCAGACCATGCGCAAGATCAAGCAGAATTTGTTCTGGGCTTTTATTTATAATATTATTGGGATACCTTTTGCTGCCCTGGGGATGCTCAATCCGGTCATCGCCGGAGCGGCTATGGCGTTCAGTTCGGTATCGGTAGTAACCAATTCCCTGAGCTTGCGCCGTTTCGACCCCAACAAAGCAGCGACCTAATCGGAAATAACTTAATCATTCTTGTGCAGGAGTATTAGTTGGCTCGCTCCGGGACTCCTCACCTGCAACACATCGGCTTACTTCGGTGCGAAGCGGACCGCTTGGAATTCGGCATCCATGCACTCAGTCCTCGCTGCTCGCAACTTCCTGTTGCTCGCTTCGCTCCGCAGTCCTCAGTTTCGCCATGGGTTGCGACGGCTCGTCGTACGTTACTCGCCCGACTAATACTCCTGCTAAAGTCGTTTAACGATGTTTTAACTCTACATGGGCTATGACACAGATGACAATGGCTGTGAAAATATTAAATAAGGAGTGATCTTAATGGCTAATGAAACCAAGGTATTAAATGTGGAAGGTATGTCCTGCATGCACTGCGTCGCTGCGGTTAAAGAGTCGGTGGGTGCCCTGCCGGGAGTGGCCAAGGTCGAGCCGGATCTGGCCAGCAAAACTGTAAAGGTAGAGTTCGATAACGACAAGGTTAAACTGGACGACATCAAGGAAAAAATTCAAGACGCTGGCTATGACGTGGTCTAAGCCTAAAGAGGTATAGTGTTGTCCATCTGGATACAGGCTGGGATGAAGTACGGGGCGATGTCTGCATCGCCCCGTTTGTATTAGCCAAAACATCCAAAGTTTCTTAAGGCCAGGACTACCAGTTTTCTATACAGGCGTTCTTTAAGGCATGAGGGTTTCGCCAATCCCATCCTTTCCAAATAGGGATACGCAGCAGGGGGAATGGAACGGAACAGTTCGGCCAGCACTCCTTTGATCGCCCGGGCTGGATAGGAGGACATCTGGGCATTTAAAGCCTTTAAAGACCCTACCAGCTGCAGGTCTTCTGTACTGAAATCAGTTCCGAAGGGGAAGGGCGGGAAATATCCTTTGGCCTGGTAAGGAGCCAGCATTTCCTGGAGCTTTTGCGGGGTATTGTTGCGGTATTCCGGTGGAATCTCATAATCCATCGGTAATTTGCCGGCTTTTTTGGCCTGCTCCACCAGCTGTTTTTGAAACCGGGAGTCAGCGATGTTGATAATCTGAGCAATCACTTCTTTTTCCGGTTTGCCGCGCACATCGGCAATACCGTATTCAGTCACAATAATGTCCCGCAGGTGTTTCGGAACAGTGCAGCTGCCGTAGCTGAATACAATATTGGATTTTAAGGTTTTACCGGCACCTCTGGTGCTCTTGATCAGCATGATCACCCGGGCATCAGGCAGGGCATGCCCCATAGCAACGAAGTTATACTGACCGCCTACTCCGCTGACCACTTGCCCGTTCTCCAGCTGATCAGAAGCAATGGCCCCCAATACTGTGGCTTTCATGCCGGTATTTACAAAGCGGGCATCCTTTCTCTGCAGGGACCTTAACTCCTCGTCTCCATACAGCTGGTTGACTTTTTCCACACCGGACATGGCAAACAATTTTCGTTCTTCTTCCGGCATATCATTGAGAGCTTTATAAAAAGACCGGGGGCCTACAAAGAAAGCACCCAGGATAATATGACCATTGAGCAGTTTTTCCCCCAGCAGGTTTCTAATGGCCAGGCGGTTTTCTTCCTTGGTTAAATCGGTGGAATAGCGCTGGTCTCCATCGATTATATCGCCGTTGTCAAATGCTAAACCACCGCGCAGTATTCCGAAGTGAGTCAGGAAGTGAAAATCATCATCCGTAAGAGGGGAGTGAATGGCTTTCATCTCCAGCAATTTTTCGAGAATATCGGAAGGAATGTTGTCAGCCGCCAGGTAGCCCTCATTAATTAATTTCATCAGGGGAACACTGTCGAAAACCTGGCGTTTTAATATCCCATTCTTATACAGCTGCATAAAGGCATCCACAAACATTTCCGAGGAACCATAAAGACCCTTGGTAAAGACGCCGGTATCTCCCCATTCTTGAATCAGCCGGGCATATCTCTTTTTCAGACCGGCTTTTTCTATAATTTCCTGGTAGATCTCGTTATGGTCATTGCGCATTACCAGGCCGGCCACAATGGCATCGCCCAGTGCGCCTATTCCTACCTGCAGGGTGCCGCCATCTTTGATCAGTACACTGGTATTTATCCCAATCCAGTAATCGGCTACTGATACCGGGTTTTTAGGAGCACCAAAGAGTTCATAATCAAAATCAGGTCCCTGCAGTATAATATCGTATTCCTCTGCTTCAAAGACCGCATCCCCATACATAAACGGGGCATTTTTATTTGCTTCCCCAATTAACAGGTATTTGCCCCCCTGAGCTCTGCGTTTTTTTATCTCTTTAAGACCTTCGACTACTATGTCGGTATTGCAGCTCATGGAATAATAAGTCTTCCCGTCGATTTCTCTGACGCTTACCAAATTGGCAAAGACATTAACTCCGAAGTCTAAAGCGTCTCGTACGATATGGGTGTAGTTGGAGGCAATATGATTCTGCTGGGCTGGGGGATCGTTGATGTAACCGCCCGCTTTGCTGAAAAATTCATAGGTTTCCACATTGGGCGGCAATTGGCCTGCGCGGTAGTCCAGCATATATTCCAAATCGGGAACTCCTTCAAAAAGTTTGGGGACTATTGTTTTGAGGACTCTTTTTTCCAGTTCAGATTTGCCAAAAGGTTTTTCCAGCGGAAGTGCAGTAACAATCTTCAGTTTAATAGAAGGATCTTCCTTAGCCCTCCTGTACAGTTCGTTAACGAAGCGAACCGGTTTACCCAGAGCCAGGGGCATGGCAAAGCAAATATCTTTGCCGATGTATTGAATTACATCATCAACACACTTTTTCACATCATCGTAAATCACGCCGGCGCCCTCCTTCACCGGGTACTCCTCCTCCCCATAGAGCAATATTTCTTTATTTTCAAAATATTCAGAAACCATTGATTTGATGAATCCACTGCAACAGGCAAATGAATGTATGGGCCTCTGAAGTGAGTAGGCAAATGGCCATATAAACCATAGCCGCAATAAGGTAAAATAAAGAAGTATAGCGAAAGCAGCCATCTTTGCAGAAGGAGGAATTATCATGAAAGTTGTTGCTTTTAACGGCAGTCCCAGAAAAGAAGGCAATACTTATCAGGCGATTAAAATTGTAACTGGTGAACTGGAAAAAGCCGGTATTGAAACCGAGATAATTCATGTTGGCCATAAAGCTATCCGGGGGTGCATAGCCTGCGGCAAGTGTATGGAAAACCGGGATGAGAAATGTTCCTTCACCGGGGATGATGTTAATGAGTGGGTTCAAAAGATAAAGAATGCGGACGGTGTTATCTTCGGTTCACCGGTGTACTATGCAGGCTTGAACGGTACAATGAAGTCTTTTTTAGACCGGGCCTTTTATGTTGCCAATGCCAATGGCGGGCTTTTCCGGCATAAGGTAGGGGCAGCAGTGGTAGCCCTGAGACGTTCCGGGGGAGTGACCACTTTCGACCAGCTTAATCATTACCTGGCTTTTGCGGAAATGCTGATTCCTTCAACGAATTACTGGAACGTTATACACGGAACTCTGCCGGGAGAAGCCCTGCAGGATGAAGAAGGAGTACAGACCATGCGGGTGCTGGGCAAGAACATGGCCTGGCTGCTGCAGCTGGTAGAAAACGGCCGTGGAGTGGTGGAAGAACCGGCCATGGAACCCAAGACGAAAATGAATTTTATTCGTTAAGCTAGAGGAAATCTGGATAGGAATTAAGGATGCTAGATATTTTAGAGGTTAGGTATACCGAAGAGGAAACTAAAGCCAAACGCGCTCAGGTCGCGGAGCTTTTTACGGCCAAATCAAACCATGTAAAAAACAGTGATATAACTGCTATCTGCAACCACGATCTGGAGCTGCTGTTCGCATGCTATGACCAGGTGTTTTTCGCCAACTGGTTTAAGGAATGCTTTGCTGGTACCCTGCAGTTTTCTTTCTCCCGGCGTATGACCAAAAGTGCCGGTAAGACCTATTATCCGAAGGATGCTGACCCTGCTCGGCCGGAAAGCCTGGTGATAAAAGTCAAAATAAACATTGATATGATTTTGGCCTATGGATTAGTGGAAAACTCCGACCGGGTAGGAGGCATCACCACCCGCAGCAGGCTGGAGGCTTTGCAGGTGGTATTAGAGCATGAGCTGGTTCATGTAATTGAATTTATTCATTTCCAGCAATCCAGCTGCAGTAAAAAACGTTTTAGAGCTTTGGCCAATCATCTTTTTGGTCATACCGAAAGTTTTCACTGCCTGCCTACCAGCCAGCAAATCGCCCGTCATAAATTGGGTTTAACCCTTGGGGAGCGAGTAGCGTTTCCCATGAAAGGGCAGGTAGTGGAAGGATTGCTGTATGCTGTCCATAAAAGAGCCGTGGTAATGGTGCCTGACCGGCAGGGCGATTATGCTGATCAGCGGGGACAGCGATATACCAAGTATTATGTACCCCTCTCCCTGCTTAGAAAATCTTTTTAGGCACCAGCGTGTTGGTACAGAAAGACACTGAGACCAGTTTATTAAGGCAGCTTAATCAACTGGTCTCAGTGCGTTCTAAACTGATTTACTCCATGCAATTAGTCATTCTGCTGATCATTATTGTCATTGTCGCCTTTGGGGCCCAAGAAGTGCAGCAATAAAGCCAAAACCAGTACCCCACCGACCATATAGAAAATAGCCATCGAAAAATCCTCCTTTCTATAATGCAGATTGTTCCTCCTTACAACTGCTCCAGATAGGGTGCGATAAGGACTGCAATGCACTGCCATGGAGAGCAGAGGAGTATGGTTTAAACAACAAAAGTGAGTGACCATACGGCCACCCACCCCAGTGGACCAACAAACCTCTGATTCAGGCTTCCATATCCGGATGGACTTAGGCTGCCGGAACCTTGCGCCCTGGACTTTCGCCCAGCTTGCTTTGACACGTTGGAAAGAGTATTAAGTTTTAAATACAAAAAAGTGAATGACCATACGGCCACCCACCCCAGTGGACCAACATCCTCTGATCCAGGCTTCCATATCCGGATGGACTTAGGCTTCCTGAACCTTGCGCCCTGGACTTTCGCCCAGTTTGCTTTGACACGAATGTTAATTATTTAATTCATTGACGCAAGAATTAGTATAGCACTGTTGATTTAGAGGTTCAATGTATATCCCCGCCTATTAGAGTAATATCCTGTAAATTAGCTGCCTCGCAGCAATAAAATCGTTACGCCACTGCTAGCCTATTCCGCTTCCGCTGCGCTTGTAGCGGAGTAAAAAATGGGGGAGCAGCAGGAAACAAAATAAAGGGGCAATCCAGTAGTTTTTGCCCCAAAATGCACCCTTAACATGACCGTATGTTAAGGGTGCATTTTTGCTGACTCCTTAAGAATTGTCTATATAATGGCTCGGTTATCCTCCTGGGGATGGTCCACCCTGGATAGTTTCCGGGCAATTATTTTCAAGTCTTCCAAAGCCATTTCTGCTTCCCGCAGAACGTGATCGGCCAGCAGGGGAGGGATAATGCTTAATACCTGGCAAGCCTCGATTAACTGCAGGGCTGCCTCTTTAAAATCGCGGATTTCTCTGGTGAGCTCGATAACTTCTTCATTGAAACGTACCAGGCGGGGAATGAGCAAGGGGCGCGGCAGGTCGCCAAAGCCGGGCGGCAGAGGACAACCGGCCAGTTTTTCCGGCAGCAGCCAGTTTTCGAAGGCGCGGGGTACTTCCATCGATTCCAGGTCCTCGGCCTGCAGGCGTAGGGTTTCAAAACTGTCGGCGAATTGTACGGACTGCTTAATCAACGGCCTTTCTGAAGGATCAAGCAGGTGTGCTATAAAGAGTGCGTGCTCGCCCATTATGCGAAGCCAAAAGATTTCTTCCTGCAGGGCCTGCTCTGCCAGGGGAACTTTGATTCCATTCTGCAGCCGCAGCAGAATTACTCGAAAGCGGATGGCTTCCCGGCGAATGTGATCAATCAGCAGAGGCAGATTTGAGCCTCCCAGATTACAGGTAATAAGCCTTTCCAGGACAGTGCTTTTGTAATCAATTATCTTTCCTAGGGCTTTAATAACTTCGTCATTGAAAGCTCTGAACGCCGCTGGTTTGTGGGGCAGTTTTCTCAATTCTGCCCGTAACCTTTTAAACAGTTCCTCTAATTTTTCCGCGTCGCGAATCAGCTCAGGTTCGTCACAGGGCAGTCCCAGTCTGATAAGTAGGGCATGTTCCTGCATAATTCTCAGCCAAAAATTATTCTGGCGAAATGACTCCCTTACAAAATATTCTGCTCCAGGCTTAGGATATGTTCTGTGTTCACGCTGATCGCTGCTGCCGATTAGGTAGCTGTCCATTTAATCTCCTCCTCCTAAAATTGGTAGCCTTACCCATGAGTAAGCTATACCATTGTATGCAAATACTGGAAAAACTGTTAATATGACGAAACATATCACTTTATTGTCCAAGTTAATTGGTATCCGGCAGGGGGAAACGATTGAAAATAAAAAAGCCCGCTGTTTTTGTTACAGCAGGCTGTTGTGGGCGCAAATTAATGGAGTTATTCTTTTTCCAGTATACGTTTTAAGAAGGTGCGGGTCCTTTCGTTGCGCGGGTTATTAAATATAACCTCGGGAACATCCTCTTCTACGATAACACCCTCGTCCATAAATACTACCCGGTTTGCCACATCGCGGGCAAAGCCCATTTCATGGGTTACCACCAGCATGGTCAGACCGCTTTGGGCCAGGTTTTTCATTACCTTGAGCACCTCGCCTACCATTTCCGGGTCCAGAGCACTGGTAGGTTCATCAAAAAGCAGTGCTTCCGGTTCCATGGACAGAGCCCGGGCAATAGCCACCCGCTGTTTTTGCCCACCGGAAATCTGGTGAGGTTTGGCATTTATAAACTGGGACATGCCCACCAGATCCAAGTATTCCATGGCTATTTTGCGAGCGGTCTTCTTGTCTCTCTTTAATACCTTAACTTGTCCCACCACGCAGTTGTCCAAAACAGTTAAGTTATTAAAAAGATTGAACTGCTGAAAAACCATGCCCATCTTAGCACGATAGACAGCATTGGAGACGTTCAGCTCCAGAATGTTCTGGCCATGATAGAGAATTTCCCCGCTGGTAGGGTACTCCAGCAAATTTATACAGCGCAGCAAAGTGGACTTGCCGGAGCCGCTGGCTCCAATGATGCAGACCACTTCTCCTTTGCTGACGGAAAAGTTTATATCTTTTAGGACTTCATTGGTCCCAAATGTTTTTCTTAAGTGCTTGATTTCCAAAATATTAGACATGCAGTTTACCTCCGTCCACTATCCGAATTTCTGCTTCGGGTACAGTCTGTGACCCATGTATGGTATAGACGGACGGTCCATCCAGCTTTTTCTCAAACCAGCGCAGGATGCGGGTAATCGTAAAGGTCATAATCAGGTAAATTATACAGGTTATCAAAAAGGTCTCGAAGTAACGGAAATTGGCACCTGCGGCTGACTTGGAATTGAAGAAAAGCTCAGAGATGGAAATAACACTGAGCACGCAGGTATCCTTGATATTGATAACAAACTCATTACTGGTAGCCGGTAAAATATTGCGAATAGCCTGGGGCAGTATGATAGAGGACATGGTCTGAGCATGAGTCATGCCGATGGCATGGGCTGCTTCAAACTGTCCTTTGTCGATAGACAGTATTCCGCCTCTTACTATTTCAGCCATATAAGCTCCGGTATTAATCGAAACGATTACTATTCCGGCAGGAATAGGATTGAGGTGGATACCATAAATCATAGCTATTCCATAGAAAATTACCATGGCTTGTACCATCATAGGGGTACCACGGAAGACCTCAATATAACACAGCAAGAGAACATCAGCGATTTTCAAAATGATTCTCTTTAAAAGGCTGGTATTGTGGTCAACAGGAATAGTACGGATTATTCCGATAACGATACCGATTAAAAAGCCGATTATGGTGCCGGTCAAAGCAATTAAAATAGTATTACCGGCCCCTCTTAAGAAAAGGGGCCAGTTTTGTTCCCATATAAAAGCAACCCATTGAAAGAATGATGCGTCAGCAGACATTATTACTTACACTCCTGTATTAGCTGCTTGTTAATTATTCAGCAGTAGGTTGGTTGGCAATAGCCTTGTCCATTAACTCCAGTCTCTGTTGTTCAGATATACCAGCTAGGATTTCATTAATCTTTTCCAGATCAGCATTGCCTTTCTTCATTCCCACAGCGATGGCTACATCGTCATCAGAGGCTTCAAAGCCCTGACCTTTGGCGAATTCTACCATCACGAAGTTGGAATTGGCGGCACTGGCTGAAACCCCTTCCGGTCTTTCTGATACGTACCCATCAATAATACCAGATTCTAAGGCAACGCGCATCGCGGGAAAGTCTTCCATAGCTTGCTGTTTTTTCACGTCTTTGATTTGATCAATGACCGTATAGTGGAAAGTATTGAGCTGAGCAGTTATCTTAGCTCCGGCAAAGTCCTGAATACTGGTAGCATTTTCATAAGGAGATCCTTTCTTGACTACCATAACCAGATCAGATTTGTAATAGTTGTCGGTAAAGTCAATGGTTTTCTTTCTTTCTGCGGTAGGTGACATACCGGCAATAATGGCATCAATAGTGCCTGATTGTACAGCAGGTACCAGTCCGTCCCAAGCTGTCTTGACAATTACCAGTTCCCGGCCCAGGCCTTGGGCAATTAACTTGGCGATTTCTACATCATAACCGCCGGCAAACTCCTTGGTGCCCTGAATGGGAACAGCACCGTTGCTGTCATCCAACTGGGTCCAGTTAAAAGGAGCATAGCCGCACTCCATTCCTACTTTAAATACCTCTGCTTTGCTGGTATCACCCTGTTGCGCATTATCCCCACCTGGCTGTCCCGAAGTGCCGCAGCCTACAGCGGTAACCAGAAGACCGATTACCATAATAGCGCTCAGCAATAATCTCCATGTTTTTCTCATTACCAAAAATCCCCTCCATATTTTGTTACTGTATTCTTATCAAGGTGATGGCTTCACCTTGATTGAACCCGGCTATAAATGCAGAAATGCTCCGCGAAGACCCCAGAATCCGGAGTATGCGATTCATCCTGCGCTGGTGTTGAAAAACTGCCTGCTTATAAAAAGATTGTCATTTCTAATAGTACCACAAAACGCATCTATAGAAATTCGGAAATACAAGCTTTTTTCCCTGCTTAAAATCAGGATTATTTACTGGAAAACAAATAATTGTTTCGACGTCAGGAATATTTTGGTGTTTGCCCCTATATGGTAGAGTGAGGAAATTATTTTAAGGGGTGAATGTCTCATGGGTTTCACCGATGGAGCTTTGCGATTGCTTTCAGATTACATGAGCCAAGCAGTGCGGGAAAGACCGGATCATGTTGCTTTTTTGTATGGGGAGCAGACGATTACCTACCGGGAATTTGCCCAGCAGGCCGAAAAGTTGGCCTGTTACCTGTTGAAGCTGGGGGTTCAAAAAGGAGACCGCTTGGCTTACCTGATGACACCTCGACCCGAATTCTTTTATCTTTACATGGCGGCATCCCGTATTGGAGCCATTATTGTCGGTATTGGTACCCGCCAGAGCAACCGGGAGATTGAATATGTACTTAACAATTCCGAGGCTATAGCTGTTTTTACACTTCATTCCATGTACGAATATGACTACCAGGAGCGCTTTGAAAAAATACTGCCCAGATGTCCCAGTGTCAAACATATCTGCATTGTCGGTGGCCCAGCCAAACTGGAAAATGCCCTGTCCTTTGATGAAATCCTGCAAGGGGACTATTCAGAATACCTGCCTGCCCTTTTGGAAAGGGAAGCACAGGTATCCACTGATGATGGACTGATTATTGTATATACCTCCGGCAGCACCGGAGTGCCTAAAGGAGCTTTGATGTCTCATAAAAATATTATTCACATGAGCTTGGTGGAAATCGGTATGTGTGAAGCCGGTTCTGACGATATCTGGATTAACCACCTGCCGGTCAACCACGTCAGCGGCGCTACTGAGGTGGGGGCTACGGCTATTGTGGCCAATTCCACCCAGGTGCTGGAACCCTTTAATCCGGTCCGGACACTGGAACTGATTCAGCAGCATAAGGTAACAATCCTGGGCCAGGTCCCCACCATGTTTGCCATGGAATTTGCCCTCCCTGATTATGATAAATATGATTTGTCCTCCCTGCGGCGGGTGGTTATAAGCGGGGCGGCAGCACCCATGGAAATTCTGCGCAAGATGAAAGAGACCATGTGCGACTACTGCTATAACTGCCTGGGATTAACGGAAGTCTCCGGGTTGATAACCTATACGGAAAAGGGCGCAGACCTGGAAACCCTCAACCTGACGGTAGGCAAGGTGGCCCCGGATTTTGAAATGAAACTGGTAGACAAAAACCGCCAGGAGGTGCCTCCCGGAGAAGTAGGAGAGATTGCTTACCGGGGCACTTCGGTTATTAAAGAATACTTTAAACTTCCAGAAGCTACTGCCGCTGCTTTTGATAATGAAGGCTGGTTCTATTCCGGCGATTTGGGATTCATTGACGAAGACGGCAACCTGCGCATGGTGGGGCGTTCCAAGGAAATGTACATCACCAATGGGGAAAACATTTATCCTGCCGAAGTGGAAGATGCTATTATGCGCTATACTGGTGTAATGCTGTGTGCCGTGGTGGGTGTGCCCCATGAGATATCCGGTCATGTTGGAAGGGCTTACATTGTTCCCCTGCCGGGACACCAGATAGATACAGATGATTTAAAGGAATTCCTTAAAGAGTACCTGGCCACCTACAAGATTCCCCGGGAGTATGTGTTCAGAGAGGCCTTGCCCATGACCCTGCTGGGAAAAATTGAAAAGAAACTGCTGCGCCAGGAAGTGGAAGCCGAGCTGCAGGCCAAAAACCAGGCCTGACCTAAATCTCACATATATAAGGGGGGATAGCAGTGAGATTAAAGGATAAAGTGGCTATCATAAC
>ENA-OWPA01001959-OWPA01001959.1-bioreactor-metagenome-genome-assembly--contig:-NODE-1959-length-11398-cov-39.786326_pt1 | contig 11398 bp, 16 predicted proteins | sample MGYA00238139_ERZ651803 | MGnify/ENA primary metagenome ERZ651803 (study PRJEB26909, sample SAMN07631231) | bioreactor metagenome | isolation source: Switchgrass digestor | place: USA: Dartmouth...
AAGCTGCTGAAAAAATTGAGGCTGCAGGGGGAAAGGTAGAGGTGATATAGATGATTTCAACCTTAAGAAACGCCTGGCGAATACCAGATATAAGAAAAAAAATCATCTTTACACTATTAATGCTACTAGTAATTAGACTTGGAGCAAACATACCAGTACCATATATGGATAAAGAGATTGTAAACAAGATATTTGAAGCTGGTAAAGGCGGATTATTGCAATTCCTTGACTTGATGTCAGGGGGTACTTTAAGCAACTTCAGTATATTTGCATTAAATATATATCCATATATAACATCTTCAATTATCATTCAGCTTCTTACAATTGCAATTCCAAGGCTGGAGGAATTAGCAAAAGAAGGAGAAGAAGGAAGAAAGAAGATTGGCAGGTATACAAAATATGGTGCAGTGATATTAGCTGTTATTCAAGCATGGGGTACTACATTAGGATTATTCAGCAATGCGTTGGTGGCAGACACTGCTATTCAAAAAGCTATAGTAATAATATCCTTAGTAGCTGGTACTAGTTTTATGGTATGGATTGGAGATCTTATAACTGAAAGAGGAGTCGGTAATGGTATTTCCTTAATTATATTTATTGGTATAGTATCAAGACTACCTTCTACAGTAATCCAATATGTACAATTGGCAAGGTTTGGATTAGTAAGCTGGATAAAATTAATATTGCTAGCAATAGTAGCTGTTGTGATAGTTCTATTAGTAGTAGCTTTACAGGAAGGAGAAAGAAAGATACCAGTCCAATATGCAAAACGTGTTGTGGGTAGAAAAATGTATGGAGGACAAAGCACTCATATACCTTTAAAGGTATCTATGGCAGGAGTTATTCCTGTAATATTTGCTTCATCACTACTATCTTTCCCACAAACTATAGCCCTATTCTTTACAGGAGAAACTCCAAAATGGATAGAAAAGTACTTAACTGTGCAGGGCGATGTTGGAATCTGGGTTTATTCAATATTGAATGTAATACTAATATTGTTATTCACTTATTTCTATACAGCTATTCAGTTCAATACAGTTGAATATGCGAAGAACTTACAACAGTATGGTGGATTTATACCAGGAATAAGACCTGGAAGACCAACATCAGATTATTTAAATAAAGTAGTATCAAGAATAACCTTTGTGGGCGGTATTTCATTAGCATTGTTAGCATCATTACCAATTATTCTGTCCCATCTATTTAAATTAAATATAAATTTTGGTGGAACAGCTATTATAATTGTAGTAGGAGTTGCACTTGAAACAGTAAAACAAATTGAGTCACAATTGTTAATGAGGAATTACAAAGGATTCTTGAAATAAGCTATAGGAGATGATTTTATTGAGATTAGTGTTACTTGGACCTCCTGGTGCAGGAAAGGGGACACAAGCATCAGCTATAGTTAGTAAGTATAGCATACCACATATATCCACAGGGGATATATTTAGAGCAAATATAAAGAATGGAACGGAACTAGGAAAACAAGTGGAGGCCTATATGAATAAAGGCCTGCTTGTACCTGATGAATTAGTAGTATCAATAGTAAAGGACAGGTTGACTAAAGAAGACTGCAAGAATGGTTTTCTATTGGATGGTTTCCCAAGAACTGTTAACCAGGCAGAAGCTCTCGATAAAGAATTAAAGGATATGAACATTAAGCTGGATAAGGTAATAAACATTGAAGTTGGCAAGGAAATCCTAATTGAAAGAGCAATAGGGAGAAGAATCTGCAAAAACTGTGGAGCTACTTATCATGTTAAATTCAATCCCCCTAAAGCAGAAAACATATGTGATAAATGTGGTGGGGAACTATACCAAAGAGATGATGATAAGGTAGAAACAGTTGAAAAGAGAATTAAGGTCTATCATGAACAGACTCAACCTTTAATTGATTATTATAAAGATAAGGGTTTATTATTAAACCTAGATGGAACTAAATCAATAGAAGAAGTTTTCAATGAGATTGTAGCTTCATTAGAAGGAGATTTTTAGCAGAGAGTAATTATTCTATTGAAAGAACAGCTCATAAATTATGTGAGAGGTGAAGTCCATGGATTCAACTAAGGACATAACCGTAGGTCAAGTGGTTAAGTCAAGAGCTGGTCGGGATAAAGGTAATATATTCATAGTATTGGAGATTATTGATGACAAGCATGTATTAATTGTGGATGGTGATACAAGGCGATTAGATAAGCCTAAAAAGAAAAAGGTAAAACATCTAATAGTCTACAATACGGTATTATCTGAGTTCAAAGAAAAAATAGACGGAGAAATAAAAATAAATAATGCTTATGTAAGAAAATTGTTAGAACCTTTCAAAGAGAGCTTTTAATAATATGTTAGGAGGTTCGATAACTGCATGTCTAAAAAAGATGTAATTGAGGTTGAAGGTACGGTAGTGGATGCCTTGCCAAATACTATTTTCAAGGTTAGACTGGAAAATGGCCATGAAATATTAGCTCATATTTCTGGAAAGTTAAGGATGAATTATATCAGAATACTTCCTGGAGATAAAGTAACAGTTGAATTATCACCCTATGATTTGACTAGGGGTCGAATAACCTGGCGAAAAAAGTAGCATAGGAGGGATATAGGTGAAAGTAAGACCATCAGTAAAAAAGATGTGTGAAAAATGTAAGATTATTAAGAGAAAAGGAAAAGTAATGGTAATCTGCGAAAATCCAAAGCACAAGCAAAAACAAGGTTAATGGATGATAAATTATAGTACCTAGGAGGTGTAGATAATAATGGCTAGAATTGCAGGTGTTGACCTACCAAGAGATAAAAGAATCGAAATCGGTTTAACTTATATCTATGGAATTGGCAGGTCCAGAGCAAATGAAATATTAAAAAAGGCTAATGTTAACCCTGATACAAGAGTAAGAGATTTGACAGAAGCAGAAGTCAATGCTCTAAGAAGTGTTATAGATGGCTATACTGTAGAGGGAGATTTAAGAAGAGAAGTATCTTTAAATATAAAGAGGTTAAGAGAAATCAACTGTTATAGAGGAATGAGACATAGAAGAGGTCTTCCAGTAAGAGGACAAAGAACAAAAACTAATGCAAGAACAAGAAAAGGCCCTAGGAAGGCTAGCGGTAAGAAAAAATAGTTAAAGGAGGGGAAGATTAAGTGGCAGCAAAAAAAGGCAAGAGTACACGTGTTAGAAGAAGAGAACGTAAGAATATAGAGAGAGGTCAAGCACATATATCATCAACTTTCAATAACACAATGGTTACATTAACTGATATGCAAGGTAATGTAATCTCATGGGCAAGTGCTGGCCAATTAGGATTTAAAGGCTCTCGTAAATCAACTCCATTTGCAGCACAACAAGCAGCAGAAGAAGCTGCAAAGAAAGCTATGGAGCACGGTTTAAAGAGCGTTGAAGTATATGTAAAGGGACCTGGTTCAGGAAGAGAAGCAGCAATAAGATCTCTTCAAGCAACAGGATTGGAGGTAAGCTTAATTAAGGATGTTACTCCAATTCCACATAATGGTTGTAGACCACCAAAACGCAGAAGAGTGTAATATAGGAGGTGTAGATAGAAAAGATGGCTAGATATACAGGACCGGTATGCAGATTATGCCGTAGAGAAGGACAAAAATTGTATTTAAAAGGTGACAAATGCTATACAGACAAATGTCCAGTTTCAAGGAGAAGCTATGCTCCAGGACAGCATGGCCAGTCAAGAAGTAAGGATACAGAATACGGAATGCAGTTAAGAGAGAAGCAAAAAGTTCGTAGATTCTATGGTATTCAGGAAAATCAAATGAGAACTTATTTTAGATTGGCAGATAAGATGCAAGGAATTACAGGTGAAAACCTGTTGAAGATATTGGAATTAAGATTGGATAACGTAGTATATAGAATGGGATTCGCTTCATCTAGAAAAGAAGCAAGACAGCTTGTAAGGCATGGGCATTTTATTGTTAATGGGCAAAAGGCAAATATACCATCAATATTGATGAAAGTTGGAGATGTAGTAGAAGTTAAGGAAAAGAGCAGAAACAGTGTTAAATTTAAGGAATTAGTTGAAAACCATAAAGGTAACACTGTAAGATGGCTAGAGGTTAATCCTGAGGAATACAAGGGTAGAATTGTAGCAGAGCCAACAAGAGAAGATATTGATATCCCAGTAGAAGAACACTTGATAGTAGAGCTATATTCTAAATAATAAGGCCTATAACAGAATCAGTTACCCTCGTCCTTTGATAATATAAAAAATAAGGAGGGTTTATAGTTAATGATAGAAATTGAAAAACCAAGAATAGAGATTGTTGAAGTGAGTGAAGACAACACTTATGGGAAGTTTGTTGTAGAGCCCCTTGAAAGAGGATATGGTACTACTCTAGGAAATAGTTTAAGAAGAGTATTATTATCCTCATTACCTGGAGCTAGTATATCCTCTGTTAAGATTCAAGGTGTGTTACATGAATTTTCTGTTGTTCCAGGTGTATTAGAAGATGTTCCTGAAATAATCTTGAATATTAAGGGTATAGCTGCTAAAATGCACACTGATGAACCTGTAATATTGAGGCTGGAAGCTGAAGGTCCATGTGAGGTGAAAGCAGGCGATATTATAACTGGGCCAGATGTAGAAATAGTGAATAAGGACCATCATATAGCTACAATTAATGAAAATGGCAAGCTATATATGGAGATGGAGATGATAAAAGGCAGAGGGTACAGTGTGGCTGAAAAGAATAAGAGAGAAGGCCAATCTATAGGAGTTATACCAATTGATTCTTCTTTTACCCCTGTAACCAAAGTCAATTTTTTAGTTGAGAATACTAGAGTTGGACAGATAACAGATTATGATAAGCTAACCCTTGAAGTGTGGACAAATGGAACTATGACCCCACAAGAAGCAACTTCCTTAGGTGCAAAAATACTAACCGAACACTTAAATCTATTTATTGGATTAACTGACCATGTCGAAGATGTTGAGATAATGGTTGAAAAAGAAGAAGATAAGAAGGAAAAAGTACTGGAAATGACAGTAGAGGAACTGGACCTTTCAGTCAGAAGCTATAATTGCTTGAAGAGAGCAGGAATCAATACAGTAGATGAACTTACTCAGAAGACAGAAGAGGATTTAATGAAAGTTAGAAATCTTGGTAAGAAATCTCTTGATGAAGTACAAAAGAAGCTTGCTGAGTTAGGTTTATCACTAAAAAAAATAGATGAGTAGTAGACATGAAGGAGGGATAATATGACTACATTAAGAAAACTTGGTCGCCCTACAGATCACAGAAAAGCAATGCTCAGAAATCAAGTAACAAGTCTATTACGCAATGGCAGAATAGAAACTACTGTTACTAGAGCCAAGGAAACGAAGAGAATGGCAGACAAGATGATTACCCTTGGAAAAAGAGGAGATTTGCATGCCAGAAGGCAAGCATTAGCTTATATATATGACGAAGATGTTGTAAAAAAATTATTTGATGAAATAGCACCCAAATATGCCGATCGCAATGGTGGATATACTAGAGTATTAAGAGTAGGTCCACGTAGAGGTGACGGTGCTGAAATAGCAATTCTTGAATTAGTATAAAGGGTGGGGGATTAAGTAGGGGAGGCTTAAGTCTCTTAAACTAATTACTTAGTCCCTTTTTTATAGATTGCTATTAAATGTATCGGAAAATATAAAAGTAGGCGATTGAAATGTCAGATGAGATGATTAGAATAGAAGATGTAACATATGAATATGGTTCTCAAGGTGAAGGAAACTATCAGGTAGCAGTTAATAATGTAACCATGAAGGTTAATAAAGGTGAATATCTAGTCATTCTAGGGCATAATGGTTCAGGAAAATCCACTTTGGCAAAGTTGATGAATGGGCTTTTAATTCCAACTAAAGGAGACGTCTTCGTAAATGGTATCAATACAAAAGATGAAGATAGAATATGGGATATTAGGAAAACTGCAGGCATGGTATTTCAAAACCCTGATAATCAGATAGTAGCAACTATAGTAGAAGAGGATGTAGCTTTTGGGCCTGAAAATTTAGGTGTACCTTCAGAAGAGATTAGAAAGAGAGTTGATAGGGCATTAGAAATTGTTGAAATGTCTGAGTATAAAAGACATGCTCCACACCTTTTATCTGGCGGTCAGAAGCAAAGAGTTGCCATAGCAGGAATACTGGCCATGAACCCTGAATGTATAATACTTGATGAGCCAACTGCTATGCTTGATCCTGTTGGAAGAAAGGAAATAATTTCTACCCTTCGTAAACTAAACTCTAAGGAGAAGAAAACAATAATACACATAACCCACCATATGGATGAAGCAGTAGAAGCGGACAGAATAATAGTTATGGAAAAGGGTAGAATTGTAATGGAAGGAACACCAAAAGATATATTTTGTCAGGTAGATAAAGTAAAAGAACTGGGATTGGATGTACCACAGGTAACAGAGTTAGCCTATGAGCTTCGTAAAGAGGGATTTCGTGTACCATGTGATGTATTAACAGTAGAGGAAATGGTGAATGTTCTATGATAATAAAAATTGAAGGCTTGAGCTATATATACAATCAAAACACTCCCTTTGAGATGAAAGCATTAGATAATGTAAATCTAGTCATCAATGAAGGGGAATTTATTGGTTTAATAGGACATACAGGATCTGGTAAATCTACTTTGGTGCAGCATTTGAACGGACTTATAAAGCCTACATCAGGCAAGGTAATAGTTGATGGTATGGATACCAGTGGAGACAAAAAAGACCTTCTGAAAATTAGGCAAAAGGTAGGGTTGGTATTTCAATACCCTGAACATCAGCTTTTTGAAGAGACAATTTATAAGGACATAGCCTTTGGACCAATAAATTTAGGCCTCAAAGAAGAAGAGGTAAACCAAAGAGTAAAAAAGGCTATGGAATCTGTTGGATTGAGCTATGAAAAGCTAAAGGACAGATCTCCATTTGAATTAAGTGGTGGACAGAAAAGGAGAGTTGCCATAGCAGGAGTACTGGCGATGAATCCAAAGGTACTTGTATTAGATGAGCCAACTGCTGGTTTAGACCCTAGAGGGAGAGATGAAATATTAGGAAGGCTTAAGAAGCTATATGAAGAAGAAAATATGACAATTATATTGGTGTCTCATAGCATGGAGGAGATTGCCATGCTAGTTAATAGGATAATTGTAATGCACAAAGGCAAAGTTGCCATGGACGGGAAAACCAGGGATATTTTTAAAGAACAGTCAAAACTTGAGGAACTAGGACTTGGTATTCCTCAAATTACTCAGTTTATGAGAGAATATAGGATGAAAGGGAATCAGGTGGACGATACTGTTATAACAGTAGAGGAAGCCAAAAATGAGTTAATAAAGTATTTAAGGAGAAAAGGAAATGATTAAGAATATAACAATTGGTCAATATTTTCCTGCAGACACAATGATTCATAGGCTAGACCCTAGAATCAAAATAATAATAGTGTTTATGTTTATAGTATCCTTATTCTTCATTACCTCCTTTTATCCTTATTTGCTAATTTTAGCGTTTATTATGCTAACTATTAAATTAGCTAAAATACCTGTTAGATATGTGCTGAAGGGATTAAAGCCTCTTATGTTTATAATTGTCATTACCTTTCTTATTAATATCTTTATGACTAAAGGAGAGGTAATCCTGGAGATTGGTCCTCTCAATATTACAAAGGAGGGCATCAGGCAGGCAGTTTTCATGGCACTAAGGCTTATATTTCTAGTTATTGGTACATCTTTACTGACATTGACAACATCACCAATATCATTAACTGATGGAATAGAAAAGCTTCTGACACCTCTTAAAAAGGTTGGGGTACCAGCCCATGAATTGGCTATGATGATGACGATAGCATTAAGATTCATTCCTACACTGTTAGAGGAAACTGATAAGATTATGAAGGCCCAAATGGCAAGAGGTGCTGATTTTGAAAGTGGAAATATAATTAATCGTGCTAAAAACTTGGTACCACTACTAGTTCCACTGTTTATTAATGCCTTCAGAAGGGCTGATGAGTTGGCTACAGCCATGGAGGCAAGATGCTACCGTGGTGGAGATAACAGAACTAGAATGAATGAATTAAAGCTTAATAGAAATGACATATTAGCCATAAGTATATCAACTATATTCTTTGTATCAATCATTCTTACAAGATATATAGATATAAGGGGAATACTATGATAAATGTAAAGCTTACCATTCAATATGATGGTACAAATTATTGTGGATGGCAAAAGCAAAACAATGGCATAAGCGTTCAAGAGGAAATTGAAAATGCTATTCATAGACTTACAGGGGAGAGGGTAGATTTAATAGGTTCAGGCAGAACTGACAAAGGTGTACACGCTTTAGGGCAGGTAGCTAACTTTACAACAAATTCTACAATACCTCCAGATAGGTATAAATATGCATTAAATTCTATTCTTCCACAGGACATAAGCATAATTTCATCAGAACTAGTGCCAGACAGCTTTCATTCACAATATGATGCTAAAGGTAAGATATATAAGTATACTATATATAATAGAGAAGTTAGAAATCCAATTTATAACAGATATGCATATCATGTACCTGTGAAATTAAATTTGAATTCAATGAGAAAAGGTGCAGAGTGCTTTTTAGGGAGTCATGATTTCAAGGCCTTTATGGCATCTGGAAGCAGTGCAAAGTCAACTATAAGAAATATTAGAAGCATCTCATTAGATAAAAAGGATGATTTCATCTTTCTAACCATAGAAGGAAATGGATTTTTATATAATATGGTTAGAATAATTGTAGGTACATTAGTTGAAGTTGGCTTAGGCAAAAAACAGTGGCAAAGCATTCCCCATATTATAGAATCAAAGGATAGGAAAATGGCTGGGCATACTGCTCCTGCCCAAGGATTATGTTTAGAAAAAGTCTATTATTAGCAGAAAAAAACGTATTGACATCGATATTTCCTTGTATTAGAATATATTAGAGTGTTTTAAAAAGGCCCCGGAAATCTTTTTATAACCATATAACCAACGCTGAAATAAGGAGGGAAAAAGGTGAAGAGTTATATAGCTAAACCAAATGAAATTGAAAGAAAATGGTACCTAATCGACGCAGAAGGTAAAGTGTTAGGTAGACTAGCTTCAGAAGTTGCAGCAATACTAAGAGGAAAGAATAAGCCTATTTACACACCACACGTGGATACTGGGGATTATGTAATAATAATTAATGCAGACAAAGTTAAATTGACTGGAAATAAATTAGATAAAAAGTATTATAGATATCATACAGGTTATCCAGGTGGATTAAAATCTGTAACATATAGAAATATGTTAGAAAAGAAACCAGAAAAGGTAATTGAGTTAGCAGTAAAAGGTATGCTACCAAAGAATAGTCTAGGAAGACAAATGTTAAAGAAATTAAAGGTATATAGAGGAACTGAACATAAACACGAAGCTCAAAAACCAGAAGTATATGAATTTTAATATGGCTTAGGAAAGGAGGACTGTCATTGGCAACTGTACAGTATATAGGAACAGGAAGAAGAAAGACTTCAGTAGCTAGGGTAAGGTTAATTCCAGGTTCCGGTAATATAACCATAAATAAGAGAGATATAGATGAATACTTTGATTATGATACATTGAAAGTTCTTGTAAAAGAGCCACTAGTTCTAACAGATACATTAGGAAAATACGATGTTATAGTAAATGTACAAGGTGGAGGATTTACAGGTCAAGCTGGAGCTATTAGGCATGGAATCTCCAGAGCTTTAGTTAATTCAGATGAAGAATTAAAGCCTGTATTAAAGAAAGCAGGATTCTTAACAAGAGACCCAAGAATGAAGGAAAGAAAGAAATACGGCTTAAAGAAAGCAAGAAGAGCTCCTCAATTCTCAAAGAGATAATTGGTGTCTCTTTACACTCGAGTTTGTTCAAACTTACAAAGTTTGTTTGCGAGTTTACAAAACCGTCATTGGTTTAAATACCTTTGGCGGTTTTTTGTGCAAAAATGCGGATTGGAACTAAGTTGTAGAGATAATTGCATTTTTATTATATAATATCTCAACGAGGATAAAGCTGCTCCAGTAAACGGGTGGCAAGTAAAGAAGATAAACGGGTAAGCAATGATTTTGAATACATCAAGGGGAGTGATCAATATGAATATAAGAAAAATAGCAATTGTCTTACTTAGTTTATTAATTCTTTTGCCGGGCTGTTCATCATCCAACGCGCCAGGAGATATTGAGGAATCTGCGAATGGGCAGGAGATTTCAAATATACATACTGATGAAAACCTGAATCAGCAAAATGAGAAAACAGATTACTCTGAGACTGTTGAATCTTCAATGGACAGTGATATTTCTGAAAGCGGGAAAGAAAAGACAGATGAAAGTATCCCTGAAGATCGTATAAGGGAGACAGAAGGCAATACTTCTAAAAGTGATAAAAAGGAAGCAGGCGAAAAGGAAAATAAGAATGATGATGAGAAAGAAAATATTATAGAACTTATTCCTATGGCACAGTTGCCTGACCTTACTCTTGATCCTCAACCTTCTATTACGAGAGATGATATGTATGGCACCCAGTTCTTGCTTTTCCCTGTATATCATGATACCTTTAGGTATCAGATTAGGGAATATAGGCTTGCACATCTTGTTATTGACTTCGGTAACACAGGAAGTGAAACTCTTGTGATTACTGATGAAGACCTCTATTTCAGTATCCTTGATTCAGAGGGTAAAGAGTGTGCAGGCTCCAAGGTTCATGGGGCTCCTGTCCGTATCGCTCCTGGAGAGATTAAGAGGGTTGTGGTAACTGCCGAACATCCAGAGGCAGGATTCGTATTCTTTAATGTCGTAGGCCAACGGTATACCCTCACAAGCCCTATGTACCGTGCTCTTCCTCACGAACAGAAGGATATCGTTGATACTACTCCTTATAAGAGGGCTACCCAAGAGGGAGTAGTTGACGGTATGCCTTATGTCGTTGCATTGAAGCCAATGGAGGTTATCGGAAACGGCAAGGCGAAGGCTATGGGTAGTGGTTTGATGGTGGTAGAGAACAAGAAAGTCGGACCGATTGAATGCGGAGATGAAGGGTTTATCGTCCTTGTAAGGGTGAAGATTGCCAATACCTCTAACGAAACTATGAACATTGATAAACTTATCCTCACACATGCTGATGATAAGGTCGATGTTCTTCGTGAAGAGGATTTGGCAGCCCTTGGTGATAAGGCATTGCCTTTCACTATTGAGCCTCAGTCCATCGTAGAAGGATGGGTTCCTCTCAAGGTTGAAAAAAACCACTTTTTCTATGGAATTAAAATCCATAGCAACCATGGGATTTTCATTCTTGGGGACATTCAAGGATACCCGATTTTCTAGCTATAACAAGAGGAATGTTTGTCACAGTACTAGGACGACTGGCCAAAGA
>ENA-OWPA01001960-OWPA01001960.1-bioreactor-metagenome-genome-assembly--contig:-NODE-1960-length-11396-cov-2.609594_pt1 | contig 11396 bp, 8 predicted proteins | sample MGYA00238139_ERZ651803 | MGnify/ENA primary metagenome ERZ651803 (study PRJEB26909, sample SAMN07631231) | bioreactor metagenome | isolation source: Switchgrass digestor | place: USA: Dartmouth...
ATTAATATAGTCAAAAGCCAGCGCCAGAAACACGACAATAATCAGGAGCGCACTGGTACTAGTCATACTTCAACACAACTCCTTTGAGGAGGTCGGCTATTTCTTCACATTGGTCCAGTGTGTCTTCCAGGTGTTCCAGGATCTCTTTCCACTTAATAACTTCGATAGCATCCTTCTCTTGCTCAAATAACCGCGCCACTTCCTGTCGATATAAGCAGTCTCCTACGGCTTCCAGGCGATAAATTTCTTCTGTGGCAGCAAGAATTTCATTCTTTTTGAAGTGAATGTTATTTAAACAGTTAAACGCTTTTTTAAGTTGCTCCGTCGCCATCACAATGGTATGAACGATTTCCTGAGCCCCCACGGATGGCTTTTTGGTGTTGTAAAGAGCCATGCGTTCAACAGCACCTTGACTTAGGTCCACAATATCATCAAGATTTTGCGCTAAAGTATAGATATCTTCCCGGTCTAAAGGGGTAATAAGCGTGGTATTGAGGCGGTCTACAATATCGTTTGTAATCTTATCTGCTTGATGCTCCAAATCATGCATTTTATCGGCTTCTTCCTGGGAGATGGCGTTCTGGCAAACTAATACCTCAAGTTCCTTAGTTGTAGCACAGACTATATCAGCACTCTGGCGAAATAAAGCATAAAATTTATCTTCTTTTGAAGATCCAAACATATTTTATTCCTCCTGTCACTTTGCGCGGAATCCTGTAGTATTGTAACAAATTTTGCAGCGTGTATTGTTAAGTTTGTGTTAAGTTTTTTGCTAATTTACTATAAATTTTTACCTGTTTCATCTTTATCTTTGCGCAAAATGTCCAGTAGTGCTTGTCTTGCCTCAGCAATCATGTAAAGGGAGCCGGTGACACAAAGCATATCATCTTTGTCCAATCTTCGAAAAGCTTCGGCAACAGCTTGACTTGGATCTTCAATAGCCTGGACAGGTTTCCCCTTTTCCCGGATTAACTCTTGAAGATATTCCCAATTTCCGGCCCTTGGAGAGTTGGGCTTTGTTACGATTACCTCATCAGCAAAGGGCACAAGAATATCTACCACTTTCTCCCGTTCTTTATCTCCCAACATCCCTATGCATAAGACCAAGCGTTTGCGTTGGAAAAGATTCAGTGCTTTAGCTAAAGAGTTGGCTCCGTCCACATTGTGGGCACCGTCAATAAGCACCTTCGGATTAAGAGCAAGTAGTTCCAGACGTCCGGGCCAGACGGTTTTCCGCAATCCTTCATAAATATTTCTTCGTTCAATGTTCACACCATATTCAAACTTCAAAAGCTCGACGACTGTAACAGCTGTGGCAGCGTTTATGATCTGATGCTCGCCTACCAGGCGCAAGCGCAATTTTTTGTAGACCCCTCTAAGGCCAATTAAATCGAATTCCTGTTCCAGTTCACCACACCAACGGCTTTCCCATTGAACATCTTCACCCACCACCCATAAAGGAGAATTTACTTGGGCGGCTTTCTCCCGAATAACTTCCAGAACCTCAGGCTTATTGGCGGCAGTTACGGTAATGGCTTTGCTTTTGATTATGCCGGCTTTCACCCGGGCAATTTCTTCGATAGTATCACCCAGATAATCCATATGATCCATGCCCACATTGGTGATTACCGCAATCAATGGCTTTACTACATTCGTCGAATCAATGGCGCCTCCCAAGCCGACCTCAATAATCGCAAAATCCACCTTTTCCTCGGCAAAATACTGCAAAGCCATAGCCGTACTGACCTCAAACTCTGTTGGATGCTCAATACCGCTTTGCACAAGCTCCTCCAGATGAGGTTTGAGAGTATTTATCAGGCGTATAACATCTTTTTTGGGTATCATCTCTCCATTGATGGTTATCCGTTCTCTATAATCATGCAGATGAGGCGAAGTAAATACGCCCACCCTGTACCCTGCATCTTCCAGTATTTCGGCAATCATCATGGTGGTAGAACCTTTGCCATTGGTCCCGCCAACATGAACCACCCTCAAGCGTTCCTCAGGATTACCCAGGCGCTTTAACAATTCTTCAATTCGTCCTAAGCCAAAATTCATACCGAATTTTGTAAGGTTAGTAAGATAATCTTTGGCTTCCTGGTACTCCTTATCTAAAGAAGCCTCACTGCCGTTTTCCAAAGCCATCGCCTTGACCTCAACACTCTCTTTCTCCCACACTGAAGGTTCCCCCTTTAAATAACAATACCTTCGAACAACGACTTTCTAACACCGGCCAAATACCTTTAAGCAATCATAAATCCAACTTAGGGTTATTATGTACATTTCTCCTATCCCATAATTCCCTATGAAAAGATTGTTTTCCTTCCGCACAAAGAGCTTTTTCGTCGAAAAAAAGGGCATGCTAACTTAATTCAAGTCAGCATACCTTACCTTAACATTATTTTATCACAACGTTTAGGATAATACTTTTATATTCCTTAAGATAGAAATGGTTTAGCAATATTTTGTTTTTCTAGGCCTCTTGCAACTCAGCTAAACGTTGCTTCAATGCGGCGATCCGCCCTTTGATACCTTCCAGCTTTTCCCGCTCCTTAGCCACGACTTGCTCAGGTGCTTTAGCTACAAATCCAGGATTATTTAATTTACTTTCCAAACGCTGTTGCTCTTGCTCAGCTTGTGCAATCTCTTTTTCCACCCGGGCAATTTCTTTATCCAGATCCAATAAACCACGCAATGGCAAGTATACTTCTACCCCTTCCAGCACGGCGCTGGCTGCCTGAGCCGGTTTTACGGCTAACTCGGGAACAATCTCTACAGAGGAACCTCCGGCTAAGAGTTTGATGCTTTCTTGACCTTTTTGCAAAATCTCAAGCTCAGTTCCTTGAGGAGCAACCAAGATAATTTCTGCCTTTTTCCCGGGTTGAACGTTCATCTCCGCCCGGATATTGCGAATGGCTTTAATAACCTCCATGATCAGATTCATCTGCTTTTCCACAGTGTCGTTGCGGTATCCGTCAACTTGCGGCCAAGGCTGAATCATGATGCTCTCACCTGCCCCAGGCAGATTATGCCAGATCTCCTCGGTAATAAAGGGCATATAGGGATGAAGCAGGCGCATGGTTCCTTCTAAAACTTCCACCAGAACGGATTGCACTGTATGGCGGGCTTGTGGCTGTTCTTTATCATAAAGACGTCCTTTTGCCAGTTCAATATACCAGTCGCAGAATTCATTCCAAATAAATTCATAAAGAAGGTTGGCTCCTTCGCCAAGATCAAAGCGATCCAGAGCTTCAGTTACTTCCTTGACAGTTTTCTCATAACGGGATAGAATCCATTGATCTTCAAGTTTAAGCTCTCCCCGCGGACCTTCCTCATAATCCTGCAGGTTCATAAGGACGAAACGGGAAGCGTTCCAGATTTTGTTGGCAAAGTTGCGGGTAGCTTCTAAACGCTCAGGATGAAAACGCAGGTCATTGCCGGGGGTGTTGCCGGTAATGAGCATAAAACGCAAGGTGTCAGCGCCGTATTTCTCAATGACTTCTATTGGGTCTACCCCGTTGCCCAAGGATTTGCTCATTTTTCTTCCCTGGGCATCCAAAACCAAACCGTGAATCATGACCTTTTTAAAAGGAACATCTTTCATGAACTCCAGGCCTGTAAAGACCATCCGGGCAACCCAAAAGAAGATAATATCCCTGCCTGTCACCAATACTGAGGTAGGATAGAATTGTTTTAGCTCCGGTGTCTCCTGAGGCCAACCCATGGTTGAGAAGGGCCATAAACCGGAGGAAAACCAGGTATCCAGAACATCCGGATCCTGCTGAATACGCTTGGAACCGCACTTCGGACAAGTTTGCGGATCCTCTTGCACACAGATTTCCGCACCGCAATCCTCACAGTACCAGACGGGAATCCGATGTCCCCACCAAAGCTGACGGGAGATACACCAATCCCGGATGTTTTCTAACCAACCCAGATAGATCTTGGCAAAACGCTCCGGAACAAACTCCAACTTCCCTTCCCGCACAACCTCCATAGCCGGTTTAGCCAAGGGGGCCATTTTCACGAACCATTGCTTGCTGACCATGGGCTCTACTACTGTGGCACAGCGATAGCATTCCCCCACCGCATGCTGGTGGTCATCCACCTTAACCAATAGGCCTAAAGCTTCCAAGTCTTTAACGATTGCTTTCCGAGCCTCATAACGATCCATACCTTGATACTTGCCGGCTTGATCATTCATTTTGGCTTCCCGGTCCATAACCGTCACCGAAGGAAGATTGTGCCTCAGACCCATTTCAAAGTCATTGGGGTCATGGGCAGGAGTGATTTTAACAGCCCCTGTACCAAACTCTTTATCCACATATTCATCAGCAATAATGGGAATCTCCCTGTTTACCAGGGGTAGTATTACTGTTTTGCCAATTAAATGCTTATAGCGCTCATCCTCGGGATGAACTGCAACAGCCGTATCCCCTAACATGGTTTCCGGACGAGTGGTGGCCACTACCAAAGACTCCTCACTGTCTTTGACGGGATAGCGCAAATGCCAAAGATGACCGGCCCGGTCCACATGCTCAACTTCAATATCGGAAATAGTCGTATGGCAGGTAGGGCACCAATTGACAATATAATTCCCGCGATAAATCAAGCCTTTGCTATAGAGATCCACAAAAACTTTCCGTACCGCTGCGGAACAGCCTTCATCCATAGTAAAACGCTCTCTGGACCAGTCACAGGAAGCACCCAGCCGCCGCAACTGACGGGTAATTCTTCCTCCATATTCTTTTTTCCAGTCCCAAACCCTCTCCAGGAACTTTTCCCGGCCTAAAACATGGCGATTGGTGCCTTCTTTGGCCAGCTGCTCCTCCACTTTGGCTTGGGTAGCAATCCCGGCATGGTCCGTACCCGGCAGCCATAAGGTATTATAACCTTGCATCCGCTTAAAACGGGTAAGAATATCCTGGAGAGTATTATCAATAGCGTGACCAAGATGCAAAGCCCCTGTTACATTGGGTGGTGGCATAACAATACTGAAAGGCTCCTTGCCGGGATCCACCTCAGCATGGAAATAACCCTTTTCCTCCCAATAAGGATACCATTTACCTTCAACTTTACTGGGATCATAAACCTTTTCCATCTTAAATTCCTCTGACATATTACTTCTCCTTTCCTATATGAGCAAAGTATGATTTTTACTATGATAATTAAACCTCTACGCAACTTACTTTATTGACGAGAGGGATTAAAAAAGCTCTTCATCCTTAAAGGACGAAGAGCTCGCGGTACCACCTTTATTCAAGGAACTGTTTTATAAGGGAGTTGACCGTTAAGCCAATACCAATAGCAAACAGACTCCTTGCACTCCAATGCTTTAACGGGCAAACCGTCAGAGACTACTGTATTTCGCCCCTGCCCCTCCTGTGCGACCCAAGTTGCCATCGGGAAAGACTCGCAGCCAATGTCTTTCTCTCTGAACCGATGGTGAAACTTTTCCTCACATTCTTCGGGTTTATCTTTGTAATAACCAATTGTAATAATAAAATTCTACATGTAATATATAATATTATACTTATCTGCATAATCAAAGTCAAAATTTATCCTCTACTATTGTTATTTCCAATACTCCACAATTATAAAAACCTATGGTACAATAAATACGGTAATATTGGCACTTTCCTAGAGATTGGTTTTTATGGTAAAATTCTAATATATGCAAATTACCATATGCTGCTACCCTTGCTCTAGTAATCATTAAATTACGCCAAATCCATAAAGGAGGCATTAAATGAATAACTTTTTAGATCAAATCAGCGAGTTTTTCTTTAAACATTCAAGGATAGTTCGCTGGTGGTTCAATTTATCCGTAGAAGCAAAGCTTATTCTTGCCTTTGGCATCAACTCTTTAATCACCTTGGCTGCAGGAGTTTTTATGTACTTTCTGGCCAAGTCCGGAGTCGATGTGGCACAGAACATGGCTATACTGCTTACCTTGCTTGTCATAGCCGGGTTAATCATTTTTGTCTATGGTTTATACATATCCTATTTGGTCGCAACCCCCCTGCGCCGGAGCGTTGAATTTGCGAAAAAAGTGGCTCAAGGAGATCTTACAGCTAGTATATATACTATGGGCCAGGCGGATGAAGTGGGTACTCTTTGCAACGCCTTGAACACCATGTCGGAAAACTTCCGCACCTTGGTGGGAGGCATCTCCCACAGTGCCGATGTTTTTGCTGATTCCTCAAAAGTTTTGTCCACTCAAGCTGAAGCTACCAGCGAGGCGGCACAACTGGTCTCTTCCTCGATCCACCAAGTGGCTTTTGGCTCCCAAAATCAAGCTAACAGCGTGCAAAACATCATGACCTCTATTAATTCTATGGCTCAGGGCATACGCCAAATCGAAGAGCATGTTAATCTGGCTGATCAATCTTCGCAGCAGTCCCTCCAGCTTGCTCAGGAAGGAGATGCTGCCATGTCCATGGTCAACCTCCAAATGGAGCATATTCACAAGTCCGTGGATAATACCGGGCAAATCATCACTGCTTTGGGTGAAAAATCCACTGTCATTGGCTCCATCGTCGAGACGATTAAGGCGATTTCTGACCAAACCAATCTCTTAGCCTTGAATGCAGCTATTGAAGCTGCCAGAGCAGGAGAGCACGGAAGGGGCTTCAGCGTTGTTGCCGAAGAGGTTCGCAAGTTAGCTGAACAATCCACCCTTTCCAGCGCCCAGATCGAATCCATTATCTATGATATAAAAACCAGTCTTGAAGAAGCCATTGCCAGCATGAACTCCGAAAAAGAAGTCGTTCAAAGCGGAGCTAATGCTATTCTGAATGCCCAACAAGCCTTCACACGGATTAAAGAAAGCACCCAAATACTGAATGAGCAAATCCAGGAAATCGCTGCATTATCCAGCGGGATTACGCAAAGCGCCGATGTTATCGCCCATGAAGTGACCCAAGTCGCCTCCATCTGTCAAGAGACTACCGCCCAAACAGAAGAGGTTGCCAGCAGCAGTTCTGAACAAATGCTGGCCATGCAGCAAATCAATGCTTCAGCGCAAGAACTTTCCAAAACGGCGCAAGTACTACAACAAGAAGCCCGCAAGTTTATTTTGGAGTAGAATATTTGAGAATGTAAAAGTGTTGGAATTTACGCTTAACGTAAGCTCCAACACTTTATTTTTTTCCTTAAATCCTGGGCACCCCTGTAAGCTCTGCTGTCCAGGCATCTAAGGCTACAAGATCATTGGGGCCGATATCGCGGATGGAATTTTTGCCCAGGGCCCTCACTCCCTCTTCCATCTCCAGGATAAACGAACGGATAACATTTACCACACACTTGGCTGCCAGATCAATATCCAACTGCTTTTTATATTTGGAGTTATAGTAGACTAATTGGGTCAGCGGTTCCCAAGGCATCACCTTGCCTATTTGTTTATGGACTAAAGCAAACAGAGGCACTGTCCCCAGCACAACTGCATCAGCGCCTAAAGCAATAGCCTTGAGACACTGACCGGGTGTGGCATAACCGCCCGCAGCGATAAGGCTTATTTCCTGTCTTACTCCCTGTTCTTTTAAATAGCGATGGGCTCGCACAATATTGTTAATGCTGGGCATACCAAAATCATCACAGAGAATGGTGGAAGAAGAAGCCGTGCCCCCTTGAGCGCCCCCGATGCAGATGACATCGAAGCCGGCTTCGATAGCTACCGCTAAATCCGCTTCCAGCCTGCCACCCCCCATAATTTTAATCCCGATAGGTTTGCCCCCTACTTCCTGGCGCAACGTTTTGACATAACCAGGCCAATCTTCTGGGGTCTTTATTTCCGGTGGAGCAGCATAACCCCGTAATAAAGCTATAGGAGAAATCCCCATGAGTTTTTGGGCTTTACCCTTTATTTCATAGGGGTCCATATGATGGGAGCCCAACCTCGAGCCTTGACCCATTTGCACCTCCACCATATCGGCTGAAGCCATAGCTTCGGGATTTCTCCCATAGTCATACCGGCTTATTTGCCAAATGTACTTGCCGGCAGCCTGGCGCTCTTCCGGAAGAAAGGGGCCCTCCCCTGAATTGGTAGCCGTCCCCAGCTCTTTGGCAGCCTTAGCCAGGGCAATCTTGGCTTCCTCACTTAAAGCGACTCCATAGCCCATTCCACCTATAAGCAGGGGCATAGGTAAATTTAGCGGTTTCTCCACTCTGGGGCCCAGGGTCACGGACATGTCCACCGGGACGGTGTCCTCTAAGGGCATTCGCACCATTTGTGCCGGCACAAAGAGCAGATTATCATAATGGTTAAATCTCTTGTAACTTCCCAGTGGCCGGTTAATTGGCTTCCCTGTTTCAGCCCGAAGGCTTATTTCGATAATATTGAGAAAGGAAGTCCTTTTTACCGCACTCCATAACTCTATGAGATTCTTGGGATAATGATCCTCTAATAGATGCCCCGCAAAGTAATCAAAGGTTTTCTGCACCCAAGTACGGAAAAAACGTTTCACCAAGAAAATAATGATTATGCTTATGATCAGCCCGCCGGCAAAACTGGCAGATACTCCTATAGCAAAATAGACAAGGGCATTTCCCACAGAACCATCCCTTACTTAAAAGGTTTTTCTTTATCATGCCCTACTGCCTGATTTTTATTACCTAGAGAACATCTTCTTCCCACCAGGCTTTTTTCTTCTTGAAATCATCTTGAGCCTTCCGCTTTTTCTCTTCCCACTTTACTTCTTCCCACAGATTATCTGATCCACCTTTAGCTTTTGGCCAGTCCTCCTGCCAATCTTCCTTAGAATAAGAATCAGAATAAGAATTTTTGTCTTCCTTTAACAAATCATCCCAATCCTCAAGATGGGTATCCTTCTCTCTTGCTGAGTATGAATAGTAATTGTCCTCCCATAAAGGCAGGTTCCTGGTTCTTGCCCAGTATTTTGTTCTTCCTTTGGCGCCACCGGGACCCGCTCCTATGGCTCCGGCCAGCATACCAATCAATCCTCCTTCAGCCAGGATCTGAACGATTCCCCAAGGCTTCAGTTCCAAAAATAAGGCCATGAGAAAAATGCACAGCAAAACATAGCCAAGTCCGGCCACTCCCCCCAAGATCCATTGACCGCTTTCTTTCCCGGCCACATAGCCTGCGGCAATGCAACTGCTTATTAAGCCAATATCCACAAAAGTTGATGGGGCTAGTCCACCCCAATCCAAAGTCGTCCAAAACAGCCCCACAAACAAAACCAAGAGGGTTACCCCTAAAGCAGCACTAATCCCTTTGAGTACAGACTCTCCCATGTCACCATCGCTCCCTTCTCACTTTACTAACCTGTCCTTATGGCTTGTGCCCTTTTGCAGTACCTGTTGTCCCTATATACTATGAAGAACCTGTCCAATTCATGCTTATCTTATGGAACATTCTTCCTTTCCCAAGTTCTTGCAAAGAAGAATATAGTAAAGCAAAAAGAAAGCAAAGAGGGGAAATCTTTATGGACTACACCCGCTATGTTGTACAGCCTGGGGATAGTATCTATAAAATTGCCAACGCCTATAAAGTAGAGATGTCGGAGATCATCAATCTTAACCACCTGAAGCATCCAGACCGGATTTACCCGGGGCAAATCCTTTTACTCCCTACTTATGAATTAAAGGAGGCAACGCCTCCTGAAATGCCAGAACCTAATTTTACTTACGCCCTATGGTTATTCGATGTTTATGCCGGTAAAGACTCGGAACTCTCAGCGGTGACCACATACCTTTATCAAGCAGTGGTCCTTGATAAGCCGGAGTTTGACGAGCTTCTGCGCCCCATTGCCTATGATGAACTTAACCATCTCCAACAGTTAGCCTGGTGCATCCGTTTTTTAGGTGTAGATCCCCGCTATGGCTCTTTCAGCAAAGGTCGCTGGTTTGATTGGCGGGCCCGTTATCTGAATTACACCACCGATCTTTGCTCCATCCTTGAATACGATATGAAAGATGAGGAAGCAGCCGCCAAACGTTACCACGAGCTAACCCGGAAAATACCTATTCCGGAAATTCAAAATGTCCTCCAACAATTAGCTCGGGATGAAGAAAGACATTATCAACTTCTGGCTGAAGCCAAGCTGCGCTTTTGCAGTTGCTAAGAGCGGGTAAGGAACAAAACGATAATAAAAGCTAAGTAAAAGCCTCCTCCCATAAGCAAATGCAGAGGGCATAGAAGTCCCCTTTTTCGCAAAGAGGAATAGATATAAAAACCCGAACCCAGGGCAAGCAAAGCACTCCATAAAGCCAACGGCTCAAGCTCCCAAGAAGTTAAGGCAATGCCCAAAGCAGGAATTACCGAGCTCTGAAACACCATGGCGCCTGTAATATTGCCTAAAGCCAGAGTATCTTTACCACGCTTAAGCCAGATGACACTATTGAATTTCTCCGGGAGTTCTGTGGCAATGGGCGTAATAATCAAGGAAAGTACAAAAGCCGAAACTCCTATCACCTGTGCAACCGCTTCCACCCCATCCACAAAAACCCGAGCCCCTGCCACCATCCCCAGCAAAGCAAAGGAAAGCTGAGCCAGAATAAGCACAATGGAGGGATTTGTTTGACGCTGAGCGAAATAAAGAGGCGCCAAATGGCTCTGCTCCTGAGCGCCAAGACTGTTGTGAACAGTTTTGATGACATAAATCAGGTAAAGCAAAGGCAAGATCCCTGCCACAATTAGCTTAAGATTGGGCGAAGGTAAAAAAGAAGCTAAGATTGCAAAACTATAGACCCACAAGAAAAATGCAAGATCCCTTCTTATTACCGCCGAATTGATAAACAGAGGTTTGTTGCTGCGGCGGAAAAGGAATACTGCCAAACCGGAGATAAAGAGCGCCAGAGTGACAAGCATAAAAGGAGCGCCTAAGATTGCTCCAATTCCTACCTCTGCCACCTCGTTCCCACCGGCCAAACCCAATAAGGCGATAACGGGCACCATAGTCTCCGGTAAGGCTGTGCCAACTGCCGCCAGCACACTTCCTACAGCTCCCGCCCCTAGATTAAGCCGTTTGCCTAACCACTCTACTCCATTGGTAAATACTTCTGCCGACAGTAAAATTATCCCCAGACCGATTAATAACTGGACAAAATCACTCAAAAGGCTTCCGCTCCTTACTTACACTATTGGCCTTGCCTGTAAAGGCAAGGGATCCCAATAATGTATATTCGGAGGGAAGCCTTTTTATTAGCTTAAGAATCTCTTGGATTTATGGTTTATGCTTTATAAGGGCTTATTCTCTGCCCCTTCTTCCATGGTGTCCTCCATGGATAAAATCTCTTCCACGGCTTGATGCAGCTCAGGTACACCCTGACCGGTCTCTGCCGAAAAAGGAATAATCATATGCCAGTCAGGGATAGCCAAACTTTTCGCAATTTGACTTAAGTGTTTGCTCCATTGTCCCCGGGAGATTTTATCC
>ENA-OWPA01001961-OWPA01001961.1-bioreactor-metagenome-genome-assembly--contig:-NODE-1961-length-11382-cov-104.624060_pt1 | contig 11382 bp, 5 predicted proteins | sample MGYA00238139_ERZ651803 | MGnify/ENA primary metagenome ERZ651803 (study PRJEB26909, sample SAMN07631231) | bioreactor metagenome | isolation source: Switchgrass digestor | place: USA: Dartmouth...
CTCTATTCCATCCCAGTTGTTCAGGATGTACCTTTTTGCTTCCCGTACTGCCTCTTTCTTTGTACCGTTTTCTGTTAGCTTCAGCACCCTGTCAAACACCTCTGCTGTCATCTTCTTATCCGGCCACCCAATCGCATCCTGCAGTGCATAGTACCAGCGGTCGTCTGGCAGGTGAGCGGTGGCAATCCGAATATATTTGTTCATATGGTGATTATCCAATACAAACCTGCTCTTCGGTATCCATTGAAGTCCCTGCCGGATCCACGAAGCTCCATCTCCAGATATGTGTATTGTTTCAATACTCTCCTCGATGTACTGCTCATCTATGTATTGTGCTACCTTCAACCATAAATCTTCACTTTTGAAATCTCCGCCAAAGTACCGCACGTTCTTTAGAACATGCCTCTTATCTGTACTTTTATCTGCATCACTGTCCATACCCGTATGACCCCAAATGGTGAGGGGACGGTTCTCAACTTTTCAACATTTCAGGGGTAGAACCAGAGGGGACGGTTCTCACACATTTAACACTTTAAAAGAAATCAAAGGGGACGGTTCTCACATTTTTAGCATCCGGCAGACAATTCTTTCCTAACCAACACCATTTGTTGCCTGTTGCCGGAATAAAATGATTAAAATGTGAGAAACGTCCCCTCCAAAAAAGGTCAAATGTGTGAGAACCGTCCCCTAAAATTTCACCTTGACAGACCCGCGTTTTGCAACGGCACTGTCCTGGTACACCGCCTTTTTGCCCAGAAGGACCTTCAGCGTTTGCAGTATCAGCTTGATATCCAGCATCAGGCTGTAATCCCTGATATACAGCAGATCATACTTGAGCTTGTCCACCGCCGAGGTATCATATTTGCCATAAATCTGTGCATACCCCGTCATGCCGGCCTTCACAAGGTAACGGTGCGTATATTCCGGTATATCCCTGGAATACTGCTCAACAAAAAACGGTCTTTCAGGCCTCGGGCCAACAAAGCTCATATCACCTTTGAACACATTGAAAAGCTGCGGCAGTTCGTCCAGCCTGAAATTCCTAAGTACCTTTCCAACCTTCGTGATCCGCGGGTCGTCATCATTTGAGAGTACCGGGCCCGTGCTGTCCTCCGCATGGTCATACATTGTCCTGAACTTCAGCATCTGGAATTCCCTGTTCCCCACGGTTATCCGCGTTTGCTTGTATATAACCGGCCCCTTTGACGTTGCCCGTATAAGGATGGCAACAAATATCATGAGCGGAGCAGTTATTATGATGCCCAAAAACGACAGCACGATATCGAACAGCCTCTTGAAAAACTTCTGCTCCGTCGTCAGACCCAACCTGTCCACCATAAATGCAGGCATATCCTCAAACTGCACCATCCTCGCGCTCGACAGCGAGATCTCGAACAGGCGGGGCACGATATATACGACCTTTTTCTGATCAAGGCATTCCGTGATGATTTTCATCTTATCTTCATCGGAAACGTTGTCGCTAAGGAAGACCTCGTCCACGTCCTTGAGCCTGCTTAATGCTTTCCCTATTTTATCGGCAGGAATGACGCAGTGGATATGCAGCTTATCTCTTTTCAGCGTGTGACTCACTTTGTCGAGGATGGATCTCAGTTCGCCGCGTTCCCCGATGACCATAAGCTTTATATCTGCTGAAAATTTCCTTCTGACGCTCAGCACTATCCCTTTCCAGATGAACAGCAAAATGAACTGGAAAACAGGGGCGATTATCAAAATAAGCCTGGGAAACGAGAACCCGCGCAGGTAGTAGGTTATGGTAACCGTTGTGATGCTGAGGATAAAAATCGACTTAAGCAGTGTAACCGCAGTTTCCTGCAGTGTTTTCCTGTAGAATTTCAGCAGGCCGAAAATGTCAAAATAAATCAGTGCCGCAATCGTAATAAACGGCGCGGACGCGACATACGGTTCAAAGTTGAATGCCGGCAGCGTCCAATTGTACCTGACAAGGAACGCCAAAACATACGCGACATGGATCAAAGCCAGGTCGACTAGTATAATAGCTATTTTAGAATATTTATAGTATTTTCCAATCCTTTTGAACAGATTTAGCATTTTCAGCCCTTAACCATTATTTTTTACGGGTATATTATACTACATTTCATGCAATTTTGCTAAAACATATCTCTTTGGATAGTCGGTATTACTCCAGATGCAATATCAATGCAATATCACATTGAAAAGAGTAATATAAGCGAAGGATAAAAATAAAAACAAGATATAATTCGATAGAATTAGTCAAATCATTTAGAATACGATATAATTGAGATACAACATATTTCAAGAATTTCATCAATTCTTTTATAAAGACTTGATGGATTCTGTCAAATATGATACTTTTTTTAGATAATTATATTAAACAGTTGCTATAACTATACTCGATAAAAAAGTTAAGCATTTGGGAGATGAAAAAATGAAAATTGCAATTGCCGGAACCGGCTACGTTGGACTTGTAACAGGAGTAGTTTTGGCGCATATAGGTCATGAAGTTACCTGTGTTGATATAGATAAAGATAAGATCGAAAAGTTAAAAAAGTGTGAATGTCCAATTTTTGAACCAGACCTGCCGGAACTGATGTCGAAAAATTTTGACAAGTTGACTTTCACGACAGACTGTGCTAAAGTCTACACAACTGCGGAAGCCATATTTATCGCAGTAGGCACTCCTGAAAAAAAAGACGGTTCAACTAACCTTTCATATGTATACACTGTAGCTGATCAAATAGCCAAATACGCAATGCGCGATTGTACAGTTGTTGTAAAATCAACTGTTCCTATAGGAACAAATGATAAAATAGAACAGTATATTATTAAAAATCTAAAACATAATATTTCAATAGAAGTCGTTTCTAACCCGGAATTCTTGTCCCAGGGAACTGCAGTCAAAGATATGCTGTATGGAAGCCGCATTGTCATTGGAGCAGAAACGGTGAAAGCAAAATCAATAATGAGCGAAATATATAAAAACTTAAATCAACCAATCATTTTTACAAACCGTCGCAGCGCTGAAATGATAAAATATGCTTCAAACGATTTCCTTGCTTTAAAAATTTCGTACATTAACGAAATAGCTAATCTGTGTGAAGTACTTGGCGCAGATGTCGAGGATGTAGCCCGCGGGATGGGCATGGATCCCCGAATCGGTGATAAATTTTTAAGGGCCGGCATTGGTTATGGGGGCTCATGTTTCCCAAAAGACACAAAAGCTTTGCATTGGTTGGGCAACTATCATGATTATGAAATGAAAACAATTAAAGCGGCCATAGAGGTCAATGAAAATCAAAAACTCCGTCTTCTTAAGAAAGCAAGAAAGTATTACGAGAGTTTTGATGGTCTGACAGTTGCAATGCTTGGGTTGACCTTTAAGCCTAATACCGATGATTTGCGTGAAGCTCCTTCACTGACAATCATACCTATATTGTTAGATGACGGTGCGAAGATAAAAGCTTACGACCCCTGCGGCGCTAATAATTTCAGGAAATTAGCCGAGGGCGATATTATCTATTGTAATACACCGGAAGAAGCAATAGCTGACACAGATATTTGCTTTATACTTACTGAATGGAATCAGATAGTAAGTTTAGATCCTGAAGTTTTTCTTACAATGAAACGCCCCATCATCCTGGATGGGCGAAACTGTTATAAATTAGATGATATGGCCAAACATGAATTGATCTATGAATCTATAGGACGCCGTATTATCAGCAACATACAAATCCCAAATAAGATTGATAGAGTTCAATCGAATATGCAATAACAGGAGTGGCACATATGTCTGTTAAAAAGAAAATAAAGGAAATATTGAAAAAGATTCTTCCTCCTCCAGTTAAAGCTTTTATGAGAGAGGTATCTAATATTTTATATACAGTTAACAAGAATAAAAAAGAGTTAGATGAAAAAATAGATAAATGTACTAAAGAAGTTTTAGTAAAACTGGATATATTAGCGAAGGAATATTCTTCAATTACGAGCAAACTTGATGAACATAATACCCAGATTAAACATTTATATTCATTATTTGAATCGGCAAACCGTGAAAATTTAAGGATCTTTAATGAAAACAAAGCAGAGAGAGAGCAGTTATTAAAGTCATTACTGGAGAAAAATGAACATCTGATAACAGAATATATGAATACTTCTGCAGAATCTCTTAAGACAATCTCTTCTAACGTAAATAAAATTATTAGTGATTTGCCAGAACGTTACATGTATAATAACGACCGCGAACGCCGCGTTACTGTTAGCTTCAAAGAATACAGGCAAAGAAATAATTATCCGGAAAAGCTCCTGGCGCTCCTTCGTGGACTGGATGATGAAAGTGCCGCAACAGTAACAAGAATACTATCTCGTCAAGAAAAAATATGGGGAACTGAGGGTAGACCTATCAACATATTGACGGACGAAGAAATTCAACAAATTCGATATTTAAAGCAACATCTTTATGATAATATTTTAAAAATATCAGAAGATATCTATTGTTATCATAATTTTTTGCTGCCATTAAAACATTTTGAACCATGTGTATTCGTTTATAGATATGGTTTGGATAAATTAACCAATATGAATCATTTTTCTTATAAATGCATAATCGATGCCGGAGCTTTCATAGGAGATACTGCACTTATACTTGCTCCTTTAACTTCATCAGTCGTGTATGCGTTTGAAGCTACAAGTAAGTATTTCAATTTGCTTCAAAAGACTATAGAAATGAATAATCTTAAAAATGTAGTCCCAATTCATGCGGCTTTGGGGGCAAAATGTGGGTCTGCAGTAATTAACATTGCTGGCTCTTCCAGTACTATTTTAAACACGCCCGTAATTTCAGAAGGTTCAGAAGAAGTTGAAATGATTACCCTCGATTCTTTTGTTGACAAATTTGGATTGGAAGTTGGACTCATAAAAGTTGATATTGAAGGTTATGAAAGGGAATTCTTAAAAGGTGCTGAAAAGACAATTAGAGAACAGCGTCCCACCTTAATAATCAGTATATATCATCATGCAGCTGATTTTTTTGACATAAAACCAATTATAGAAAGCTGGAATCTCGGATACAGATTTAAAGTATATAAACCTGTTGATTTTTCTATCTCACGAGAGGTTTTGCTAATAGCAGAAATAGATTGATATCAGTATTTGTAATATAAAGTGAAAAAAATAGGAAGCAAGGTGAATAATTATGGCAAAAATATCAATAATAATACCTGTTTTTAATACAGAGAAATACATTTCTCATTGCTTAAATAGTGTTATAAATCAAACATTTAAAGATCTTGAGATAATTTGCGTTTTAGATGGAAGTACAGATTCCAGCGCCGATATTTGCAAAAAATTCGCTTCTCGTGACAACCGAATTAAAATTATAGACCATAAAACTAACAGAGGACTGTTAATTGCGCGAAAGACAGGTGTTCTCGCATCTACAGGCGAATATATCATGTTTCTTGATTCCGATGATTGGTTAGAGATTAGAACTTGCAGTTACCTTTATGATTGTATTAAAGCTAATAATGTTGACATATTACAGTTTGGTACATATGTTAATGCTGAGCCAGACGTATCTCCACAAAGAGTAGCTAATGTTAGAAATCTTTTGCTTCCATATATAGGTAAATTGTTAGGTAAGGAAGTTTTTGAAGGTGCATTCAGATACAGGAAATTTCGTTTCTCTATTTGGAACAAGATTTACCGTGCATCTCTCTGTAAAGAAGTTTTTAAGAATTTCGACGATTATGAGAATATATTTAAAGCAGAAGATTTATGTGCTTTCTTCCGTTTGGCTTATCTAGCAAAATCATACATGGGTATCGAAGAAAAATTCTATCACTACCGTTTCGGTGCTGGATTAACAGGACGCAGCAGTATTGATCTTAATGCATTTGAAACATATTGCAAACAATCTATTGTTCCTGAAAAATGCCGAACATTCTTAATCGACCAAGGAGCATTTGAAGAATATAAAGACATTTATGAGAGTATTAAAAAAGACCTTCTAAATGAATGTATTAATGCGTGGTTTTCATACCTTAGCTTAAGCGATAGTGCGGCGGGTTTTAAATGCCTCGTAAAATATTGGAATGTTGTCGACGTAGCTATTGCACTTTCACAACGTTGGTACTATGAGTCGGTTATTATGCTTTCTGATAGGATCTACTCACCCGATCTTCTCAAATATACACCCCGCAAAATTAGAAAAATTGCATTATATTATCATCGTTATTCCATAGGGGGTGTTCAGAAGGTAATCTCATTGCTTATTTCAATCCTTCTCGAGCAAGGTTATGATTTACTATTGATTACAGATGAAGAAGCATCAGAAACTGATTGTTATTTGCCTGACACTGTAAAAAGAATAGTTGTTCCTGCTTCGAATAAACCATCAGAATATCCTTGCCATGCAATAAAAATGCATGATGTGCTGGTCGAGAATAATATCGATCTTGTAATATATAATGCTACATCTTCACAAAATCTGTTATTTGATATTCTTGTAGTAAAATCCCTCGGACTGCCAATCGTGCTTTATATACATGAATATTTTGGGGTTGGATATTCCCGTCATGAAACTTTACCGATAAGAAAAATTAAAGTTTTCAGGTTTGCAGATAAAGCAGTAGCACTGTCCAGAGTCCAAAGAGATTACTGGTTAGCAGTAGGATCTAACGCTGTTTATATACCAAATCCGCTTGATAAAAAAGCTTTGAGTGTAAAAAAATCAAGTCTTGATAACCATAATATATTGTGGGTAGGTCGTTTATCCAAGCAAAAGGGTCATTTAGATGCTTTGGAAATATTAGCAAAGGTAGTAAAAGCAATTCCGGACGCACAAATGATTTTTGCTGGCAATTTTTTTACAAATAGTGATGAACAAGAGTTTTACAAAAAAATTGATGAATATAATATCAAAGATCATGTAAAACTTCTTGGATATGTTAATGATGTATATCCACTTTATGAAAACAGTTCGTTGTTTTTGTCAACGTCTGAGGCTGAATCGTTTTGTATGGCTCTTGCTGAAAGCAAAGCGGCAGGTTTGCCATGCGTTATGTACAGCATGCCATATCTCGAGTTTCAGCAAGACAGCAGGGGTATTAAGCAAGTACCAATGCACGATACTACAGCTGCCGCAGAAGCTATTATAAACATTTTTTCAAATAAAGAGCTTTTACATCGTTTGAGTTCTGAAGCCTTGGAGAGTATAAAACCATTTTTATCACATGATTACGGAAAATCGTGGAAGAATTTAATACAGGATTTAGAAAATCAGCCCGGATCAAATAAACCAATTGATAATTCATCAAAAGAAATTATTATAAATACGCTTGTAGGTGAATATCTTAAGTGTGTAACTGAATATCGAATGTTGAAAAAAAAGCTGCAACAATCGACGCCATCAAATAATGTTGCATCAAATGAAAAGCTCAGGGAACTGCAAAAACAACTTGAAAAAGCAAAAAAAGCAAATGATGCTTTACTGTCATCGAATTCCTATAAAATCGGACGTTTCATTACTTGGATACCCAGAAAGCTCAAAGGCATTGTCGTAAGACTGACTAATAACGGATTCAAAAATTTTTCCCACAGTGCTATTGATTATTTGATAAAACAGTTTAAAGACAAACCACACAATCAATTGTTAAAAAAAAACACGCAGAATGAAGTACGACCGATTGTGACGATTATTTTGCCATTTAACGAATATGATCAGTCATTGAGTAAGACAATAGCCAGCTTGTTGGAGCAAACCTTTTCAAATTTTGAACTGATATGTGTTGAATATGGTTTTATAAAAAAAGAGAACACTTCGCAATATGATTATTTAAAATTTGATAGCAGAATCAGGTTATTCAATATAATTAGTGATCAACCAAGCTTTGCGCGTAATGTTGGAATAAAAGCAGCACGTGGTGATTATATCCTTTTTGCTGAACCTGCTATCTATTATAACACAGTAATGCTGGAAAAGGTTGTGAAAGCATCTCAGAAAGCTAACGCCGATATAACAATCTTTGATAAAAACTGTAATTTTTCAATAAAGAGAACTTTCAGAGGCAGTCATTTGAATGATAATTTATTTGCGAGCAATTTATTAAAGATGGAGTCTATGTTGTTTTCCGCCAAATTTATCAGCTACTGTGATATTCTATTCCCGCCATTTAAAGATCGTGAAAAGACGGCGTTTTTATTATCGACAATACCATTGGCAAACCGAATAACTATAATAAAACAGGATTTACTATACTCAGGTCGTGAAATAAATCACTATCATGGCACAAATAGATATGTATTACCTGCAACATCAATTTTAGATGCTGATATATTCATTAAAAGCAGATTAGTAAGAACTAAATTTTCAAAAATAATGAATAAACATGTTTACAAAAATACTATCGCTATGCTTAGCTCTGATATGCCTTCGAAGCAAAAACAACTGTTATTGGGATACATATATGATAGTTTTTCATACCGTTTTAATTTTAACAATAAATTGAGAGACATAGCTTCTGAATTCAAATATGATTATAAACCTAATTCGGTAAATTCAGAAAATCAAGTATATGTTTCTGTAATAATACCCGTATTCAATTCCGAAACATACTTACGGCCCTGCTTGGATAGTGTACTTAAACAGACTTTAGAAAATATTGAAATAATTTGTGTCGATGATGGTTCAACTGATAATTCGTTGAATATTTTAAAGGAATTTGAAAAACTTGATTCAAGAGTTAAAGTTTTTACGCAAACTAACAGCGGCGCTGGAACGGCGCGTAATCTTGGCATGAAACATGCATCAGGTAACTATATCGTGTTTCTGGATTCAGATGATTTTTTCGAGCCGGTTTTTTTGGAACTTCTTTACAGGCAATGTCTTAAAGATTCTGCTGACATTGGTGTGTGTGCTGCAGATAAATATAACGTTGAAAAAAAGCTTTTTGAACCATTACCTTCTCTTTTAATGAAAAGCTTTTTGCCGAGTAAGATTCCTTTTAGCAGAAAGGATATTCCCGATACAATATTGCTTTTTACAACTACATCACCATGGAATAAAATGTTTAAGAGATCATTTATTAATAGTTTACACATAATTTTTCAGGATAATATTAGGTCTAACGACGGTTATTTCGTTATGTCTGCATTAGCCCGTGCAGAACGAATTACTATCGTTGAAAAGCCGCTTGTACATTATCGCGTCGGTATGTCTTCAAATCTTCAATCTAATAATTATAAAACTCCTACGAGCTTCTGTAGAACCCTTCAATGTATAAAAATGGAACTTGAGATAGATGGATTATTTGGGGAGTTAAAGCGTAGTTTTGCTAATATGGCTCTTAATAATTCTATGTACAATTGGGACACGTTGGCAAATCATCATAATGAGCAGAAACTTCTGGCAAGTGAACTATGCAGTTACTATTTTGATGAATTTGGTATTACGGGTCACAGTGAAGAATATTTTTTCAACAAAGGATATTATAAGAAGTACAAAAAAATTGTAGATGATTATCAGAAAAGTATTATTAATAAGCTGTAAATCAATACTAATGATGAGTTAGTTAAACATCACTGATATGAGGTACAACTTATGAAGCATTATGATTATCTTATTGTCGGCTCTGGTTTGTTCGGCTCAGTATTTGCTCATGAAGCTACTGTGCGGGGAAAACGCTGCCTTGTTATCGATCGCCGGGATCATATCGGCGGCAATGTTTACTGCGAAAACATCAAAGGAATAAATGTCCATAAATACGGAGCCCATATATTCCATACTTCAAACAAGGAGATATGGGATTATGTTAATCAGTTTGCCGAGTTTAACAACTACATCAATTCCCCTATCGCTATATATGGCGATGAGCTGTATAATCTGCCGTTCAACATGAACACTTTCAGCAAAATGTGGGGCATTAAAACACCTGATGAAGCTAGGGAAAAAATCAAAAAACAGATTGCCGAAGCGGGAATAAAACAACCCCAAAACCTGGAAGAGCAGGCAATATCTCTAGTCGGATATGATATATATGAAAAGCTCATCAAGGGATACACTGAAAAACAGTGGGGACGCAGTTGCAGGGATTTGCCTGCATTTATAATAAAGCGTCTCCCGCTCCGCTTCACATACAACAATAACTATTTTAACGATCGATACCAGGGTATCCCCATCGGAGGTTACAATATAATAATGGAGAAATTGCTTGAAGGAAGCGAACTATTGCTCGGAACTGATTATTTCGAGTTTGTAAAGAAGAATGACGGCATAGCTGATAAAGTAGTTTATACCGGGATGCTGGATGAATTTTTCGGATACTCGTTGGGACGCCTTCAATGGCGGAGTTTGTATTTTGAAATACAGGAACTTAGCACAGATAATTTTCAAGGTAATGCTGTAGTCAATTATACTTCTATAGATATCCCTTATACACGAATAATTGAGCATAAACATTTTGAGTTCGGGTCGCAGCCAACAACAGTTATCTCAAAAGAGTATCCTGTTGAGTGGAAACCTGGTTTGGAACCATATTATCCAATAAATGACCATCTCAATGAAACGCTAGCAGAAAAGTACAGAGAACTTGCTGCCAAGTGTGAAGGGGTTATTTTCGGCGGACGACTTGGACAATACAAGTACTACGATATGGACCAGGTAATTGCTTCTGCTTTAGCCGCCGTTAAGAAAGAGTTCGGAGGTTAAGCCTCCTGACTCTTTCTCGTCTTGTTGCTATATTTCATGGCCAGGTAGTGTTTAACTTTATATATAGTATATTTAAGGCCATTATTTCTTAAGCTGTTTATCAAAGCACTAATTTTTTGCAGCCCGGGTATTTTCTTTCTCGGGCGCGAACTGTTAGCCTCATTTCTCATAATTCTTAAGTACTGTTCATATTCCCCTTTGTTCCAAAAATAATCTGCACCATGTTTTGTTATTCCCAGTTCATTAAAATATTCGATCCTCAGCGCATTGTAAAGCATTTGATAAACTGAACCGGATAAAGTATTCAGGTTCCACAATGAAAAGTGCAATGCATAATTGATATAACTCTGCTCTATCTCTTCATAAATACCACTGGCCTGCAGTTCATCCCTAAGGGCCAATAATGCATTATAAAAGCATTGCCATGATTTTTCTCTCGTATTGGAAAGTGAGGAATTCAGACTGATCCTGTGATGTGCCAGAACATCTTCCAATACGGTGATTTTTTTTGCTTTTACTAAAGCCGAAAAAACAAACAGCAAGTCATTGGTTGTCCGCTGCTCCTGAAAATAAAGATTGTTCTCCAAAACAAACTCACGGCGGTATAATTTATCCCATGCCCACCCGACAAATACCTTGAATAAATCCTTGGGAATATCTCTATAGTTAAAGACTTTTTT
>ENA-OWPA01001963-OWPA01001963.1-bioreactor-metagenome-genome-assembly--contig:-NODE-1963-length-11377-cov-3.021150_pt1 | contig 11377 bp, 13 predicted proteins | sample MGYA00238139_ERZ651803 | MGnify/ENA primary metagenome ERZ651803 (study PRJEB26909, sample SAMN07631231) | bioreactor metagenome | isolation source: Switchgrass digestor | place: USA: Dartmouth...
AGATCCGGTAAGCAATCATTGTTACCTACCGGATCATATTTTTACTTATGCTCTACCCCAACAATTGACGAAGAGCCTGAATTAATAGCTGTACAGGTGATGAAATGGCGAAACACGATTTTGGAATAATGCAGAATGCGCCATCGATAGGGCAAAGATATGATCTATACGAGCCTGAGAAATACGAATGTATCTCGGTCAATGACGACCATATCTTACCCCTCTTGGAGGATTTGAAACAACTGAAATGTTATTGGCATACATTAGACAGGCCGGAGATGGGACTGGCATACTGCGGTATTACGATCATTCCGCCTGATTCTCTTGATAAAATGATGGAAATCATCATAACAGAGCGACGCTTATCGGAGTTATATGACCTGATCGCTAAAGCAAAAAGAGATGGAAAATACATAATTCATTTTGGCATATAGAATAAGATAACAGTATGGATCAAGGCAATGGATAAATTGCGGCTGACTGCTCTGACTGACCGGGCTCTCACCTACAAGATGGGAGGATCTTCCTGACGACCTGAAGCATTCCAACATGAGGCAGGCGGAGAAGATTGCGGATCAACTAAGGCTCATCGGATGTGAGATCGTGCCGAAAGAAAGCGAATGCAGCCGGATAAGCAGTTTCACTGATGATGAGATCAAGTATCTGTCAACAGCAGTGCATAAAATCCGGTTCGAAGAGCGATCGGGCAGCGGGTGGAAGTACGGAGAAGAAAAAAACGTTGACGAGAAGCTCACTCCGTATTTGATCCCGTATGAGCAGCTGATGACGAGATCAAGCAGCTCGGCCGCAATGTAGTAAAAAATATGATACCGCTTCCGGATTCCATTGGTCTTGCAGTTCACAGGGCAGAAGACTGATATTGGAAAATCGGCAAAGGGCAATCGAAAAACAGATACATGGCGATCCTGCCAAATGTGTCTGTTTTTATCATTTGACTCTACCGTTAGGTAATAGTTTATAATATCCTGAGAAAGGAGAATGGACGATGAATGAGCTAATTAAAATCAGGGATGTTTCAATAAAGTACAATATATCCGCCCGTACACTCCGCTATTATGAGGATATGGGGCTGATTGAGAGCATCCGAAGCGATGATTACGCATACAGGCTGTATGATGATGCCGCTCTGAAACGATTGGAGCAAATCATCATACTGAGAAAACTGAATATAAGCATTAAGGATATTCAACGTATATTCAGTTCTTCCGGTTCCGATGTCGTTCTGGAAGTGCTGAGCAAAAAGGTCAGCGATATTGATGAAGACATTTCTCTTTTGCATGAATTGAAAGAAATCGTGCTGGAATTCATATATCAAATCGAGCAGGCAGATTTCTATAAAGACTCAGACGTCAAACTTCTTTATGAAAAGGCAAGGGAGATAAAAACGCAACTTGTGAATGTAAATTATAACGGCAACCCATCATCAATAGTAAATCGTTTCATGGAAGTTACTGAGAAGCTGGACAAAAAGGTTCCGGATATCATGATCATAAGGATACAGGAGTTCAGAGCTGTAACGTCAGGACTTCTGACATTTGAAGAGCTATTCGGTGGTGATTTTATGCCATGGCAGGAAGCACATAACCATTTATTTAAACCGGTCATTTTCAACTGCCCTGATTTTCTGTGCGGGAAAGACGACAGGGTCGAATGGATTTGGGCTATCAAAGATGAGGTGTCGGAAGCAGATACATATCCATATGAAGTCATTAATTATCCCGGGGGGTTATATGCGGTCGCTGTTAGCGTAGACGGTGACAGCGAAAGCCATAGTAAGGTGACGAAAAAGATAGAGCAATGGCTTGAAAACACAAACTTCACTATTGACAACGATCGTAGTTCTATGGGAAATATGATTTACGTGGACGATGAAATCAGAGAAGGACTCGGTTATCATCAAATGATACTTTATACACCTATAAAATTAAGACAATAATGAAATGAAGTAAGGACGGGTTGCGCTATTTTACTACAATAGCGCAACCCGTATTAGATATGGTGATTATTGAATATGTGCGGTGGTGTTTCAATTAGTACAGTTCAATGACTTTCCCGGTTTTCAGGTCACGGGCAAAACGCCTCAGGAATGACCAGGATAGTACATGCATGAACCTGCAGGTAGTATGGGGGATATTCTCCATGGCTACAGTCCGGAAGTGGTAATTGCCGTCAATGTTCTTTATGTCGCCTATATAGCACTCGCAACCTTCAGCGTAAATTATATCTGACCGATCGACCGGGAATCCAAGAACTCTTTCAACTTTATTTCCGTTAGCTGCTGCGATTATTTCCTCGTCCGACGGGATCGGGCAGCGCATGGCATAGAGCCTGCGTTTCCATGAGGCGATCCGGGCTTCCCGATCCATGGGGAACCTCCTCCTTAAAGGTGAATCAGCCGGGACGCCCGGGGCTTCTGTATTGATTGGGAAAATACCCACCATTTCTGTTGTTCCTGCAACGTTTATCAGGGGCATGTCTATTTCATGCATAAGTTCGACCCCTGCCTGGCTTGAGCCATAGAAATCCAACAGGATGCCGGCGGTATCTCCCTGCTGGGCGACGGCAGCGATGCTTTCGTGGTGCCGGCGCATAAACTCCATGGCAAACTCACCGTAATGCGAATGACCGGTAACGTACACGCGACCGGGATCTGCAGGAAAGTCCCGGAGAGTTTCCTGTATCATATCATAAAACACATCATTCGTATCAAGGTCCTCGGAGGAGTATATCAACGCGATAAATTCTCCCTGAGCGGCAAGGTCTATCATATATTCATAAAACGCTATAGCCAGAAGATCTACAGGCCTGAAAATCGCAACTACGGGGAGGTTCATGTCTTTGTTTTCATAGGCCTCCAACGGGACAAAAGCAAGCCATTTTTCGCCTTTTGTGGTCCTGATTTCGCAGCGGACGCCCATATCGTTCCAGTATTTCAGCAGTTCCGGATCGTCTACGTCGCTATAGCGTGTCATGAAGCCACGGGCTCTTATGATGTGTTTCCCGGCCTCACTGTGAATGAGGCGCTGGAAATCGAAGTCTGCGTTCCCGGAAAGATATTCCCCATCTCCCCAGTCGTTTACTTCCTTATAGTTATAATATTTGTTTCCCATGATCTTATCCTCCTGATAAAAATGCCCCGACTGCTCGTACACTGGTTTTTCGGTTGCAATACATCGGCATATGATTGATAGAATAACCTTATTGTATTTTCAGCAGGGATTTATGTCAACACTTCCTTCATCCTTTCAAATTTGGATATTGCATAATACGATCGCAAGATGATCTTGCGAGATCAAAGTTTTGAAATAATTGATGAAAAGGCACTCAAATTCCGGCCAAACCATTGACAGGATGTATAAATTAGTATATACAGTATATAAGGATAAATGCTTTTCATAGAATATTGCATATGGTGTGTGTCCCAAATGCGGGTATATGAAATAATCCGGTCGGAAAGAAGATAAACTGAGGCAAGGCACTCTAATCGAAAAAATACTAGAGTGCTTTGTTTATTTTCTCCTTACTCAGGAGGTAAATCACATGTATAAACTGAAATATCTCAATGACAACAGAGACCTGGCCATATTGATTCTGAGTAACCGGGAATATGATCCTGCCTCTATAGATATGCTTGACCACTTCGTTACTAGAGGAGGTTTAAGCTGTGAAAAGTAAAAAGCAAAAGATGATTGATTTTCTACTTAAGAATGCGAACCCCTCTATCAAACGTCGTGTAAAGAGCGAAATCTTACATAACCTTACGGCCGATGAAGCTGCGCTGTATCAGGAGCAAATCATGCAAGAAGAAATGATAAAACGCATTATTGAGTGTCAGCAGGAGAATGGCTGGATAGGGAAAAAACTTCACGGAGGACTGGATACACAGGAAGGCGCTACAAAATACCTGGCGGAAAAAGCCCTGGAAAAGGATACGCCTGTGCTCAAACGGGCTATGGATGCCTTTGAATCTGTTCCTTTAGATGATTTGTGTTACGATACAAGGGGAAAAATAATCGATGAGTTCAAGGTAACCGGACATGGGCATAACTTGATTCGATGCGCCTGCATAGCTCGTGCCGGATACGACGATGTCATTGACATATCACCGCAGATCCGACTGTCGTTAGATTGTTTTCGGCGTGTTCTTGAGATTGATTCGGTACTGGATATTACCCGTCCGATTCGCGGAGGTAAGCAGCTTGTTTTCAACGATAATGAAAAATGGCCCTGCCGATATCATCTGGATATATTAGCTCATACAAGTTCATGGAAAAACGAGCAGAATATCAGGATGATTTCGGATGCCATTACCAGGCTTATGAAAACGGACCGCCCGGAACTTGTGAATTTAGTTCCTTCGTCGTGGGTCGGATATGCTTTAGGACCCCTGGGAGCGTTTCCGGCACAGGGGTTGACAGTTAAAGTGATCAGTCTGCAGCCAAGTCCTATGTCTATTCCTTATCGCGGCAGGCCGGAGGTATATCAGATGGAATGCATTGAATGGTTTTCCCGGTGTGGTATCGTAAAGCATGTTCCCGCACTGCGGGAAGTCGTTGATGATATTATAAGTACTGTTGATGATGAAGGCATCTGTCATGCTCCGACACTGGAGATTAAGGATTGGGGGGCATATGGCGGTTTTCGGCTGGAAACAGATTGGAAATCAAGGATCCGCAAAGCATGCGATATTACCTTCAGGGCATTGCTGATACTGCATTATGCAAATGAAGGGGTATAGAAATAATTAATAAATAGAGCATTGCAAAGCCATATTTATATATGAAACAATAGGTCTTGGGGTTAATGAAGAATCAGATTAGAGATGGGCATATTATGTTTTATTAATTAAGTTTATAAAAGGAAGTGTAAGTATGATTGCATCACAATATAAGATAATATTACCAAGCAACTATGATATGGATATCATAAGGAAGAGAGTCAAGGACAACGGTTATAAAACTGATGGATTTTATGGTCTAAAGTTCAAACTTTACTTAATAACAGAAAAGGGAATAAACAATAACTTGCATAATAGTTATTCCCCATTGTATCTATGGAAAGATTCTGAAGGGTTAAACAAATTCTTGTTTGAGGGATTTTATGACAATATAATCAAATCATTCGGATGGCAGAACGTAAATATCGGAGTCCCGTTAATCGATACGACAACGCAAAGGATTCGGGACGCGAATTTCATATTTGAAGCTGAAAGAGAAATAGAGCCGCAGGAAAGCCTGAAGAACATCAAAAATAGCATCATAGACGCGATACCGAAAATTGATGCTGAATATGTGGTTATTTATAATCCAGATAAATGGAAATACCAAGTTTTTTATTTCATTGATGATCCGGAAAAGGTGAAAACAGAAAAAGGTGTGATTTATACGATACTTCATATTTCACAATAGAAAAACTTCTAATCGATACATGGGATCTCGGGGATAGATGGCTGCTTACGTAATTAATAAAAAATTAAATTGTACAATCATAACCGATGCATCAATGGGTTGTGAAACTTGTATCGGGACTGGAACATGCGCCATTGAGTTTATAGATAAGCACACGAACGGGCGGGTTCAGATTGGCCCGGCTACTTTATATACTATCCTCGGTAAATTCGAGAAAGAGAAGTATATCAAGGAAATAAGTGTAGAGGGTCGAAAAAGGACCTATGTAATAACCGAAAAAGGCAAAGACGCATATAATACTGAGTTGGTTCGCCTCAGACAATGTATCCTGGATTCCGATAATGTTCAATCATTCAATCAGTACTGGAGAGACAGGCATGAAAAAACGACGTAAAATCGAACATCATATATATCGCATTCCTCCTTGCCCTGCCTATGACATTTCCGGAATGGAAAACTGGCTGTCGGATTTGGCGGAAGAAGGATTGTTTTTAGTGCAGGACGGATTTTTTGCCGGCGTTGCAGCCTTTGAATATAGGAAACCCCGGCAGGTAAGATACCGTCTGGAAGCTGCTCAAAGGAAAACCGGTATGTTGTCTGATAACAGTGGTGAACCCGATCCGGAACAGGTTGAACTCAGTAAAAAGTATTCATGGGAATATATTGCGAAGCGTAAAGACTTTTATATTTATCGAAGCTTTGACCCGTCTGCAAGAGAGCTGAATACCGATCCGGAGGTTCAGGCTCTTGCACTGAACGCAGTGAAGAAGAGACAAGGAAGCGCGCTGCTTTCATCAGTGTTCTTTCTGTTTATATATCCTGTTCTTCTGACACGTGGCTGTATAATGCTTACAGCCATCAATATGGGAACATGGTGGATGGCTCTTGTGCTTCTGCTGGCGGTGCTGATGATCGTTGACGGTGTACGAGCGTTCATTCACTTGAAAAAGATGCAAAAGTCCTTGATAAATAATGGCTGCTACGGTACTGAGTCCGATTGGCGAAAGAATGCGGTGCCGTATTTCATCCGAAAGACTATCAAGGCAACGCTTGCGGTATTGCTTGTCTTCGCTTTTCTAAAAAATTGGGGAATAACTGTCACAAATGAGAAGAAAATTCTGATCGAGGAGTATAAAGGTACAGTTCCTTTTGCAACGATCAAGGATTTTGCCGGTGAAGGCAGTTCGGAATATACCCTGACAATGAAGGGATTGAATATGGGCTTTAACACGATAGAGGAGAAGTCTGACTGGATAGCCCCACGCTGCATAGAGTATAACGAACACGCAAAAGTCAAGAATTCTGAAGGCAAGATTATTGATGGAGGTTTGTACGTTGATTATTGCGAGTTGCGCAATCCAAAGCTTGCAAAAATCCTTTCCCGGGAGTTATATCGTCTTGATATGATGAAAAAGGGGGTTGAATTGATAGACGCTCCGAATCTGCAAGCGGACTATGTGATTGCGTATTTCAACACTCTTCGTTTTCCAACAGTAGTAATTCAGAAGGATAATATTGTTGTCAAAGCATTCTTTTTTCAGACTTCAGAAAATTATACGATACCTATTGAGGAATGGGCGGATATGATTTGCGATAGTTTGGAGAATTAAATAAATACATATTATTCAAGGAGAAATGACATGAAAGATAAAAAAAGTAAAACTCAATCAGGCGGGTGGGTTATGGGAATGTGCCTGGGGATAGCCATCGGAACTGCTATAGGAGTCTCATCAAATGATGTCGAGCTTTGGATGCCAATAGGTCTTTCTGTAGGCTTATGTTTGGGAATGACCTTAGGAAATTATAACAAGAATAAAGATAGCAAGGCCAAAAACAATGAGGAAGATCGCCGCGATGCCGGCAACGATGAAAATGCAGACAGGTGAATTCAGGCATTATTAACTCCCGGAACTTAGTGTTTCTGAAAATTAAATGAAGTCGAATTGGGAAGTTATAAGCAACAGATCATGATTCTTGCCGATTATAATTGACAATAATGAAAAGTTATGCAATAATAACATAGATTTTGATTGAAATGAGGGGCAACGATGATTTTAAAGTAATTCAAATTAACTGATAATAGGTTCAATAGTCCGGTCGATCGGACTTCGTTGCGTTGTCGGAATTTGGATTACTGCCGGTTTTTTTCGGTTTTCATTGATTGCTTTATTATTATACCAAGATAAGTGTCTGTATAAATAATAACACAATGAGTAACTCCATTTTTGACGATGAAAAAATCGTTGAAATGGAGTTTTATTTTTATTAAATTAGATTATTTAGGAGGATTTCCATGAAGCGAAATAAAATGAATGTCACAAAAAGGGTAAAGATAGTTATTACTCTTCTACTTGTCTTTCTTTTTCAGCAATTAAGCAGCAAAATCGGTACATATGCAGCAAATATTTTTGATTACAGCACAATTGATAAGTATGATGTTTTTGCCAGGATTTCAGTACACCACATAGTTCAGGCAATTATAGCTTTAATTCTTATTACCTTACTTTCAAAGACATATAACATCGATTTTGGTATCAAATTAGGTGATAAGAAAACAGGAATAAAACATGTAAAGATTTTCATTGTAGCCATGTTAGCCTATATAGCAATCTTATCTGTTATCAGCTATCTTGGCAATCAAATCATGCAATATGACTATCCATTATCCTGTGTAAATGTATTGGGAACATTAGGCTTTCAACTTTTTTTGTCGGGGCCCTCAGAAGAAATCTTATTCCGAGCCTTACCGATTACGATAATTACATGTGTTATTCCAAGTGAGAAGGGTATAAAAATATTCAAACAACATATTTCCTGGGCAAACGTAATTTCTGCAATATTTTTTGCTCTTGCTCATGTAAAATGGATGGTAAACCCATTTTCACTAAGTGTTGATTATATGCAATTGCTGTTTTCGTTCGTATTAGGAATATTTTATGGTATCTTATATCAAAAAAGTAAAAGTGTTATTTACCCGATGATAATGCACAGTTTCACTAACGTTGCGGTCGTTGGAGCCGGATACATTCTATATTTAATTCAGTAGTCATTAATTACAAGCCTGTACCTCGTATCAAGGTACAGGCTTACGTTGTAAATTCAGCGATTCTTTTTACAGTAAACCGCAAATATTCCAGTCCATATAACTGCACTAAGTGTAATTAGTACGGTTTTATTGATAAACCAAATCCTGTCATGGTATCCGGCGTATCTTATAAACGGATAAATATATTCAACCACAGGGTAACGAAGCATACTTCTTGAAAGCATTGCAAGCAGCCATATAATGCCGCATACCAGAGTTGAAACATGTTCATGGGTAAAGATAAGGTTACACATTACTGTCAGTGTGGTTAGCATAAATGCTGGTGATATGTATACAAAGATCATTTCCGGTAGAGGCATCTCGGATCGAATATGAAAAACAATAACCATGCATATAATAGCAAAAAGTGTAACGGTCGCAAAAATAGTTGCTGACCTGTATAGTACCCAGGAAAACAGGGACTTACCTTGAGCTGCGATCAAATCATAGTTGTCATCGGCTTTTATTTTTCCCCATTCGCCAATTGACATTGCTGCGATGAATGGGAATATTACCTCAAAGCCTATTAAGCTTAAGTTAAGCATTTCACCGGCAAAAATAGCTATGATAGTAAAAACAACAACAATAGAAGAAAAAATCAATATCGGGTTTATACCGAGGATCTTCAACTCATTTTTAACTTGGCTCATTGTTCATTTCTCCAGATCTTGCGTCTCAGGAGCAAAAGAGCAGTTGATATTAGCCCACAACCTAACAGAAATATCAAGTTGGGCAAAATACCATCTGTATTTATATATGGAAATTTTGGATGCAACCATATTAGTTTCTTCAAATCCCCTGATGTAACCAGGTAAAACGGCATTTTATCAGAAGAGTCAACTGATACAGCATTTAATATAAACAAAACAGATGCAAGCGCATAGAACAGTCGAACATCAACAATAGCTGGAAGTGCTACTGAAGTAAAGCTTATGAATATGCTAATAGGTAAAATATTAGTGATTAAAGCTTTAATAAGCGGTATCAGACATTCGGAAAATGATACATCGGCCGGTACGCATATATAAAATATAAGGATATTTATTGTCAGGAATATAGAAAAAACAGTAAATGTATAAATAAATCCACCGATTAATTTCCCGAGTATATACTGAGATTTTGTAACCGGACTTGCCATTATTAACTGATCCATGCCTGTTTTACGATCGATCGTCATACGATTTGATAGTAAAAACATCAATCCGAAAGCGAAAATCAATGCACCAAAGCTAAGTGTGCGATATATAAAATACGAAGGCTGTAACAGAAATTCCAGCCGGGCGAGATTTTTTGCCGACGGGAAACTATCAAGTAAAGTTAATACAACAGTACAGGCAAGAACTCCCAAAGTTGCGATTCTTTTCAATTGCATTATATATTCGTAATAAATAACAGAAAGCAGCTTACGCATAGCTTTTTCCTCCCATGCAGTACACATATGCATCTTCCAAGGTTGCGGAAACACATTCGGCACCGGGAAAATTCATTTTTTCATCCATAATACGGACAGTCATACCTCCGCTATCATATGTTGTGGAAATTACTACTGCTCGTTTTTGGATATCGATCAGCTGATTTTCATGGTTGATTTTTATGGTCTTAATTTTTCCCTCCACATGCTTTATAAGCTCAGCAGAAGTTCCGGCATAGAATAGTCTCCCATTCCTTAGCACAGCCAGTTCCTCGCATATCTGATAAACATCTTCTATTATGTGAGTTGACAGTATGACCGTTTTATCATCTTTTGCAAACCGGGACAGGATACCGCGAAACCTTAATCGCTCTTCCGGGTCAAGCCCCGCGGTAGGCTCATCAAAAACTAATATTTTTGGATTCCCAACCAGCGCCTGTGCAATTCCGACACGGCGCTTCATGCCACCGGAAAGCTGCCCGATTTTTCTTTTTGAAAATTCAAGCATTTCAACTTGCTGCAGCGCATAATTAACTTGATTTTTGTCATAAACACCTTTGATCTCCGCCATATATTTCACAAAATCAAAGACAGACAGAGATGGGTACATTGACAGTTCCTGAGGTAAATAGCCAATGCGCTTTCTGATTTCATCACCTTGACTTTTTGCATCATATCCGCAAACCATTATTGAGCCTCTGTCTGGCTTGAGTATTGTAACCAGTGCTTTCAATAAAGTGGTTTTTCCGGCTCCGTTATGTCCAAGTAAACCGAATACACCGTTTTTCACATTAAAACTTATGTCGTCCAGCGCGACAACGCCATTTCTATAACGTTTTGATATATTCTTAACTTCAATGTTATACATAAAATCCTCCATTAGTAGAACAAGTAGTATCATTAAGATATCTGATATAACTTAAATATGTACTCTTACTTTATGTAATAATCCGGATAGGGGTAGAAGTATTTTGATTATAAATCGAAACGTACTTTTTCATAGCTAATCCATTCATACATGTTATAAAAATCTATGATATTAGATAAATTGCAAACTGTCAATATTTGTCTACAATGGAAGAGATGTTTTTGTGCTCCGCTGAGGTCAACAACGCGACCAAATGATATTCAAGCGCCGCAAACTGTCCCCCATCGTAAGATGCGTTGGCAGACAAATTTAAGGGCCAGGTGATTAAATGGCTGAACATGATTTTGGAATAATGGAAAATGCGCCATCAAAAGGTACATAAAACCGCGTATCTCAAATGCATGGATACGTTTGCGAGAATGCCTCAATGATACTTACATTCTGCCTTAAGGAAGTATGTTAAATGAATCAGACGGACAGCCACAAATCAAAACATGAAGTTTTATTATTCTTTATAACTACTATTTTTTTCACTTGGCTTCTGTGGGTTCCTGCTTTTCTGATGCAAAATTATGGTATTCCTA
>ENA-OWPA01001964-OWPA01001964.1-bioreactor-metagenome-genome-assembly--contig:-NODE-1964-length-11372-cov-2.957503_pt1 | contig 11372 bp, 11 predicted proteins | sample MGYA00238139_ERZ651803 | MGnify/ENA primary metagenome ERZ651803 (study PRJEB26909, sample SAMN07631231) | bioreactor metagenome | isolation source: Switchgrass digestor | place: USA: Dartmouth...
TGTGGATATTGGGGTCAAAAATGATGGGCTGGTACATATATCCGAACTCTCGGAACGCTATGTACGCCATCCCATGGAAGTGGTTTCTGTTGGAGATCAAGTTACAGTCAAAGTGCTTTCCATCGACCGCGACCGGGGCAAAGTGTCCCTGTCTATGAAGAACTAGGCTGGCGGAATATGACGACCCTGTCAACCGCCATGTAAAGCAGGCCAGCAGGGTCGTTTGCCCCTGCCATACATGGATATGTGGGGGCGCGATGCCCACATCGCCCTGGAAAGAAGCAGAGGGACGTTTACCCTGTCTTCTTTTCTTTACATCCCCTATTAAATACCAACGACTGTCTTCCAGCTGCTGCATGAGACAATTATCCGTCCCTCTTCCCTTTTAACTCATCAGGGTATACCAGTCAATAACTGCTGTGGTATTATAAGGAAAATGTGCCTGCATAAGGTAATGAGCCTGATGTTATATGGTGTGGGGTGACAAATATGAATGGCAAATGGCTGTCTAACTATGGGCTATCCATTCTTCTATGTTTTACCGCAGTCATGATGGTAGTTTGCACATGGACTTCGTTATTCCCCGTAGCCTACAATCTTATAAGTCCACCACAATATACTCAATATGATGGTCTGGATCTACCTACCCGTGTAGTAGGATTCAACTATTCCATAAGTTTTATTATTTTGTTCATTTCTTCTGCAGCTATTTTAATGCTGGCACTATTCCTGTTCGGCTGGAAGAAAAAATACTCTTCGGTATCTTACTGGATTAACAGTATTGCTATATCAAGCATCATTCCCCATATAGTTTTTTGGATATTTCTTATTGGACATATTCCTTACTGAATACCTATTAAAGATAGTACAAAATGAGTTACAAATGGGACTGAGCAGGTGAAACGATATGCAGCTTGTAAAAGATTTATCTGTAATAAAGGATTTATATTTAACTACAAGGCCCTTCCCGGAAATCTTGATTATATTTTTCCTGCTGACATACTTATACATCTCGTACACATCACCTAAAGATATCTACTATAACTACACCGGTATAATGTACCAACAAGGGAATCCAGCAGTAACAGAAGCTTTTAACATTATTATCGAAGGCAAATACAGCAAATCCTTGTTCGCTAATGTGGACGAATTTGTGGGAACTATTGACCTTGGCGATGAGACAGTAATTAACTGCCATCTGAAGTTCAACCGAAATCACAAGGCGGCTTTAGAAGATATAGCCGACCTCGAAACCAGTCAGAATACTTATGGTTTAATCTATACAGACAGTATTTTTCAGGAGTTCACGATTATGAAATTCGAGAAAGCTCAAAACGGTGAATTTCTTTCTGATGGTTGGTATATATCGGCGCCCTGTACAACTAGAGAGGAAGCAGTTCAAATATCTAATAGACTTTTGCGAAAAGAATTGGGAGATGAGTTTTTCGTAGAATAATGGAGGAACAAAAGAGGAAAAAGTATGGATGCAAAATTGAGATATATCCTGTCTTTGATTGCTATATTGGGTTTTCTGTGGGCCAGTTACAAGCTTAATCAAAAAAGCAAAACTGATGACAGATACCAAGGCCATTTTTGATTGTTGAGTTTTTGTTCGTTATGCCTCTTTGTATTGGCAACGATTTTATATCTTGTATTGCCTTTATTGGCACACATATCTACATTGGGGATTCCATGAGTTAAGGGGACGATGTGGGTATCGTCCCCTTAACTTATGAATGGTCGTTTAAGAGTCGTCTCTGGGGAGTATTTTCCTGATTTCCATGGGAAGCGGGAACAGAATGGTGTTGCTGGGGGCACCGGATACTTCTGACAAGGAGCGCAGTACCCGCAGGGTCAGGCCGCCTTTGGTAGAGGTAAGTATTTCAGAAGCTTGAGCCAACTGCTCGGCGGCCTGGCGTTCTCCTTCCGCCTGGATGATGGCAGCGCGGCGTCCTCTCTCGGCTTCAGCCTGGCGGGCGATGGCCCGGGTCATTTCCGCTGGCAGAACCACGTCTTTGATTTCTACAGCCGCCACCTTTATGCCCCAGTGATCAGTGGTCTCATCAACGATTCTTTGAATGGTCTGATTCAGTTTATCCCGTTCGGCCAGTATTTCATCCAGTTCAGCCGTTCCTGCCACACTGCGCATGGTGGTCTGGGCCAGCTGGTTGGTTGCCTCATGATAGTTTTCCACATTGACTATGGCTTTGTCCGGTTCCACCACCCGGTAATAAAGCACCGCATTTATCTTGCAGGTAACATTATCCCTGGTAATAACTTCTTGTGGGGGTACATCAATTACCACCGTACGCAGGGATACCCGGCGAATTTGGTCTACCACTGGTATTATGAAGATTAACCCCGGGCCGCGAAAGCCGATTAAACGTCCCAGGCGGAACAAAACGGCCCGCTCGTATTCGGGAATTATTTTGATTGAGGCACTCAAGATCCAAACGATCAGTACAACAATCACAATGCTGGAAAACAGATTTTCCATAGTCTAACCTCCATTCTCATTTTGATTAACCGGCTCAACCAGAAGAAGCAGTCCTCTGCGTTCTACAACTCGTACCAACTCTCCCTCCTTAACAGTATTCCCATTTTTAACTTCAGCCTGCCATATTTCCCCACTAATGCGGATAAAACCACGGGGATTAAGTTCGGCGGTTACCACTCCCTCCAGGGATACCATGTTCCCCTGGGAAGGTTTTCGGCCGCGCAGCTTGGCAATTCCCAGGGTGGCGATCAGCAAAAATACCGCTGCCACCAGTCCGACTCCCAAGGCCATGAACTTGAACGCTGTGAACCAGCGCTCCGGCATCAGCGGTTCGTTGGGAAACAGCAGGATACCCATGACAATGCTGACCACACCGCCAATTCCCAGAATGCCAAAGGTAGGAGTGAATAATTCCGCGATTAACAGGCCGATACCCAGCAGGATCAGCAGACCGGCTGTGAGATTGCCCTGGAAAAGTCCAATACCGGATAAACCCAGGATTAGGCTGATAGCTCCCAGGGTTTCGGGCAGCAAAAAGCCCGGAGAATAGAAACCAATAAGCAGGCCCATTACACCAATCATAAGGAATATCATGGAAAGAGTGGGATCGCTGATGAGATTGATGGCTTTTTCGCTGGTATTTTGCGGTACGGTTACCACATGGGCTCCGGCAGTGCGGAGTACCAGGTTTTGACCGTTTACTGTAACAGAAGTGTTATGAATCTTTTCCAGCAGTTCAGCCCGATCGGCAGCCACATAGTCGACCACACCTTTTTCCAGGGCCTCACGGTTGTTCAATACCAGATTGTCGGTGACAAACTGCCCGGCCAAATCAGTGGGGCGTCCTCGTTCATCGGCAATGCTTTTCATATGCCCGGCCAGGAAATTAATGGTCTTCTGATCTGCTGCCTGACTGCCTTCCCCGGTGGGAGAAATGGTGACCGGCATCGCTGCACCGCAGGTGGTTCCCGGAGACATGGCAGCAATATGCCCGTTTAAGAGAATAAAGGTTCCCGCTGAAGCTGCAATGCCTCCTTCGGGGTTAACATAGGTGATTATGGGAATCCGGGCCGCCGACATATCCTGTATGATTTCCAAAGTGGCATCTACCAGTCCTCCCGGGGTATTGAGGCTGATGATACAAGCATCGGCCTGATTGGACTGGGCCTCTTCCAGTCCCCGTTCGATGTAGCGGGCAGTACCGAAAGTAACCGTTTTCTCCACTTCCAGAACATACACCAGAGGTCTGTCTTCGGCAGCATCCAAAGGCCCCGAACTGCCCACCAGCAGCATAAGTGCAGCAAGCAGGAGCAATACTCCCCTTATCCGGAATCGATGTCCATTGAGAGAGTAAAAAAGCTTGAGCATAAACTACACCTCCCTCCGAATATTTTCATTATTCCCCCTTCAGTTAGTGCTATCCGAAGCAGTGATGCTGGACGCTTCAGCGATTAATCAGTATAAGACCGGCAATACATAAAACAATACCCAGAGCGGTGGTGCTGGTTATGGTTTCTTTATAAACAGCTACACCAATGGGAATCAGCAGCACTGAAACGGCAATGTTGGATATGAGGGCTCCCAGGCTGATATTCCAGCCTACCCGGTAGGCCAGGAAGAAGCCTAATTCCAGCCCAAAGATAGCTAAGCCAAGAGCAATGGGGGCCCAGTTTATTTTGCCCATTTCCGCCACCAAAGCCTCCCCTTTTAGATTAAACACCAGCACCAGGCTGCATAGTATGGCGGCTGTAATATAGGTAACCAGCAAAGCCGCCATGGGGTTGACCTGCTGGGGCATGGATTTCTGGCAGATGTGATAGAACACATTAGCAACAATAGTAAGAACAATGGGTAAGTAATAAACCATTAAGCTGCTACCTACTTTCTGAAAATAGTGCATTATGTATTATCTTATTGTAACACAGGGCAGGTATAGGCAGCCAAAATTGGATGTGAATGTGCAGGGAAGAAACAAAGAAGACAGGATAAACCTCCTCCTGTCTTCTTGAAAATTCTGTTATTAAATTCTTAACTACCACAGCAGTTCGTAATGCATGGCATCTTTATAGCTGTTGCCCCAGCTGAAGCCCGCGGGTTTAAAGGCTTTTTCCCAGAGAATATAGTTAGGATCATTGGGTTCTTTCGCCGGGTCTACATAGCGGTAATGGTCGCTGGCATTGATGTCAATAGCGGTACCCCAGGAATGGTTGCTGAGATTGCGGTTGTTGTTCCAGCCTATATGGCGGGGAACCCAGGTCCCATCTATAGTTCTTATCAGGCTGAGCAAGGGTACGGTTTTACCGTCAACAACCGCGGTACCATTTTGAATTAGAGTAAAGGCTTTAATAAAGGCTACAGCCGCATCTTTGTGTACCTGAACCTGCTTGTTTACACCCGGCAGGGTAATGGTCACTATATTGGCTTTTACCCACTGGGGATCTATTTCAATCCTGCCCCCATAAGTATCCCGGTAGCGGAACTGCCCAAAAGAGCCATTGACTTTGCTCAGCTTCGGATAACTGCTGTTGTAAGCCGCTGTGTAATTGGTGGTCGTCCCCCGGGAAACCGTCTCCGCGTTGGCCGTTGGCTGGGTGTTAACAGCTGGCTTGGCAGCTACGGGAGTGCTCTGCACCGGGGTATTTTGTACCGGCTTGGCTTCAACCTTTACGCTGACGGCTTTGCTGGCAGTTTTACGGCCATCCGAAGCCGTAGCTTTTATTTCGTATGTACCCGGTTCAACTTTACTGGTGTCCCACTGGTAATCCAGGCTCGATTCCTGAACTTCCTGGTGTACCGAACCATTTATCTCCAGAACCATACCTGTTACTTCCTGGTCATCACTGGCAGTTACCCTCAGTGAAACCTTTTCTCCCTGAATTACTTTGGTTCCATCTGCAGGACTGGCGATGTCAACAGTGGGAGCTTTATTTTCCGGTACCAGCAGGCTTTTAACCTCTCCCAAGCCAGTTCCTTTGCTGTTCACGGCAAAGGCTTGATAGTAATAGGTGGTACCTTCCGTTAAATTACTTATTTCCATTCCGAAACCTTCGGCACCAGCAGGAACAACCAGCCTCTCGGCATTTTTCAGTTCCGGGCTTGTCCCCCAGAGAAAGCCGTACTGGTCAATATTCTGCCCGCCTGAATCGGTTATATTGCCCATTAAGGTAACCTTGTCCTGGTTTAAGCTGAAATCTCCGGTTTCGACCAGAGGAGGTGAGGAAGCGTAGGCAAACTTGAGTACTAACAGTAATGCCACAGCGGTAATAACAACTGTCACTGGAATGATGGTGCGCTTTGATATGTACTGCATTGACCTACTCCTTATGTTGTATTGATGTATGGTTGTCTTAACAACTGCCAGTATTCCTTATATATAGGCCTGTTTTTATATACACTAATTTTACCTAGGGCAGTTGAAGACGGTCAAAGGTAACATAAGGTAAATCAAGCAGCAAGGAGTTATTCAAAGGAGAACATGGTTCAAAGGGTGTAGCGGGCGGCTATGGGCATACGCCGGCCCATGCCAAAAGCTTTGGAGGTTACTTTGAGTCCGGGGGCGGCCTGCCGGCGCTTGTATTCGCTGCGGCTAAGGGCTTTTATTACCCAGTCAACGGTATCAGCGGGATAACCGAGCTTAACTATTTCCTGGCTGGGCAGGTTTTTCTCCAGAATAAGATCCAGGATGCTGTCCAAAACCGGGTAAGGCGGAAGGGTATCCTGGTCAAACTGGTTAAAGCTCAGTTCGGCAGAGGGAGGTTTGCTGATTATCTGCGGGGGTATAATAGTCTCGCGGCGATTAATATACTCGGCCAGTTCATAGACCATAATCTTGGGCACATCGGCCAGAACACTCAAGCCGCCGCTCATATCCCCGTACAGTGTGCAGTAACCCACAGCCATCTCACTTTTATTGCCGGTGGACAGCAGCAGGTAACCAAACTTATTGGAATATGCCATCAAAATGTTGCCGCGGATGCGGGCCTGAATATTCTCCTCGGTAAGGTCCCTCTCCAGCCCGGCAAAGTCTCCGGCTAGAGTCTGCAGGTAACAGTTGTAAAGAGGCTCAATGGGAATGATTTTGAATTCCATACCCAGGTTCTGAGCCAATTCCCGGGAATCCTGCACACTGCCGGAAGAGGAAAAAGGCGAAGGCATGGTAATGCCCAATACATTGGCAGGTCCCAGAGCATGGCAGGCTAAAACGGCGGTCACAGCCGAGTCAATACCTCCGGATAACCCCAAAACCGCCCGGGAAAAACCGTTTTTGCGCAGGTAATCCCGGATACCCATCAACAAGGCTTTATATACTGACTCTATGCCGTCCATAGGCTGGTAATCCGGTTCACTGACCCGCTCACTGGTGTCAATAGTCTCAATATGCTCGGCAAAGGCGGGCAAAGCCCGGACTACCTGTCCCTGCTCATCTATAAACAGGCTGTTCCCATCAAAAAGCAATTCATCATTTCCCCCCACCTGATTAACCCATATAAAGGGAATATGGTGGCGGCGAGCGTGCCACTGCATCAGTTTAAGGCGCACTTCTTCCTTGCCCCGGTGAAAGGGGGAAGCAGAGAGGTTTATCATAAGCTCGGCGCCCTGCTGGGCCAGAATAGCTATGGGGTCAGTGTCATAAGGCAGTTTACCCGGCCATAGCTCATCGGCGTTCCAGGCATCTTCACAAATAGATATCCCCAGGCGTAAACCTTTAAATTCAATTACCTGCGAATGGGCCGCAGGATCAAAGTAGCGGCGTTCATCAAAAACATCATAGGTGGGCAGCAGGGTTTTACCCTGGATGAGCAGGATATTGCCCTCGTGGATTAAGACCGCCGCGTTTATAAGTCCCTTCCCTGGTATCTTATGCTCCCGTACCGCTGCCCCTACTATCAGGCCGCACTGGGAAAAGCGCCGGGATTCATGGCGCAGGTGCTGGATAGCTACCTCCATCTGGTCGATGAAATTGGTTCTTTCCAAAAGGTCCCGGGGCGGATACCCGCACAGGTACAATTCCGGAGTAATCAACAGGTCGCTGCCTTCTTTATCACAGCGTTCCCACTCCTGGACCAGGCGCCGGGTATTTCCCTGTATATCACCCACCAAAGGGTTTAACTGGGCTAGAGTAATTTTCACCGTTCCAACCCCTGCCATCAATCTGCCGTTGTTATAGAGAATTGCCGATCATTTTCAACGGTAATTTTATCATATGTATTAACAACTGAGTTTATATCGGCCGTGTATACTTGAGCAAGCATTGGGTCAGTTTCAAGTGAGGTGTTTTTCATCGCTATTCCCACGATTCGCTTTATAGAAACTACTGACAGGGTAGTATTCCTTTCCTTTGATGATGGTCCGGAACCGGTCTTTACCCCTCTGGCTCTGGAGGCATTACAAAGATTCAACAGTCAGGCCGTCTGGTTTATTTTGGGCAAACAAGCCGAACGTTATCCAGATCTGCTGCCGGCAATCTGCCAGGGCGGGCACGATATCGGCGTGCACAGCTATGACCATATCAGCCTAACCGGGCTGCCCCAGTTAAGGATCATTCAGCAGTTGGAGAGAACAAAAACGCTGATTCAAAAGGCCACCGGCCGGTTTTGGCCTTACTTTCGTCCTCCTAATGGGGCCTACAATAATAATGTCCTGCAGGCAGCAGCCTTGGCGGGATTCCAGGGCAATATTATGTGGTCAGTGGACCCCCGCGATTACAGTTCTTCCCCTGAACAGATTATCAGCCACGTTTTAAAGAACCTTCGCCCGGGAGCTATTGTGGTATTGCATGAAGTAGGCCCTTCCACCACCCAAGCCTTGCCCATACTCCTGCAGGAAATCATCAAACGGGGTTACCGTGCCGGCAGCCTTGGCCAATACCTGGAAAGTCCAGATTAAGCATGACCGTTCCTGCCTAGGCCAATACCCCTCCATCCACCACTATGGTGGCACCAGTGGTGTATGACGAGGCATCAGAGGCCAGGTAAATCACAGCCCCGCACATCTCATCCGGTTGGGCCGGCCGGTGCAGCGGTATTTGGGGCAGCAGGACTTTCTCCATCAGTTCTTGGTTTTCTATCATTACTGAAGTGAACCTGGTATCTGTCAGACCAGGAAGCAGCGCGTTTACCCTGATGTTATCCCGCGCCAGTTCCTTGGCAAAGGACTTGGTCAGGGCAATAACCCCGGCCTTGGTTATGGAATATACGCCCTGCATAAGCGCAGGCCGGATACCGTTTATGGAAGCAACATTGATTATTGACCCGCCGCCGTTTTTCATCATAAGCCGGGCACCGTACTGGCACATGAAAAACGTACCTTTGAGGTTTACATCAATGGTCTTGTTCCATACTTCCTCGGAAGCATCAATAATGTTGCCAAAGTAGAAGTTCATGGCGGCATTGTTCACCAGAATGTCGAGTCTGCCGTAGGTTGAGTCGATAAACTTGAACAGGTTTTCGATGTCAGCCAGGACCCCGTTGTGGCATACTCTTGAGACTGCCTTGCCGCCGGCAGCTTTGATGGCTTCCTCCACTTCCGGCAGGCCCTCCATGGTCTTGTTGGTAATGATAACTTCAGCACCATACTCAGCCAAAGCTTTGGCAATGCTGGCGCCAATTCCCCGGCTGGCCCCGGTTACTACCGCTATCTTCCCCTGCAAGCTGAAATCCACTATCATAATATTCCTCCCCCTGTATTGGAATTTTTATCGTTCCAGAATGCGTGGAACCCAGGCCGCGACATCAGTACAATCTTTTTAGGATTTGGCGGCACCCTCTAAATTAGTGGAACTATGAAGTTGGAAGCATTGGCGGGATTAAAAGTGCAGTTGGGAGCGAATGAACAAATATGCGAAAGTACCTGCGGCTTGATATTCGAGACCTGGTTAATTAGAGATCCGACTTTTCAATAACCTTTAGGGCGGTTGCTTCCAGGGTTCTAATGGGAACCATGAGCATGCTGAACCTTTCATCCTTGGTTTGCCCGTGGTAGAAACGATAGTATATCTGCTGGGCTATAACTGCCAGCCTGAATAATCCGAAGCAGTAATAAAAATCGAATAGATCTGTTTTGATGCCCATCAGTTCACTATAAAGAGCAAATTGTTCCCGGCGGGTAAGCATACCCTCAAGATGGGTCGGCATCGTGCGGATGACCTGCATTTCTTCCGGGTCGTCTTTTTCCACCCAGTAGCCCAGTGAACAACCCAGGTCCATCAGCGGATCCCCCAGAGTTGCCATCTCCCAGTCCAGGATGCCTATTATCTCCGTGGGATTATGGGGATTCAGTACAGCGTTGTCAAACTTGAAATCGTTGTGAATTATTCCTACCAGTCCGGACTCACCAGGCATCTTGTCGTGCAGCCACTGCATCACCTTTTCAAAATCAGGAGCATCAGGAGTCCGGGCATCCCGGTACCTGCCGCTCCAGCCTTCCACCTGGCGCCTTACATAACCCTGGGGTTTGCCGAAGTCAGCTAATCCTGCCTGCACATAGTCTACCGAATGCAGCTGGCACTGCACCCTGATCAGGTTTTCGCTAAGGGTCCGGGCTTCTTTAGGGTTTAATTCCATTCCCGCGGGAAGATCCCGGCGCAGGATTATTCCAGGTATGCGTTCCATAACATAAAAAGGGCATCCGATGATGTTCTCGTCCTCGGTGTACACCAGGGGCTGCGGGCAATAGGGAAACACCGGCTTTAGAGCACTGAGTATTTTGTACTCCCGCCCCATATCATGAGCAGTCTTGGCCTTCCTGCCGAAGGGCGGCCTGCGCAGCACCAATTCCCGGGTTCCCACTTTTACCAGATAGGTCAGGTTGGAATACCCGCTGGGGAACTGCAGGATTTCGATTTCACCCTCCAGACCAGGGATATGATCATGCAAAAACTCCCTCACCTTCTGAGCATCAATCTCCTCACCGCTTCTTATGGAAGTGGCGCGATCCGTCACATCACTCATACCACCCCTCCTTGAATCATTTGTTCAGCAGAATAGACTCTGCCACATGGATCACAAAATCAGCATATTCCTCCACCGTCACCTTCCGGGTCCGGTACTTCCAGCGTTTAAGGTACCAGTCCTGCAGCATGGCCTTAATCACCGCAGCCACCAATTCCACGTTTTCATCGCGAAAGATTTTCTTCTCCACACCTTCATTTATGATGTCTATGAATATTTTCTCGGTCTGAAGCTCACTTTCTATGGCTCGCTTCTGCTCATCCTTGGGCAGGTTTCTGGCCTCGATGTAGGTGAAGTAGAACCAGCTGCGCATGGCCTCGCTCAGGTAGATGTGGGACTGGATAGCCAGTCTCAGCTTCTCCAGGGGATCCCGGCCTTGGGCAATCTGTTCGATAAGTACCTGGTAGGCAATCTCCCGGCCCTGGGTCTGTATCAGCACCAGCAGTTCCTCTTTGTTGGTGAAGTAGGAGTACAGCGCTCCCCGGCTCAGACCTGATGCAGCGGAAAGATCCCGGATGCTCATGGCCTGGAAGCTCTTTTTACTGCATATGTCCAGGGTAGCATCGATTATGCGTATCAGGTTGTCGATTACCTTCTTTTCCTTTTTGACCTTGATCGAATCCCGGTGTCGCTCCAGTATCTGACCGGATATCTCTTTCTTGGAAAGACTAACCAGCTTTTTGAACTCACTGTATTTCATTACTGCTACCAGCCTTTAATCAATAGTTTCATATTCTCTGAGTATCCTCTTGCCCGCATTTATCTTGTGTACTTCATCAGCGCCGTCATAGATTCGTGCCGCCCGTTCATGCCTGTAGAAGTAGGCCAGTATGGTATCATCGGTCATACCCAGGCCGCCATGAACCTGCAGGGCCCGGTCAACAACGTTCTGCATCACGTTGGCTACAAAGAATTTAATCAGGGAT
>ENA-OWPA01001965-OWPA01001965.1-bioreactor-metagenome-genome-assembly--contig:-NODE-1965-length-11360-cov-7.183994_pt1 | contig 11360 bp, 8 predicted proteins | sample MGYA00238139_ERZ651803 | MGnify/ENA primary metagenome ERZ651803 (study PRJEB26909, sample SAMN07631231) | bioreactor metagenome | isolation source: Switchgrass digestor | place: USA: Dartmouth...
GTTACAAACTTGATTGCGGAATTTTGAGCTATTCTACGAAACATTGTGCTAGTTTTTCATATTAACTTTACAGAGTCTTTGAGCTGAATTCATAACTTAATTTTTCTATAAAAAGTCAGGCGTCAATATTAATTAACCAATTTAAGTTAGCTTTGGTTAATTAGCATTGTAGCTTGACATTTATAGCTTAGTAATTTGATTCCTTCACACATTAATGATATTTCATTCTATATATATCCTATTCATTAAATTTTAGTCATCTGAGTAATATTTTTCTTATATGGCTTCTGCCTTTTTCATCATTTCAACAAAGATTTTTGCTAAATTAGGGTCAAATTGACTTCCTGCTTTATTCTCTATTTCCTTTAGCGCTTCTTCATGTGTCAGCCTTTTTTTGTATGGCCTTTCATTTACCATGGCATCATATGCATCTGCAATGGCGAATATTCTCACTACCAATGGTATTTCATCATTTCTTAGAAGTCCGGGATATCCTTTCCCATCCCATCTTTCATGATGTACCAGTATCAGTTCATCTATCGCCATCGTATCTTTTGATGCTCCTATAATGTGGTATCCTATCTCACTGTGACGCCTTACCTTCTCCCATTCATCATCGCTTAAGGCTCCTCTTTTCTGAAGTATGTGTGATGGAACACCTATTTTACCTATATCATGAAACTCGCATAGGAGTTTTAATTCCTCTTTCTCCTTCTCTCCTAAGCCTATTTCATCTGCCAGCATGAGGCATAGGGATTTTAGCCTTTCATAATGAGCCTTGGTTTCCAATGATATTTCTTCCAGCTTGTCCTTTAGATATTTAATCATGGATGATTTCGCATCCTTGCTTTCATTCAGCTTGCTGAAATACATACGGTTCTCAGCTCTTCTTAAAATTTCGTTTATGTTTTCTTCTTCCCGTGTTTTTGTGGCTACTCCAAAGCTGATGCTGATTTTTATGAAGTCCACAGGATTCAAGTTGCATTGGTCTTTTATTCTTTTTATTATGTTTAGCGCTGTCTTCTCAGGGGTACAAGGCAACAGCACTACAAATTCGTCTCCCCCTATTCTGCTTATTATGTCTTCTTTCCTGAAGATTTTCTTCATCATCTCTGCTACCCTTTTTAGTGCCTTATCTCCCATTTCATGTCCAAAGGCATCATTTATGAGCTTAAGCCCGTTCATGTCCCCCATTATTACGCTTATGGGCAACTGCCTTGGGCTATCCAGCCTTGAGAGTTCTGCTTCAAAAAAGTCCCTGTTGTAAAGGCCTGTAAGTTTATCCTTGTAGCCGTAACAGCCTTGTTTGCTATGAAAATCATGTATTATGCTGTTTATTGTGTATAAATTATCTGATCTCACTGATTTCTTGAGCCTTGAAATGTCGTTGTAAAATATGAGCAAATAATCTCTGTCATCGCTGAATATATTGATTGAATATAACCTATGAAGCTGATTTATGTATTTCTCAAATTTTCTTCTCGTGTTTGGTATCATATTGTAGTAGATATCTTTATCATTAAAAACATCTCCGCCATACTCCAAAACTATTTCCGATATTCTTCTTCCAAGGACTTGCTCGGTCTTTATATTTGTTATGCTTTGAAAGTTATCACTTACATTGATTAACAAGTAATCAATGAATCGGTCATTTTTATCGAATATTGGTTTATATCTCAGGAAAAAATCATATTTTGAAGGATACTCCATAATATTCTCACTCCCAGAAATAGTTTTGGCTGCTATTGTCTAATATACCATTCATGAATTTCATTTCGTGTTTATTTGAATTACATTAGGATTTTTTTACAATTATTTTTCTGTTGCACTTCAATTACATTTCAATTACAAAAACTAAAAAAGCTTTCAATCAAAAAAAGAAAGCCTTTGTTTATGTTCATAACCTAAAGTTGTGCTATTTAATTCTCTCTTTCATATGCATGAAAAAAGCCCTATTTCTAGGGCATTAGATTATCAGAAGACATGGGTAAAAATTTAATACTTACATCATTGGAATATGTTTTTGTGACTTTCTGGTAATAATCTCTTATTCTTTTTTCAATTTTAGACAACCCATCCTTCTTAGCATTTGCTAACATGACAATTATCTGTGTATCGTTCCAAGAAGTAAAAACATCACCTTTTCTTAATGTTTTTTCCAAAACTTCTAACATGGACTTAGTATTTCTACTTAATTCATCGGTTTTGCTTACATCTTTATCTGACTTTAAAGTTATAAGACTCATATACCCTATATTTTCATCTCTTGTACTCCTTCTCTTCTCAACATTATACAAGAATTTGAAATAATCTAAGTCACAAAATAGCGCTCCTTCTGCTGGACCTTCTTCGAGTTTGATTTTTATATTATTTATATCAGTTTCTCCTTGCTCATCATAGTATCTCTGTATTTTTCTGTGTATTTCCCTAAGACCAGGGGAAGATTTAACACCTGTCTCCTTGCTCAACAGTGAGGATATATACTCATAATGGCTCATGGCACTTTTTATTTGTCCTATCCTAAGCATTGTTTCCATCAAACATATGTGAATGCTTTCTTCATAAGGTTCAATTATTATTGCTTTTTCACATAATTCTATTATTTTATTATGCTCATCCTTTTTCTTATATAATTCAATCAGTTTAAGCAATGTTTTTATGTATAACCGCCTATAGTGATTTCTTACTGGAACCAACCATACTTCATAGGAATTTTCCGAAAGGTATGGACCCTTGTAAATTTCTAGAGCTTGTCCATATAGATCTATTGCCTCATCAATATCATCATCTTCTTTTTGCCCTGCCCTATCGATTAATTCTTCAAACTCGACAATATCTAAAACTGCACATTCTCCAACTTCAAAGCAATAGTAACCATTTATAAAGGTTATATTAAAATATTTAGAATCATCAGCGCCTTTGGGAAGAAATTTTTTGATCAATTGTCTAAGTCTAAAAATCTGGGTACGCAACATATTTTTAGGATCATTAGATTCCTGATCTTTCCATAAATTGTCTATTATTACCTCAGGCAGAAGCTTCCTATTTCTGAAAGTTATAAAGTACTGAAGCAATTTATATAACTTATAGGACCTTTTAGTCTCTTTTAGTAAAGATTCTTCTCCAAAAAATATATCAAAATCACCCAGTGTTTTTATATTTAGATTCATGGAAACCTTCCCTCCATTACTACTTGGCATAAAAAGGCAATTACCATAACTATTATAACCTATTATACCATGTTAAGGTAAAAAATGAATTATTCAATACTGATTCGCAATTTTAATAAATGCTACTTATAGCAAAATTTGTGATATAAGGGTACATTTTCATACATATTAATATTATATAGCATTAAATTTTATAAAATGCAAACTATTTTCGCCAAAAAAAGGGTTATTTTCTCTATGTTATATTTTGATATTGCATTTTTGTCATCATAATTAATATTATAAAAGCATAATAATAGGACACGGGATATTACCGTGTCCTATATACTATTTTATCTTTGTCCCTTCCTTAATATTAGCATTGGGCGAAAGTATAACCTTTTCACCTTCTTGAAGTCCTTTAGTTACTTCAATCATATCATCACTTTCCAAACCTTTTTCTATCTGCCTAAGCCTTGCTGTTCCATCATCATTTATAAAGATATAGTTGTTTCCTCCCTGCTCAAAGACAGCTTTTTCTTCTATCAGCAAGGTATTCTGAGAACTTGCAGTAATAATTTTTATATCCATATCATAGCCTGGTCTTAACTCATCTATTTCTTCATCTATACTTATTTCTATCCTGATTCTTTTTTGCTCTATACCTAAATCTGAGATTTTACTGAAAGCTTGAGGATGAATCTTTATTACCGTTCCTCTTACATCTCTAATATCTAAGTCTTCATTGCTGATGAATACCTGTGAGCCTTCCCTCACATCGGCCATATCATCTACCAGAATATCGCTGACAAGATACATCTCATCATATCTGCCTATTTGAAAAACCATGGCTCCCATGGAGACTATGCTGCCTTCCGGTGCTTCCGCCACAAGCACAATTCCATCTATAGGAGATTTTATTATATAATCCTTTTGTTTGCTTCTTAGATGGTTTATCTGAATCTTAAGCTCATCCATTTTAGCCACAAACTGCTTCTCAATATTAGGGGAGAATCCTTCCTGCGCTGCTGCCATAGCAGCCTTTGCCGCTTCCAGATTTGCTTCCGCAGAGGCCAAGGCAGCTACAGAGCTTTCATATGTATCTTTACTTATACCTCCTGCATCATAAAGTTTTTTGTTGTTCTCCATGATCCTATAAGCCTCATCATAGGCTATCTGAGCTGTTCTTACCTTAGCTTCTAATACTTGTAAATCCCATTGGTTTAACCCCTTTCTTGCCTCTTCCAACTGTGCTTCGATGGATTGCTTTTGAAGTTCCATGGATCTGATCTGAAGCTTGAGATCCTCATCCTGTATTTTCAACAGTACATCTCCTGCTTTTACCTCATCTCCTACATCTACAGATGAAAAAGTTACAACTCCGCTTTGCCATGCATATATATCTGCTTTATTTTTCAATTCCACTGTTGCCTTTTCTTCAATGTATTCATCTATATTACCTCTTTTTACTTCTGCCATTTCAACATCAACAACGCTGTTTTTTGTCATATACATATATACCATTACAACTGCAATTACTAATATTACTCCTATCCAGATGAACTTTTTCTTACCTCTCATATGCTCCCCCCTATGAAATGCGACTCTTCAGCGCATCAATGAAATTAATATTATGAATCTTCTTCAATGCTGCCAATTGAGCTATTGATACAAACAAAACAGTGGATAAACCAGCCAATATAAATATTCTTGTAGTGATAATCATGGGCAGGGAATAAATCTCCGTATTGAAAGCATCTGCAATACTATATATCATACCTGTTCCCATTGGTATTCCAAGTAATATTGAAATAACTGTAATCACAAAGTTCTCCTTAGCCAGCATCCAGAATATTTCCCTTTTATCAAAGCCCATTACCCTAAGGGCTGCCAGCTCCATACGTCTCTCAGAGATGCTTATTATTGTAGAGTTATATATAAGAGCAAATCCCAAGATTCCGCCAAACAATATCATTATATTTATGCTGAGAAGCATTACATCCATATATTCTTCAAAGGCTTTTGTCATATCTTCTCTTGAGTTTACGAAAGATATGTTTCTTATATCTTCCAGCTTGGTCTTCACATCATCCTTTGAAGCCACTGATATGGCGGTTATCATGTTTTTTTCTGTCAACTTCTCTCTCATATGTTCAATATCCATATAGGCATTTACTCCAAGATATTGTTTGATGACTTCTTTTACTTCAAAATACATATCATCCTTGCCGGGTATGAAATTTCTCACCCTTACATAATCGCCCTTCTTTACATTCAACGCTTTTGCCATATATTCTGTGATAAATATACCCTTATAGGGCAAAATTACTTCTTCATCATACTCATTTCTAAACTCATAAAACATGGTATTTCTAGGTACACCTACTATATTGGCATTCAACTTCTTCAATCCGTTACTTATTTCGAAAGGATACTCAACCCTTGGCTCCAATTTGCCAACCTTGAGCAGTCCCTTAACATCATATATGACATTTTCATTCATAGGCTTAGCTAGGCCAATTATATAATCCATCTTCTGAAACTTACCGTACTGTATGTAAAACATACCTGTGGCATTATCCCACATGAATATTGGAATTGTATTTATGGCGAATGCCATGGCCAAACCCATAACAAGAAATACAAATCTTCTCTTAGTCCTCATTATATTTCTTATTACCATTTTCCAACTAAATGACAACCTGGACCAAATAAAAGATATGTTCTCTATGAAAATATGCTTTCCTGACTTTGGCGGTTCCGGTCTCATTGAATCTGCAGGCATGATGCCCAATACACGCCTTGCTCCCATAAATCCTGAAACCATGCAGAATAGACTTGTGAGAACTATGGAATATATTATGTATATATAATGAATTTCTACTTTTAAAAGAGGTATTTCAAAAAACATGGCATATATTTCCGACATGGCACCTGCAATAACAAGTCCTACTATTATGCCTAAGACTGAACCGGTTATTCCTATGATCAATGCATATTTGAGATAATGGAGTAAAACCTGTCCATTACTGTATCCCAAGGCCTTCAGCACTCCTATAGACATTCTGTCGTTGCTCACTATCCTTGATAGTACTATGACTATTATAATCCCTGCTACTATAAGGAAAAGTACAGGTATAGCTGCTGCCATAATATCCAGCCCCAAAAGCTCCTGACTCAGAATTTTATTGCTTAACTGATCCTCTCTCTTTACTATTCTTTTCACACCATATTTATCAAGCCTTTCCTCCAGCTTCCTTGCTATATCATCAATCATATCCTCATCCTTGACTCTGATAAGGAGTTCATTATAGCTGCCTCCAAATCCATAAACAGACTGGGCAAACTCTTCGGCAACATAAGCTACTCCAAATCTCTCATTTGCAGGCATCATAGTCTGCTCGTTTTCCATAAGATAAACAAATTCAGAGCTGGATGCTACGTCAGCAACTTTCAAACTGTGTTCCCTTCCATTGATATACGGTTGGATAATATCCCCCGGCTTTATATTTCTGGCTTGGGCAAACTGTCTGATGAGTATGGTTTTTCCTTGGTTTAATCCGTCCATGGTTTCACCTGGATATAATCTGTTGACTTTACCTCCCCCTTCCGGCATAGAGATAATTCTTATTGTAACTTTTTCACCTTTATCATCAATTTTTAAAGGAACATCAAAGGATATTCTTCCTTGAACATCTGTTACTCCTTCCATGGATTCAATCTCATTCAATGCGTTCTGGGGTATCCTCATAAGTTGAACATGGATATGACTCAGCTTTGATTCTTCATAATAATAATCGATGGCATTTCTCATGTTTACAGCAGTGGTGCTGAAGGATATGAAAATACTAAGCCCGACCATTATTATTATAACTACAGATATAAACTGTCCCTTTGAAGCCTTTATCATTCGCAGCAGCCTTAAATCAAGCTTTTTCATCACCATTCAATCCTTTCAGGAGGTATTGGCTCCAGATTCTCCTTTATCTCAGTGATTTTTCCGCTTCTCATCTTTATGACCCTATCAGCCATTTCACCTACAGCCACATTGTGGGTTATAACTACAATGGTCTTATTTAGCTTTTTATTTACTTTTCTAAGAAGAGCCAATATGAGTATTCCTGTTTTAAAGTCTAAAGCCCCTGTAGGCTCATCGCATAATATGAGCAACGGGTTCTTGGCTAAAGCCCTTGCAATGGCCACTCTCTGCTGTTCACCGCCACTCATCTGAGATGGGAAGTGATTCATCCTTTCTGAAAGGTCTACTTCTGACATGACTTCATCAATATCCATGGTATCTTTACAAATCTCTGCAGCTAGCTCGACATTTTCCCTTGCTGTGAGATTAGCCATCAGATTATAGAACTGAAAAACAAAACCTACCTTGTCTCTACGATATGCGGTAAGCTTCCTGTCGTTATACCTGGTTATTTCTTCACCGGCAACCAGAACTCTTCCGCAGGTAGGCAGGTCCATGCCTCCCATAATATTCAGAAGGGTGCTTTTGCCTGAACCGCTGGGGCCCAATATGACCACAAACTCACCTTCATATATATCAAAACTCACATCATCCAATGCTTTTACTTCAACCTCACCCATTTGATAAACCTTGCTGAGGTTTTCCACCTTTATCTGCGGAGTTCTTTCCATCGGAGAGCTCCCCTTTCTCATCGTTAACTGGAATTGGTTGTTTATATAATGATGCTACAAAACTTCAGCTTTGAACCTACTCATTATCTTCTTTCTTGACCATCAATCCATTTTTAATCACATACAACATCTTATCAACTAAAGCCATTACATCACAATCCTCCTTGCATTCTTTCATATAATACTCACTGAGAGATATGCTAAGAGACATTATCAAAAAAGACGTCAGCTTAGTATCAATATTTGGGTCGATGTTTCCTTTTTTAATGCTCTTTACCAATATGTCTTGTAAAAATATATTGCTCTTTTTCATACTGTCGGCCAAGATTTCATCTCTTAATTTTATATCAGTATCTTTCATAAGATTATTCCCAATTGCAGCCAGTTTGGGATTATTCTTGGCAAATATCAACCCTGATACATAAAGTTCTCTGATTATCTCAAAGAAGTCCATGTGCTCCAGACTTACCATTCTATGATTAAAATAATCCATCTTCAATTTGAAAGCCATATCAATAATATACTTATATAAATCCTTTTTATCCTCAAAGTATTGATAAAAGCTGCCTTTGGCTATATCAGAATTATTGACAATCCTTGTTATGTTTGCATTACGATATGTATATTTAGCAAATTCATCTATTGCTGATTCTATTATACGGTTTCTTTTTTCCTCAGGTAGATTAAAAAATGTGCTTTTAGGCATTTTCATCCTCCTGTATAACTTTAGAAATATATGACTAAATAGTCATATGACTCTTTAGTCATATATTATTCCTTTTTATTGGAATTGTCAATATTATAATAATCATACTCAATAATTTTTAATTTGGTTTTAGATAATTCTTTCTTTTGCATAATCAAAAAGCCCAATGCAACCTTGAAGCATTTTATCGCTTAATTATATTGCATTAGGCTCAATTTCTAGATATTTTCGTTTTTACTTGCTCATGAGCTTTACTATATTGTAAAGCAAACTGGTACCGAAACCTGTACCTCCTTTTGGACAATAGGGCAGATCCTCCTGAGTCCAGTTGGTGCCTGCAATATCTATGTGAAGCCATGGTTTATCTTCCACAAATTCCTGTATGAAAAGCCCTCCCAAGATAGTTCCTCCCCCTGCTGTGGCTCCTGATGCGCTGTTTTTAATATCTGCTATGCTGGAGTTCAATACATGCCTAAGCTCCTTGTCTGCCGGAAGCCTCCATATCTTTTCGCATGCTATTTCAGAAGCCTTTTGAGCAACCTTTACAAGCTCATCATCGTTGGATATTATTCCTGCCGTTTTGTTTCCCAAGGCTATCTTCACAGCTCCTGTCAATGTGGCTATATCGATAACCTTAGTCACCTTCTGCTCTCTAATGGCATAAGTTATGGCATCAACCAAAGTCAATCTTCCTTCTGCATCTGAGTTGTTCATCTCTATATATTTACCCGACATAGACTTCAATATATCTCCAGGCAAATAGGCTTCTCCGGATATTCTGTTTTCGCAAGCAGCTATGACACCTACCACATTAGCCCTAAGCCCCATTTTAGCTATGGCCCTCATAGCACCTATCACTGCCGCGGCACCACTCATATCACCATGCATTGTAGGCAAGGATGAAGCCGGCTTCAAGCAGTAACCACCACTATCATACATTACACCTTTTCCGATGAGGCCTATTATATCCCCATTATCTTTATCTCCAAAATACTTCATTACTATAACCTTTGGACTGTTTGCAGAGCCTTTAGCCACAGCAAGAAAGGCATTCATACCTAATTCCTCTGCTTCAGGCTTATGTATGATTTTAACTTCTATATTGCATTCTTTTCCTATGGACTGGGCTTCCTCTGCCAACTGAGCAGGAGTCATAAAAGCAGGAGGTTCATTGATCAAATTCCTGGCCAATATGGTGCTTTCAGCGCAAACTATAGCCTCTGCCAGTGCTTCATCAAATCTATGATAGGAAGTATCGAATTCCATTCTTTCAAGGGTGCTGGGCTTTACGGCAGACTTATATTCATTGAACTCATAATCCGCCAATAAAGCACCTTCACATATTTTTACCATCAGGGCATAATCTTCCATGTATTCTTTGGTATTTTCAAGGATAACTCTCACTACCTTAGCCTTCAGATCTTTGCATGCGGAATAAGCTTTTGAAAAAGCTATGAATAATGATCTGTTGGTTATTTTATCTCTGCTGCCAAGCCCAATAAGTACTATATTCTGGATTTTTCCCTTTGCTAGCATTGAAAGTTTGTATATTTCTCCCTCTTCTCCTTTAAAAAAACCGCCTTCCACTGCTGCATAAACTATTTCTTTAGCTTCCTCCGGTATTGATATTGTGAATTTTAATTCACTTCCAAATGGAATTATCAGTGCATCATAATTAGAATTCTCTTCTGCAAGCTTTATGAGTTCCATACCAAGACCTCCCTTTATACGCTTTCTATCATTTTAAAAATATTTTTACTTTTATAAAAACTCATCGTTGATATTATATCATTCCACCATTCATTATCAAATATCAAAACTATTCATTATGATTTGATTAGTTGTAAGGAAGTATTCTTATCCAAAAGTTTTAATTATCTTATGTGTAAAAAAGAAGGAGATAACTTTCGAAAAGTTATCCCTATACTTGCATTATTAATATATATTCCCAATGGATTCATGACTGGTACTGTTAATTTTCTCATTCAGCTTCATTGGATTATCATAGAAGAATACTGCCGCCATTCTTTTGCTTCCATAGATAAATTCAAACTCAATATATTTATCCTCAGCTTTATATACAAGGTATACCTTTCTGCGAATCAATGGTAAATCGTCACGCTTTACTATATAAGCTTCTTGGAATTCAATGTTTTTCCCATTTAATTTGCTTTTTATCATCTCTTCAGCAATTTTTTTGTGATCATCTATTTTTGCTAGGTCTGTTTCCGGTGAGGACCCCACTTCTTCTATTTGCCTACTGTAGAATGTATCCACAGATTCCACCTTACCAGTGTATGCATTAATTTTTGAAAAGTATATCCAATAGAGCTTGCCTTGTTCAATTAGAATATTTATATTCTTCGGTTGAAATACAATGCTCCAGAATTTTTCGTCTTTATCCTCATCCCTTATAAATTGAGGTTTTACATCCATATTATCAAGTTCTACATCAAATATTCTTTCAATAGCGCTTTTTGCCGACTTTATAGCTTCTTCTGTAATTTTAATATGTGTGCTATTTATCTCATTCTGGATATATCCTTTCCAGAATTTAACCAAGGCTTTATCAAGTTTTACTTGGAAATCTATGATTTGAAACAATTGTTCATCTGTCATTTCTCCCTCAGAGTAATAATATGTTCCATTTTTTTTGCAAATCATATACATCTTTAATACTTTTTTTGAAAATGAGAGACATGTTTTCAAAAGGCTCACTGAATCTGCTTTGAATTATTATGTTTCCTTCTTCAGTATCAAGGAAAACACTACTGTCCCTATTATCATCGCTATAGTCTAAGCTAATATCCTGATTAATATAATATTTTTTGTAGATCTCAATAATCAAAATCAAA
>ENA-OWPA01001966-OWPA01001966.1-bioreactor-metagenome-genome-assembly--contig:-NODE-1966-length-11360-cov-4.505451_pt1 | contig 11360 bp, 12 predicted proteins | sample MGYA00238139_ERZ651803 | MGnify/ENA primary metagenome ERZ651803 (study PRJEB26909, sample SAMN07631231) | bioreactor metagenome | isolation source: Switchgrass digestor | place: USA: Dartmouth...
CTGCTTTTTTGTTTAGAGTTTAGGAATGAATTCAGCTAATAATGGATGTATTGATTGTGTAGAAAGGATTCACTACTTAAGAGCATAGCTGCAAGGCACCAGAGTATGTATAAACGACTGGAATGACCCGTGAGACAAGACTTCACAGTGTACACGCAAATTCGGGGATTTTAGGCAATACCGTATGTGCTTTGAATCCTTTCGGAACAACAATCATCCATTTCAATTAGCTGAATTCAAACCGATTTTATATAGCGATTTTGCATGGTATGAGGAGGAGTTTTATGTCAGAAATATTGACCCATGAAATAAAAAGTGATCTGGAGAATATATACAAGTTAACCGGCGATCTTCTGAATATGATTTCTATGAAGGATTTTTCATCGGAAAAGAGCGAGATACAGGAAATGATGGAAATGATCAAATTCAGGCTGGCGGACATCGGAGGTATCCTGCAAAAGGACATCTTCAACTGTGATTACCTGCTGATGAAAATGAGAACATTGGAATCCCGGAGAAATGAAGTCACGATGATAAATGCTCATATGAACTAGGCTTATATGCCGCATTAGAGGTGAAATAAGAGCTTCATTTTACTTTGATTATTCAATTTTATAGATTATTTAATTTAAAGAACAATTAATTAGATATAGAGTAGTTAATTGCATGATTAATTTTAAAGAATGATTAATTTTAAAGAATGATTAATTTTAAAGAATGATTAATTTTAAAGAATGATTAATTTTAAAGAATAATTATGTTCTGAAGAATAATTCATATATGAACCCTTAAAAGTTATTCCGGGAATAAAGCAAGAAGAGATTTAGACAGCTATAATACTGATGACGACCAATACGGCACAATAGAGGCTTTACACAGCATAATGTGTCCGGAAAGGATGGATGAATAAGGGAGTATACAGTGAATTTGGCAAAGCATGTGATAAGGAAATAATCCTTTATATGCTATAGCTTTTAGTTTTTGGATTCATACCGATATTTGGATTGATACCGGTTTATATAATTTCGCACGGACACATATTAATAAAACACTATAATGGGCAGAATATCTACAGGAGGTTTGATTATGCCAGGAGAAAAAGCCCTATTGGAGAAAATCAGCCGGAAAGTTGACAAGTTAGCCGTGAAAATGGAGAGGTCAAAAATCGAAGAATATGTTAACTATCTTGAACATCCCAAAAGACTGTTATGGTCAAATTTCCTTGCCGGGCTTTCAAGAGGATTTGGGATAGCAGTTGGTGTCACAATACTGGGTGCGGTGGTCATATATTTGTTGGAAATTATAGTGGATTGGAATTTGCCTGTTATTGGCAAATTTATCAGTGAGATAGTTAGAATAGTACAGGAGGATCTGAATAACAGAGGAGGCTTAAGATGATGGACAGGTCGAATATGGAACACTTTAAGGATATGCTCCTTAAGCAGGGCAGGGACGTGGAAAAAACCATAAACAACATGAAGGTGAATAAGTCAGGGGAGCAGGACAAGTTTTCAAATAACGAGCTTTCCAGCTATGACAATCATCCTGCGGAGCTGGGAAGCGAAGTGTATCTGACAACTATGAACAACGCCCTTAGAGTTCACCAGGAGCATATACTCAAGGAAATACATGATGCTTTAGACAGAATAGAAAAAGGAACCTATGGAAAATGCGCCTTTTGTGGAGATGAGATAAGCTATGAACGATTAGAAGCTCTTCCCTATGCCAGGCTATGCATAAAGTGCGAGGAAAGCAAGGAAGTAACACCGAGGGTGCTGGATAATGAACGCCCGGTGGAGGAACTTATCTGGGACGCACCCTTTGGTAGAAAATACTTAAACCGCCGGGAGGATGACGAGCATGAAGGCATGGATTACTTCAATGATCTGATGAAATATGGCAGTGCTGACAGCCCTCAGGATTTGGGTGGATACCACGATTATGAAGAGTTCTACACCAATGAGATAGACCAGCAGGGTATTGTGGATGATATGGACCGAGTGACCAATGATGAATACAAAAGGCAGCTTCCGGATTAGTGCTACGTGTGGTCAACCGGGTAGTGGATGATAAATCCCTCATATGCCTTTTGAGGCAATCTTGCAAGAAAAAAGATAAAGCAAAAGGTATGCAATGTAAGAAGCAAAAGACCAGGATATTTATTGGCATATGTACAAATAAAGCCCTTATAGGGCTTTATTCAGGATTTTTATTCAAATAGCCGGGACTCTTTATATAAAATTTCTTCTGAGCCAGCTTTTCTTCGACTATCCTCAAAGCTTCTCCAAATCTCTGGAAGTGGACAATTTCCCTTTGCCTGAGGAATTTGAGAGGTTCACGCACATCAGGGTCATCCACCATGTTCAAAAGGTTTTCATAAGTGGCTCTTGCCTTCTGCTCTGCAGCCAGGTCTTCCATCAGGTCTGCTATAGGGTCTCCCTTGGACTGGATATATGCTGCTGTCCATGGGGTACCTGCCGCGCTGAGAGGATATATGGCATGATCATGATCTGCGTAATAAGCACCAAGACCTTCCCTTTCCATAACATCGGCGGGTACGCCTCTGGTGAGCTGGTGCACGATGGTGCCAACGATTTCTAAGTGGGCTAGCTCCTCGGTGCCTATGTCATTTAATGTAGCCCTTGCCTCTTCAGTGGGCATGCTGAATCTCTGGCTCAGATACCTGAGAGAAGCCGATAGTTCACCATCCGGGCCGCCGTATTGAGTTATAATGTATTTTGCCAATCTGGGATTTCTGTTTTTGATTCTTACCGGATATTCCAGTTTTTTTTCATAAACCCACATATATAAACCTCCATTCTGAGTTGTAGTTTATCGGCAATTTATAATGGTTTGGGTTTTTTGCCGGCGGTTTTACTGCCACGGCCATGGGTCTTCTATCCACTGCCATGGGCATTTGCTTGGAGTCATAGGCGTTATGGGACCATAAAGCCTCTCGTAATTTTGCCTTAAGGCTTTAGCTTTTTGCAGGCATTCATTGAATATTGTTATGGCCCTCTGGTCGTAAGGATGCGTATTAAGATACAGGTTCAGTTCGATAAGGGTAAAATCCGCTGCCATCACTTCCCTTAACAATCTTTCCCTTGCACTATCCATAATATTACCTCCAATCTAGGCATCTACAGTATACTCTGGGTCTACGCCGTATGGTCTGTAAAGCTCAGGGAAAATGGTGCCTTTGCTTAAGCCTTCCATAGGATTAAAAATATTGCCCATATGCTGGAAAGGAACATAAGCATGGGCAAGCATTGGTGAAGGCGGCCATGCCGGAAAACTATGTGGTGCCACCGCCATCGGGTTTAAAGGTTTTTTCATATCCATTTTAATCCCCCCATAATAGTTTGCTGCAATATAATGCTTACTGCCATTTTAACTGCCAAAATGCTCAAAATAACATGTTAGCTGTCTTTAACTGAATTGTTGTCATAATACCAGTTAAGACTAAGCCGATGCTAAAATCATAAAGCTGCTTTCACGTAGGATGGATGAATTACATGAGCAGCTTTATCCTATTTACATAATATTCTTGATCTTATCAATTGGTGCATTGAGATTGCGGAACTGAAACCTGCAAACATAAAAATATTGAGAAGCAACAGGACTTCTATTCTTTATCCGGAAGAACTCAAGAATTACGTCGACTTGGAAGATTAACATAATAAGAACCTTTCCATGAAGGGAATGAAGCCTGCTTTGCAGGAAAAAGAGGCTTTGCTGGAGCGGGAAATGATACTTGCAGGTGGCGGAGGTGGCTTATAATATCAATGAAGTAAAAATTGTAAAATTTTAAATTACTCATTTACAATTATCCTACTGTTATGATAAAATACTCTAGTATGATATTTAGAAACCATTTGCTAGGTTATCGGAAAACTCCGACCGATTACCAAGCTAATGGCGATTTATAATAAGGAGGGTTTATATGTTAAAGGAAAAAAAGCAGGAAATAATAGACAAGTACAAAATCCATGAGAACGACACAGGATCTCCGGAAGTTCAGATAGCTTTACTTACGGAGAGGATCAACCATTTGAATGAGCATCTGAAAATTCATAAGAAGGATCATCATTCAAGAAGAGGTCTTCTGAAAATGGTAGGTCAAAGAAGAGGACTTCTCAATTATCTCATGGAAAACGATATTGAGAGATATCGTGCTATTGTTGAAAAACTTGACCTTAGAAAATAAGATGAGCGGAGTAGTCCGCTCATTGTTTTATAACGAGGCTAAAGATGTCCCCCACTTCTCATAGGTGGCGGGCACCTGATTTTACAGTAGACGGTGAGTTAAAATCTCCCGCCTCGTTGAAACGGTGTTTTGAAATTGCTACGCAATTTCTTCCGTTGTTTTAATGTTCAGGCACAGAACTTAAGTATGCTTACAAGGAATGCCGCAGTGCCTTGACATTTTTACATATTTTTGGCGCATGATGCGCAGGATTTATTTTGTTAAATATGAAATAAAATTTGTGCAATAATAAATAATATAAATTTGATGTAAAAGCTACGGACGGTAGACGGTAGATTGTACACTAATATGGCGGCGGCAGTTAATTGATGAATTCCTTGTATTAAGCATATTAGTGCAGAATCTACATGCTACAGTCTGTAGTTTTTATGCAGAAGGAGGCATAAAAATGCAAAAATTCAGTATGGAATTGGCAGGAAGAACATTAACGATTGAAATCGGAAAAATGGCTCAACTGGCAAATGGATCTGTTTTAGTAAGATATGGTGATACAGCTATACTTTCAACTGCCACTGCATCCGCTACACCGCGGGAAGGGATAGACTTCTTCCCTTTGAGCGTGGATTATGAGGAAAGACTGTACTCAGTAGGTAAGATTCCCGGTGGTTTTATCAAGAGGGAAGGAAAACCGTCGGAAAAGGCAATATTGACTTCGAGGGTTATAGACAGGCCTATTAGGCCTTTATTTCCCAAAGACCTCAGAAATGATGTTGTCATAGTAAATACGGTTTTATCGGTGGATCAGGATAACTCACCGGAAATTGCCGCCATGATAGGTACCTCAGCTGCAATAAGCATATCCGATATACCATGGAATGGTCCTATAGGTGGAGTAGTGCTGGGACTGGTGGATGGCGAAGTGGTAATAAACCCGAATACCGCCCAGAGGGAAAAGAGTCAGATGTATGTGACTCTTGCCGGCACCAAGGACAAGATAACGATGATAGAAGCCGGAGCCAACGAAGTGCCGGATGATGTGATGCTGAATGCGGTCAAGAGAGGACATGAAGACATTAAACGGATAGTTGAGTTTATTGAGGGAATCAGGAAAGAAGTAGGAAAGCCTAAGTTTGAGTATACCTCTTATGAGGTTCCGGAAGAAATATTTGCTGCTGTCAAAGAGTTTGCATATGAGAAAATGAGAGAAGCTGTTTTGGCAGTGGACAAGCAGGACCGGGATGCAAAAATCGAAAAGCTGACTCAGGAAATCCAGGAGCATCTTGCTGAGTCCTTTCCGGAAATGGAGACCCAGATAAATGAAGCTATATACAAGCTGGAAAAGAAGGTTGTAAGAGAATATATCTTAGAAGAAGACAAGAGGGTTGACGGAAGAAGGCTGGATGAAATCAGGCCGCTTTCAGCAGAGGTTGCACTGCTGCCAAGGGCGCACGGCTCAGCCATGTTCCAGCGTGGACAGACCCAGGTGCTTACCGTAGCCACTCTTGGAGCTCTTGGTGATGTTCAGATATTGGATGGTATAGATCTTGAGGAATCAAAAAGGTATATGCATCATTACAACTTCCCCGGTTATAGCGTGGGAGAAGCAAAGACCTCAAGAGGTCCCGGAAGAAGAGAAATAGGCCATGGAGCTCTGGCTGAAAGAGCCCTTGAGCCGGTGATTCCCAGCCAGGAGGAATTTCCTTATGCCATCAGGCTGGTATCCGAAGTGCTGATGTCCAATGGTTCTACTTCCCAGGGTAGTGTTTGTGGAAGCACCCTGGCTCTTATGGACGCCGGAGTACCGATAAAGAGTCCGGTAGCAGGTATTTCTGCCGGCCTTGTCATAGATGAGAATAATCCGGAAAGATTCAAAACCTTCATGGATATTCAGGGAATTGAGGACTTCTTCGGAGATATGGATTTTAAGGTTGCAGGAACAAAGAAAGGTATAACAGCAATACAGGTGGATATCAAAGTAGAAGGTCTGACATACGAAATAATAGAGCAAGCTTTTGAATTGACCCGCAAAGGTCGTGAGTATATTATTGACAATGTCATACTGAAAACTATTGAGAAACCCAGAAAAGAACTTTCACCCTATGCTCCGAAGATACTGACAACCATCATTGACCCTGATAAGATAAGGGATGTAATCGGTCCCGGCGGAAAAATGATAAACAAGATAATTCAGGAAACCGGGGTAAAAATTGATATAGAAGACGATGGAAAGGTATTTGTATCCTGTGTTGATATCAAGGCAGGCAAGAGGGCCATTCAGATAATTGATGGTATTGCCAAGGATGTTGAGCCTGGTCAGATTTATATGGGCAAAGTAATGAGGATAACAACCTTCGGAGCTTTTGTCGAAATTCTGCCTGGCAAGGAAGGTCTGGTTCATATTTCCAAACTTGATAAAAAGCGGGTTGCAAAAGTTGAAGATGTGGTCAATGTAGGTGACGAGATTCTTGTAAAGGTTATTGATATAGATAAGCAGGGAAGAATAAACCTTTCAAGAAAAGATGCTATGTCTGAGGAAGAGGAGAGGAAAGAAAACTAAGAATTAGCGTCAGAAATCGCATCATAGGTTGTAAGCAAGGCGTAAACATGGTGTTTGCGCCTTAAATTTTATAAGATAGTTGTGAAATGCAACATTGAGCTGCCGGCGATTAAGTTGTCTAAATGTAGAAAGCTAGGCTATGAACTATCAGTAAAACAGCAAGTATTTTTCTGCTACATTGGAAAACAATGGCTTTAAGGCTCCTTCAACTTAATCTGGCGAAGCTTATATCAACCGGTTGGAGCCGCAAAAAATGGCAGGTATTTTTACTCCAATTTACCGCACTTTGGGGAAGCAAGCCTTCAAGAAATTGTTTTCCACGGTATACCACAATAACAAAGTAGATTTAGGTTGGAGGAAACATGTTCAAAAAAATCACTTTAAACAATGGTTTGAGGATTGTGTATGAGAAGATACCTTATGTGAGGTCAGTGTCAACAGGCATATGGATAGGAACGGGATCAAGAAGTGAAAATGCTGCAAACAACGGGATTTCCCACTACATAGAACATATGATGTTTAAAGGTACGACCAATAGGAGCGCAAAGGAAATTGCCGAGAGCATTGACAACATAGGCGGCCAAATAAATGCCTTTACAGGCAAGGAATGCACCTGCTACTATACCAAAACCTTGGATGATAATTTAGATATTGCTTTGGACGTGCTGGCAGATATGTTTTTTAATTCCAGATTCGATAAGAAAGACATGGATCTGGAGCGTAAAGTCATACTGGAAGAAATAAGGATGTATGAGGATTCACCGGAAGAATTGGTGCATGATATGCTTTCTGAAACCGTTTGGGGTGGAGATACGCTGGGATATCCCATTTTGGGCACGGAGGAAAGCTTAAACAGGATAGATAATAATATTATCAGAGACTATATCGCCAGGAATTACACTCCCGGCAACTGTGTAATATCAGTTTCGGGCAACTTTGATGAAGATCGGTTGATAGCTTTGGTGGAGAGATACTTTGGAGGGTGGAGCTCTGAATTTGACGGCAGGAGGAGTTTTAAAGCCGCACAGTTCAAAAGGGAAGTAAACATAAAGGAAAAGGATACAGAGCAAATTCATATGTGCATGGGATTTAACGGACTTGAACAGGGAGATGACAGGTTATATACGCTGCTTGCTGTAAATAATATCTTCGGAGGCGGCATGAGTTCAAGGCTGTTTCAGGGAATACGGGAAGAAAGAGGATTGGTTTATTCCATTTATTCCTACCCTTCTTCCTACAAAAATGCCGGGCTTTTTACAATATATGCCGGTATGAATCCGGAGCATCTGGAAACTGTTATTCAACTGGTTTCAAAAGAAATTAAGAAGCTTAAGAAGGATCATATCACTCCGGATGAACTGGAAAAATCCAAGGCTCAACTGAAAGGCAGCTTTATTTTAGGCTTGGAAAGCACCAGCAGCAGAATGAACAGCATAGGAAAGTCTGAAGTGCTGCTAGGGTATATAAACACTCCGGAAGAGATTCTGAAAAAGATTGATGATATAAATATGGACCAGGCGGTTGAAGTCATAAACACTATTTTTGATTTGGACAACTTTGGATTTACGGCTGTCGGTAATATAAAAAAGGAATTTGATGTAAAAATGCTGGTAAAAGACATGTGACAATTGCCTTGCCCAATGCAAGGCAATACTTTTATGCCTTATACCCAATGTATAGCAGTGATTGCATGCTATATGCCTGATATGCGGCAATGTTTTATGCTATATGCCCACATCGTGTGACAGTACTTTCATGCCATATAATTGATGTGCACAATACTTTAAGCAATATACTTGATATGGCAGTGTATTTATACTTTAGGAAAACAGAGATCAAATCTCTGTTTTTTTTGTGCAAAAATCTGTCCCTGGCTATACAAGCACCCATAAAAACCTAGATACATAATATATAGGGAAGGCAAAGCCTTAAAAACAAGCAGACACATGGTATGGACAGTCATAGATGGGAAAGCTGCGCTGTCAAAGTACAACTCGGGTGCTATGCTCGCTTTTGGTTCTGGTATCCGAAACATATGCTTGCTGGCGGCTTTAGCTATAAGTAAGCCATGTTGCATTGAGCTGTTGACCGACATCAACCAGCAGAAGTACTACTTGAATTTTAAAAGGGGGAGATTTATATGCGCAAAAGGAAGTACACAGTCATAGGTGGAGATTTAAGAAGCTTGAAATTAGCCAATCAGATTGCTGATGATGGAAATGCTGTAAATATATATGGATTCAGTAATGCGGAATTCGACCTGGGAATCGAGGAAAGCAAGGATTTGACGCAGGCTATAGACGAGTCGGATGTGGTTATCGGTCCCTTGCCATGTTCTAATGACAATGAGACGCTTAATGCACCGTTTTTTCCGGATAAGATATACATAAACGAAGTTTTCAAAAAGATGTCCAAAAATCAGCTGTTTATTGCCGGTAGAATAGGCGATAAGATACAGCAGCTCGCCCAGATATATAACGTCTATGTAGTAGATTTGCTTGAAAGGGAAGAGATGGCGGTGTTAAACGCCATACCTACCGCAGAGGGAGCAATCCAGATTGCCATAGAAGAAATGCCAATAACTCTTCATGATTGCAATGCAATGATTCTAGGTTTTGGCAGGATTGGCAAGGCCCTTTCCAAAATGTTGCACGGCATAGGGGCAAACGTCTTCGTAGCAGCCAGGAAGTATGCAGATATTGCTTGGATAAGAAGTTACGGATATAAACCGGTTTATCTTGATGATATGGATAGGTATCTTGGACAGATGGATGTCCTGTTCAACACAATACCCCATGTCATACTTGAAGCCGGCTCACTTGGAGCGCTGAAGAAGGACTGCCTTGTCATAGATCTTGCGTCTAAGCCGGGAGGAGTCGACTTCAATAAGGCAAAAGAAATGGGAATTAAGGTTATATGGGCGTTGTCCCTTCCTGGCAAAGTAGCTCCGGTAACAGCTGCAAAGTTTATAAAGGACACAATATATAACATTATTGATGAGTTGGGGGTGTAGTATTTATGTTGCTTGAGGGGGTTAAGGTTGGTTTTGCCCTGACAGGATCTTTTTGCACCTTTGCAAAGGTATTTGCAGAGATAGAGAAGCTTGTCGGTGAGGGAGCGGATGTTTATCCCATAATTTCTGAATCGGTAGACAAGACGGATACCAGATATGGCAGCGCTATTGAATGGAAAAACAGATTGAGAGTTATAACCGGAAAGGACATAATATCTACAATAGCCGCCGCAGAACCTATAGGCCCTAAAGGTCACCTGGATATTCTTGTTGTTGCTCCATGCACGGGCAATACTCTTGCCAAATTGGCTAATGCAATAAATGACACACCTGTGACCATGGCCGTCAAGGCTCATTTGAGAAACCAGAAGCCTGTGGTGCTGGCTGTGTCCACCAATGATGCCCTGGGAAACAACGCCAAGAATCTTGGAGTTTTGCTGAATGCAAAAAACATATATTTTGTTCCTTTCGAGCAGGATGACCCAGAAAAGAAAGTGAATTCGCTGGTGGCAAAGATGGATTTACTGATCCCTACCATACAGGAGGCTTTGAAGGGAAAACAGATACAGCCTATTTTAAGGTAAGGGGCTATTGAAGAAAGGGGACACTTTTAAATTAAGTGTCCCCTTTTTTTCATGCACTCTTTGATACCTTAGAAGGCGGATAACCATAGTACTTTTTAAAAAGCTTGCTGAAATAATAGGCATCGTGATAGCCAACGCTTTTTGCGGCTGTTTTTATTGATACTTTTCCTTCTTCCAGCAACTCCTTGGCTTTTGACAATCTGACCTTTATCAGATAATTTATAGGTGAATCTCCTGTTTCGTCCTTAAAAATCTTGGATATATACACAGGGCTCAAATAAGTGTTCTGTGATATCTTTTCCAGGGAGATTTCCTCCATATACCTGTCGTTTATATAAGATATTATTGTATTTACCACATTAGTCTTGTCATAGGGTTCAAAGCCTAAAGCGCTGGAATCATTTTGTGAATTCCTCCTGGAGAAGGAATTGATATTGGTCGCTTTCAGTATCAACACTATAAGCTTCATCACAGCCGACTTCAGGAACAGTTCAAAGCCAGGCTCATTTTTTTCCTGTTCATTAAGGATTTCCGAGCATGTTCTGGCAAAATCATACTCATACTTGGAAAGGTTTACTACCGGTGAAGCGTCCTGGCTGATTATGAAATCCCGGGGCAAGCCTCGAATGGACAGGTTGTTAAAGCCGGCATGGAATTGAGTAACAGATTCGCTTTTGTCAACAACTTTATAGTGACATACACCTGGATTTATGACTAATAGGTCGCCTTTTTTCACTGTATAACAGTTGTTTTCAATATAATAGGTGCATGAACCGGACAGTGTGTAAATGAAAGTGGCAAAATCGTGGGAATGCTGATTTATCACATAATCCCCGGGAAACGATTTCTTAAAAATATATAATACCCTTGGGTTAAAACTCTCGGGATTTAATCCCATATCGCACATATAGATCACTCCGTTATTACTGTATGCTATGTTGTGATTATAACATATTTGTTGCTAAATATCTTATCGTAAATTTTTGCGTTCTATTTTAT
>ENA-OWPA01001970-OWPA01001970.1-bioreactor-metagenome-genome-assembly--contig:-NODE-1970-length-11337-cov-3.434103_pt1 | contig 11337 bp, 15 predicted proteins | sample MGYA00238139_ERZ651803 | MGnify/ENA primary metagenome ERZ651803 (study PRJEB26909, sample SAMN07631231) | bioreactor metagenome | isolation source: Switchgrass digestor | place: USA: Dartmouth...
TCCAGGAAGATATTAGCATACGTGCAAACGGTCACGCAACTTGAGCAACTCCGGGACATTTATCCGGGGCAGAAACATTACTCCCAGCGAATGAACAAATTCACCATCCTCAATCATTTTGCCAATATTGGCTGCATCTGCCCATTTAATACCAACGACCGCGGACGATGTTTCTTTGAATATGCTTTAACAATTGCTCCATCTTGCTTTAAAGTCATCAAGAATCACCCTAATTCCTGCGGCAATGTTCGATGGCATGTCTTCAAACAAGAAGAATCTCGCATCTCTCCCCTCTTCTTTGTTAACTTCAATCTCACCCTCAAAATCATCACACACAAATGTGACAGTGACATTATATACTTCATCACCATTAGGGTATTTGTAATGATACTTTTCACCAGAGTAAATATTAAAAAGCTTTAAGCTTTTGCACCTGAGACCGACTTCCTCAAAAACCTCTCTTGAGGCGGTCTCTTCGACTGTCTCTCCCAATTCACAAAAGCCTCCGGGCAGACCCCACAAATCCATGTCGCTCCTATGGTGCAATAACACTCTACCCTGCTTGTCTATGATTATTACATTCGCTCCAGGCATTATTAAAGGCCGTGTACCTACAAACTTTCTTAACTCCATGATATAATCCACTGTTACAACCTCCAGTATTTACTCTGTTTAAAATTATGCCCAGCAAAACTTAACTAAGACACATTGTTAAGATGCATGTGTCAGCTTCAAATTTGAACTAGTACCTCAATTCAAAAGTTTTATTTATACGTTTTCAATCTATTAAATTGTGTTAAAAATAATAAGGATAGCGACACTTGTTGCTGTCAGGTAAAAATAGGTGTATTATCTAAAACGGTTCTTATAAGACCGTTTTTTCTTTGTCTCCTAGGCTAAATACCACCCATTCTATTCTATACCTGATGCTTGTCACACATCCATTATATACCAGAGAACACATATTCGTAATACTTTTTTCGAACAATTGTTCTTTTTGTGGATATAATAATCATTGTCACATAAATAACATATATTCTTTAGGATCTATACCTGCTGGGCAAAAATTAGATTTTTGCATTGACGGCTTTTTACCATATTGTAAAAGAACCTCTTTTGTCGTATATGTCAAGTCAGGATGACTTAATGCATCATCTATATCGAGAAAAAACGCCTCACTATTTTCATTTTTGTCTGGAACTGGTTCTCCGGAAATATAATCGGCCGTAAAAATAGCCCACCAGTCATTAAGTGCAAATCGTATGGCAACCAGCGAACGTGTTTTTACAACAATGCTGGTTTCTTCTAAAATCTCCCTTTCTAGAGCATCATCAGGCATTTCGTTTTCTTGCAAATAACCCCCTGGAATAGTTAACAACCCCTTTACAGAACCATATGATTGACGTACAAGCAAAACTTTATTGTCTCTTAAAACTATACCACTAACCGATAAATATCTATTATCACTCATTAAAAACCTCCAAAAGATATGTATATTATACTATGCTCGCAATGATAGTAAATTCTCCAGGAATCTATCTTTCATTCCAATCAGGATGCTCATTGAACTCTTTTATTGTAAACCCAGATTTAATAACTGAGTTAATTATTTATTTCACTTAATGTATAAAAGCGCAGAGAGCAATCATGTAAACATTTTACCCCATTTATTGCGCCTGTTAGGCGGAGGTCCAGTCAACTATACTGAGGTATTTCCCCAGAATAACTCCTTTATACCTTTTCAAATCTGGGACCTGTCATACATTGGCCAAACTAAAGTTGGTTTATCAAACGGACTATATCCTTTTTTAATCCAGAAAGGACTATAACTCCAAATACAACTCAATATATCTTTTTCATTTATGCCTTTTTCAATGATTTTATTTTGAAAATACTCAAGCGAAACACGATCTTTTTCTCTCACTTTCCATTCTGGATTAAGCAGGTGAACTATTTTTCTAAAGCCATATTCAAAATTTATACCAGAAGTATAGACATAAGTGTTGTAAAACTCTCTTGGAGCATTGTCGAGCCAGGAGTATGGAAAATAGACTGTCCCTTGATCTCCAATGTGTCTCCACATAGCCACATTTTCATTAACATCCAATGGATTGAAAGCTGCATGTTGGTCACCTTTTCTTATAGTTAACATATTTATGTCATTTATAAAATCCACCTCATAACCTTTGCTTTCATATTCACTTTTTAAGTCATCCAGTAAAGCCATCATATTCTCAACAAATCCATCCAAATCACCATGTTCTCGCAAAAACTTGCCTTCTAAAATATCTACCGTAAAGCCGCCCCATATGTATGTTTTAGTATTGCATGCTAAAGACACCTCATAAATATCCTTCATCATGTTCAAATACGACAGATTACTTTCAGATATATAATCCATGCTCATACTGTAACATCCTTTTTAATTTCTTTTTTTGCCTGTTCCCACAAATCAGGAAACTTCTCTTTAATAAAAACCGACAAAGGGTGTTTTTCTTCTAATAAGTTCAAATTTTTTATTGTCCTTAAAACGGTTCTCGTTCGACCATCATGCATATCTTGAGTTAAGTTCTCAAAGCGATTAATAATTAGTTTGCCTTCTCTCTCATACTGCAATAATCTTTCATAAGCGTTGTCTACAATGTCGCAATCTATAATTTTAACAGGTTCTTTTGAAATAGCTGCATATTTTATTCCAACTGCATAATCGGTAATAAAATCGCCTTCGCAAGTATAAATGCAACCACTCACTCCGTTATAAAACTCGTATAAATGATTTGGGAATGATTCAGTAACAACAGGAATTCCGTCATCTTGAACATGAAATGACATCCATTTAAAAGGTTTATTCCAAATATAAATTGCTGCTATAGCTTTGTTGGAAGTAAGATATACACAAGGATATTTCAAATTTGAATCTGGTGAGACAAAAGGCTTCAATTCCTTCAAATTCTTAATAATTGTTCCATGATAATAAATTGCCATTCTTATTTCCCCTTAAACATCATAAACTCTCTAAATTCACTGATAAAATTTAAGGTCCATTTTTTATTGAATTTTCCATTATTGATTTTATAGCCAAACATCAGTACATCAACTAGCTGATTTTTGCTTTCATCATCCAATAGATTTGAATATTCATAAGTCATCCTCTTGGAACAGCCATATTGAGAAAAATATATTAATATTATAAACAGCAAAATAAACTTTTCATAATTTATATGCTTCCCTACATGCCAGAATTATGACTTTTCACTTTTTTACTTAATAAAGTAATAAAATTGCTATAACAGGATTCCGAAGGCGTAATCCGCGGCAAGGCATTGCGATCCTTTTTCCATATCCGAATGCAGAAAACGCCTCCATTATGTATTATAATCCGACATGCATAACTTCAAAGGGATAAGTTGTAAATAGCATATATTGCTTGCTCTGCACCAAATCTTTGAACTTTCTGCTCTAGCTTCATACAAACCCTCTCTAATAATCTACATGATAAAAGATTTGCTGTTTGGGTCTCTGCGATAACTTTTGCTAACCTAAATTCTACAAAAGCATACCTGATTACCTCTTTGACTACTTCAGTGGCGTATCCTTTTCCCCACCATTCCGGTAACAACTGATATGATACTTCAGTACTTACGCCATCATGATGTAAGGCAAGAGAAATCAATCCTATAAATAAGCTGCTCTCCCTTTGCCTAATGACCCAGTATATTGCATCATTTTTCGATTTAATCATTCTCTCGAATTTTGCATTAAATTCTTCTTCACTTACTGGACCACCAAGAAATTCCCTAACTTTGACATCCGAATAAAGTCTCTTTACATCCACATAGTCAGTTTCCTGCAGTTTTACAAGTTTGCATCTATTAGTTTCCATCATAAAATCTCCTTAAAACAACGGAAGAAATTGCGTAGTAATTTCAACACACTGTTTCAACGAGGCAAGAGATTTAACTCACCGCCTGAGGTAGGAAACATCTTTAGCTTCGTTATATTTTTTTAGCTATGTATAAAGAATAGTTAAACAAGGTTCCAACATAACTACCGTGATTATTTATTAACTCTATAATTTCGTTATCCATTTTATCTATTATGTTATCCTCTAAACCATCCAGGATAGAAGCATTTGCAGGTACTGATTTCATAGCTTTTAGATATTGCTCGGCATTATTCTTTATTTCATGGGTATATTCTATTTTGTCTATCAAATCAAACAAGCCGGATGAAATAATTTCTGCTTTTCTTTCATCTTCTTTATACACTCCATCATGTTTAAGTCTTTCAGGCTTTCCTTCATTTTTAAAATAACCAGCAACATACTTTTTGACTATTTCATCAACCTTTTTGTTTATCTCTCTGGTTTCTTCAAGCGTATCATCACTTGAAATATACCAAAATAAAGCAAGATATCCTTCATCCTTTAGAAGCTCATGGCATTTTTTGTATTTGACATTTTTATCTATCCAGTGAAATGACTGTGCGGAAAAAATCATATCGTATTTTTGATTATTTGGGTTAGACCATTCTTCAAAGGATGATACATGGATTGAAACCTTTGGGTAATTGACACATTTATCACGCAGTATTTCAGCCATATCTTCCCCTATTTCTATAGCATCAATCTTAAAACCTCTCTCTGCAAGTTGTATGGTTGCTTTGCCAGTGCCTGCGCCGATTTCAAGTATATTATCATCCAATTTCAAATTAGTCTTCCTTATCACATCATCAATTAACCTCTCCGGATAGGAAGGTCTTATTTCTTCATATATACCTGCTATACCCTTATAGGGTTCAATTTTCTTTGTCATCGCTTATCCTCCTTATTTTTTCATAAAGTGATAAACCTTGTATTTTCTAAAGATAACGGGTACACAATCATTTATAGTACGCAGATGCATATTTTTCTGCACGTTCCAGCATTTCTATCATTCTATCCCGGTTATACGTAACATTTGTTGGTAAAATATCAAAGAATTCGATTTTTTCCATTTCACTATTTTCAGGTATTTTCTCAAAAGCTCTGACGTTTGCAAAATATACTCTGCCGTTATTGTGCAGCATACCGTCATCACTGAAGACTTGGTAATCCCATACAGGTACAATATCAAAGTCAACTGCTCCTGTTTCTTCATACAGCTCTCTCTTGGCAGCCATCAAGGGTGTTTCTCCTTTTTCTACATGGCCACCGGGGACTTCCCATCTTTGTCTCTTCTTATGAAAGCATAATACCCACTTGTCCTTGTATTTAGTTTCAATACAGACAAACCCTATGTTATCCAATGAACCTGCAATAAAATCTTTATTCATCGTTATCCTCCTTAACTGGATTACCACATCTTGTGTGAAATATTTAAAAATTGTGAAAAACCTTTTTCTGACTATGCTAAACTACCGGGGTATTTAATACTTCCGCTCAACCATCAATAATTCTTGCTTTCCGATATTTTTTGCTCCGGAGAAATCAAGCCGTATAATGTATGGCATAAAGTACCTTATGCGATTAAAATCCTCATAACCGAAACTTGGATCATAGTAGTTTAAAATTGTGCTCAAAGCTGTACCATGAGTCCCAATAACAATGTTCTTATCTTTATGAGTAAGCAATATTTCGTTCAAGGCTTCGATATTACGACTCTGAACACTGCCTAGTGATTCACCGCCTTTTTCGCAGAAGTTAAAATCGTTCCATCGCTTTTGCAGTAGTTCTATGCTGTGTACGTTTTCTCCGGATTGCCGTTCTCTAAACCTTTCATCTGTATGAATGGGTAGTCCAAAAGCATTTGCACATTCTACAATGGTATCGTAAGACCTTTTATACGGACTGGAAAAGAAGCAATCTATTGGTATCTTGATTAAAAGATTAGTCACTTCTTTTCGATCTAATAACCCAACAGGAGTTAATGGCTTTGTTCTATCATCTTCCCACGATTTATCAGGTTGTGCATGCCGGACAAAATACACACTTGTCAATTTTACGATACCCCCTTTGTGAGCTACGGACAGCTAATTCTGGTTTTCACTCCAATATACTCATAGAAGTCGTATGCCTATTAGGCAAAGTTCCATTGGGAAAAATCACGTCTGAATAATGGAAAATGCTTTTCCCAATATCCGCTATCAATGCTCCTCACCGGAGTAATATCTATCTGCTTCTTTTCTTTGTCCATGTATTCTATAAAGCCCCAATGAAAACCAGCTAAAAAGGATATGCTTTCATTGTTTAAAAAAGATGGCATAGCTACTAAAAAGGTGTCAGCTACCCAAACTAATTTAGCTGCTTCACAGTAATTATTGACGGGAGCATCAAAAAAAACTGCCGGATATCCGTAAGCACAAAATGGCACTCCTTTCTGCTTCATTGGAGGTGGTGTATCAACTTCATAATATGTATTATCTGGTTTTTCACTATTTACATCAGAATAAAATTCCATTCGCACAACCTGTATCCAACCACAATACCTGGCAAATCCAAAGCCTTCAAAATCCTTAACAAATGCCTGTATTGTAGGATACCCTATACATACATCTAAATCAGGCACTATATCTTTTACAATTTCAAAACCGGATGTAACAGGACTAGTGTTTTTCTTGTATACTACTTCAATGATGCCTGACTTGCCAAAATTGCTGAATGGTATTTGAATGATTTGATCTTTCATGAATGATACCCCCTATATGTTTTTAATTTATCTACCAACGAGGAGCTTTAATTTTGCTTAGATATCATTAATTAAATCTCCTAGATCTGTGAAAACAATTCTATTTCCTTCTTTTTCGTATAATATGTTTCCATCAATGAAAGACTCCCATCCTCCTCTATTAATGGTCTTGTGCAACGATAAATCTGATCTGTTCCACAATTTCATTTCTCCACAGGGTGGACACACCGTAAGCAAATAATCCTTCCAAATCCCTGCGAAATAAAACATCTTTTTATGGCAACGCTTATGGCTATCAATTATATCGAGGGAGTTTGCATTAACCTTTGCAATAGAGAGGTCCTGTGAAGCAGTATAGATTACATCTTCCACCCAAAATAAGCTTTTGAGATTTTTCTTATGTCATGCTTTTCCCTTTAATAAATTCGATTTCAATGCCATCTCTTTCACCTATATAAAATAGTTCGTAAACTTTGGGAACTACACTCATTTCAGATAATAGCTGCAATGTATTATACTCATTTACAATATCATCAGAATTAAGACCGGCTATCTTTACAAGACGTGTCATGCTCTCATTTGATACCAAATACAATTCATTAGTTCCTCCACCTGTCATATGGCAAATATTACTTTTATTGTACTTTGTCTTAAGGAATTCTGGTATGGATATATTCATATATGGTTTCTCCTTTACAAGAGGTAAATTTATAACCACCAGAAAATACAATAAATCAATCTAATTAGCAAATAACACTTAGATTTTAATATTTAATAAACCTTCCTTAAAATGGTACGTTAATTTACCCGTTGCAGCCTTACCTCTGAATGTATATACATTTCCCAATTATTATGCCCCCATTTTTTGCCTCATTAACTGCTCCACCATCTGCATGACCAGGAAATAAGTTGCATATATGGTATACACTTTATCATATAATTTTCATAAATTCAACATGGATTTTCCATACAATCTACTACAAATATACTGAATAAAATACATGAGATAAAATACTATGTGTTCCATGTCAAGTGTGCCTAACGAATTGGTGTGACTGAAGTCAGGATTATCTTAATGATCATGTATGAAGCCTTATGGAGATGTAGAAATGTCTGATGCGCACTCTTTGTGACTTGGAAGATGGTAGTACGTCATTTTCATGAGAAAATATTTAGTTTTTACATTGGAATTTTAATAATACTCTGGTATGTACATTATTTGCTTCGATAATTTAATTAATCTTTTTTCAGCACTTTACATGCTCTTCTATGCTAACAACAGCATTCATATAACCAAAATATTAGACTGACATTTGTTAAATAGTTGAATTTAGAACGAAGTATTTGCCCTATCGGAAACAGAAAATCTATACCCTCTTAAATTATGCCCATTCATTTTAATTAAGGATACACATTATCTAAACTTGACATTTTAATTTACTACTACATGTTTCCTTTATGTAAAACAAAAAATCTCCAATATCCTGCTTCAAGCAAGAAAGTAAATCCGATAATAGTAAATACTATATTCTTAATAATGTCTGACTTTGAAACAAAACCAAATAAATATATAACAACTCCAACCATTCTAATTAATCTTAAGGCCGAACAAATCCAGCCATTTGTATACTCATTATGTAATTTACTATTCTGAATAACTAACCTCAAGGAAGTAAAAAAGACTATTAAAATGATAATTCCTGTCAACACAGCTAAAAAATCATTGGCATTCATGTTGAAAAAATAACTTAATAACTCGACCGCAATAATCACTATTCCAGCTGTAAAGTTACCCATCATTGCTTTTTTTATAGAACTCATAATTACTACTCCCTTTGAAGTTTAAATGCATTGAGTCGCTACTTAACTTACCATCATCTCAAAGCCTATGTCTGAGATTTTATAACTATGTATTTTGTTCAATCCATATGAATGAGCAAGTTTTTTTATTACTGTATTATTCTTTATATTTTTAGTATACAATAAGCTATTGGAAAATTCCACCTTTCATCCGAATTTGATCCTCCTGCAAACAATTTCATTTATCCTTTTTAATTGTCTTTCTATGGCATTCTTATCGCTTCGCCATGTAAAATGCTCTCCAAACCCTCCATATTCCAAAGTAACCACTTCAGGATTTGCTATCCCTAATGCAAATTCTAGAATCTCATAATCATCCTCAGTCATCTCTAAATGACCATCTCTTAATCCATCATCAGTTGTTCTTGTCCCTACTGCATGAACTTCTTTCACAAGCTCCAATGGTAATGCTGACAGGTATTCTTTTATCGGAAGACCCAAACCGCTTGCAGCAACTTTCGCATGTGCTATATCAAGCAACAATCCTACTCCAGATTCACCGCACAGCTCATTTATTAACTTAGGAGAAACTGAATGCTTGATATTCTTAGGGCTGTTAGTTTCGTAGTATGATGTATATGGTGCATTTTCAATTAATATCTCTGTGTCAAGATTTACTTTCCATACATTCAAAAAATGTCCCATCCGTTCTTTTGCCATATCAAATGTCACTTCTGGCACGTCCCAGTCAGATTGGTATGTGGCACAATGTAAACCGATAAAGCTACTATTACAAAATTCTACTTTTTCTCTGACTTGATTCCAATTCACACTACTTAATTTATTAGAACCAGTATGTTGCGGCACATCCATTCCTACACCATGTAATAATATTTTTCCATAGCTTTTATATTTCTCCGGTATTTCATCATCGGATTTTAATAATGCGATTTTTACATAATCAACTGATACCTTTTTTTCATCAATTAATTCCATCAACTCTGCTGATAAATTGCATCCGACTTTCATTATTCCACTCCTCTCATAATATCCATCAACATTAACTCCGGATGTTTATACGAACTTGTGCGGGAAAACACCTATTTTTTTACCTAATATTTCAGACATAATAGTATTTCGGTTATCCTGGGGCACTTCAAAGGAGACTAGAGCGATTTGTATAAAAATTAACTCATTAAATCTTTTTATTTTTACTATTTCACCATAATCTGCATCTTAAGGTAATAAATTGTATGTATGGTATACAGTTTATCATACAAGTTAGATAAGCTCAAGAATAGATTTCTTCGTATGCCTTATTCCAAAATACTGTTAAAAACAGCTAGAGGAAGCGCTTTGGATGAAATCCAGGCCTGTTGCTGGAGTCGATGTGGGTAAATTCTACAATTACACGGCACCCTTTTTCTTCCAATGAAGTGATTGCCCGTAAGAAGTTCTTTAATTCCTTTCTGCTCAAGTTCACAACATTTCCTTTGTTTCTTCTATTTTTATTTTCTCATTTAATTGCATATCTTTCTCGGACATATCTCAAATCACCTTTTGATATATTGGTTTGCCACAAAACATATCTTACCCGACCCCCTTGGAATGTTTATTTACACCCTTTTTGATTAGTACAATTTTTTGCACCTTATCAGGGTGAAATATTAAGGAGTATGGAAAAGCTGGAACAATAATCATATAAATGGATATTAAAGATTAACTCCTGATTATCACACCCAAAATCTTACATTGTCACAGAAAGCTTATAGAGTATAATTTGTCTTTAGTTTTATAAGGTTGTTAAATTGACATTCTATTACTTATCAAGTCCTAAAAGAACATGAGTTGCGTAAGGAATTTTAGTGATACTGGCAAATTAACAGGCTTACCTTTTTTACTCCAAAAGTCATCTATCATGAAAATTCGACTGTTGACTTTCATATTATTTCGGTTATATTTGTAGAATGGTTAATTCTCTTGAAGTCAACATACCCATTATTCTGCTTGTTTTTTCCGAAATCATATTGATATATCATTTATGCCATTGTATTTCCATTTATTTGTAATGAAATCTTAAAAATATAAAGACATAATATCAAATATAATACAAGTATAAAGGCATGTTTGTAAATACAATACTACAGAAATTCTTAACTACTTGTCGACAGAATACTATTGACAGTTAAGTGTAACTGCATTATCATAAAAATATACTTAAGATATTCTTAATCAGGGGGAGGCAAAGATATGATTGTAAAAGCAATCGAAAAATTTATGGAAGAAAATGACATTAAACAAGTTTCTTTATGTGAAAAAGCTGGTCTTACTGAACATTGCATCAGTCTTGCTCTTAAAGGAAAAAGAAAACTAAGTATTGACGAATATGTAAAAATATGCACAGCACTAAATGTACCATATGAATATTTTTTCATCAAGTCCAGACGCAAAGTTAATAGTTGATGAATAAACTTTTCAAATTGCAAGATTAATGACTCACAATATTTTTTATGCTACACTCTGACACCACACTAATTCGTTGATAACATTTTCCAACCAATTCTACTCATTTCTTTAACCGCTTTTTTCGACTCTATCAATTTAATTAAAATGGAGGTAAAGTGATGAAAAATTTAAAAAGACTGGTATTAATTTTCATTATTGCCATTATATCCATTTCACCAACAGCATGTAATCAGACAAATAAGTCAGCATCTACCGAAGGGTACAATAAAGATAAAGTGTATATCAGACAAGGCGGTCTTCCTGATCCTGCCCAGTTCATCGCAAATCAAAACTCTGAGGTTGGCACAAGCACTTTCGGTGATTTCGCTTTTGAAGGATTAATCCGATATCAGCGTGGTACCGATGA
>ENA-OWPA01001973-OWPA01001973.1-bioreactor-metagenome-genome-assembly--contig:-NODE-1973-length-11304-cov-2.814109_pt1 | contig 11304 bp, 11 predicted proteins | sample MGYA00238139_ERZ651803 | MGnify/ENA primary metagenome ERZ651803 (study PRJEB26909, sample SAMN07631231) | bioreactor metagenome | isolation source: Switchgrass digestor | place: USA: Dartmouth...
AGAACTTCGCTCAATAATTTGAATAACTCAAGGGCACTCAGGGAAGTTTCTGAAGAAGGTTTCAGGACAACACAGCAACCTGCGGCCAAAGCAGGAGCCAGCTTCCAGGCAGCCATGAGAAGTGGGAAATTCCAGGGAATAATCTGGCCCACAACGCCGATAGGCTCCCGGAGAATAATGCTTAGAGTATCTTTATCGATCATTGTGGCATGGCCTTCTTCAGTCCTGATGGCTGAAGCAAAATAACGGAAATGGTCGGCGCTGAGAGGGACATCAATGTTCCTGGTTTCCCGGATCGGTTTTCCATTATCTAAGGTTTCTACCATGGCGAGTTTTTCCGTATTTTCATCAATCAGGTCTGCAATCTTAAGTAACATCCTCGCCCTTTCTTGAGGACTGACATTTTTCCAACTGTCAAAAGCTTTCCAGGCTGCTTTGACTGCAAGATCCACATCTTCTTTGCCGGCATCCACACATGTTGCCAGCAACTCACCATTTGCCGGATTGTAAGAATTAAAGGTCTTGCCTTCTTTTCCGTTCACCCATTTTCCATCAATAAAAAGTTGATAGGAGCTATCAATGTACTTTTCCATTAAAAGTCCCCCTTTTTATTTATATTTAAGGCTATAATTAATTATGGGGGGATTAGCAAGATATTTCTAACAATTATTTGAAGTAAAATATAATATATTTAATAAATTCTCTATATTCATAGGATTCCACCGGCACTTATGTGCTATATTTATAGGGGGTGTGGCATATGTTGACTGATTTTAACCGTCATCATGAATTGTCAGACCGGCTGGAAACGAATTTCTTGCGTATTCTCTTCTACGATTTTGCGCAAAAATACGTGGATACCTATAAATCCTATGAATATTCACGGCTATGTACGATTTTGGAAGGTGCAAAGAAAGTAACTATAAATCAGGATACATTTACATATAATCAAAAGGAGTTTCTGCTGATTCCTCCTTATACCGAAGTCCGGATGGAAATCGCTGCCCCGACCAAGGCCCTGGTTTTTGAACTAAATGAGGAATTGATCAAAAAAACCAGTGAAATAGTGAGCAGTGAGTATGATGTTGATTATCAAGTCCTGATTCAAGATCAGCTTCTCTGCGCTCAGGAAAGTGCAGAATTCCTGGATGTTTATCAAAGGATTCTTAAAGTCCTGAACTCTCCCAGTAAACAAAAAGAATATTTAATCGATATTTATGCTCAGGAACTTGTTTATCATCTTTTCCGGGTCAAGGGAGTTAACCAATTGTTGACCGGTTATGCGGATAAGCCAATCAATATAGCTCTCCAGGTGATGCATGACAATTATATGTGCCCACTGACCATAAATGAAATTGCTTCCGAGTTATGCATGTCGGAAGCAAATTTCAGCCATTATTTTAAAAAGATCATGGGGGTTAATCCCAAAGAATATCTGACTAATCTCCGGATGGAAAAAGCCAAAGAGTTAATTGCTCATTCCAGTGTTACCGATGTTGCCTATGATCTGGGGTATAACAATATATCTCTTTTTATCGCCCATTTTAAAGAGAAATACGGTTTAACTCCAAAACAATATCAAATCAAACTCCGGGATGGCCAGGATTGCCTTCATTAAAAAATAAAGGATAGTTTTGAATTGAGAGAGAATTAGATACTAAAGGGAATGCTTTGGTAAAGTATATTTAGTTTTCCTCAAGCAAAGAAAGAATAGAATAGCATTACTTTAAAACTGTTTAGTGGAGGTAACCGATGAGCTATGCCATTAACCTTTACTTTGACCAAGAAACCGAAAAAGCAATTATAGATATCTGGGAGTCATTGTCTCGTTTAAATATTGGCAAGTGCATGACCTGCGCCAATGGTCGCCCCCATATTACTTTGGCTATCTATGAGGAACTAAATGTAGAAAGAGCAAAAGAAGCTTTAGCCTCTCTTGCTCAATCCTTTAAGCCTTTTCAATTGGAATTCTTGCAGATTGGCATATTTCCTCTGAATAAAGGGGCAATATTTCTTGCCCCGAATTATTCCCAGGAGCTTTTAGCTCTTCACAGTCAGGTTCATGAGAGCTTTGGCGAGTGGGCGGAAAAAGGATGGGCCTATTATGAACCTCAAGCTTGGTGCCCACACTGTACCCTTTCCCTGGAGACCCCGGTGGAAGATATTCCGAAGGTACTTGCAGAGATACTTAAAGATTTTCAGGCTCTCGCCGCGACTGTCAGGTCTATAGGCTTGGTTTCTCTTCTGCCCATTGAATATCTAGGGGAATATCCTTTTTAAAATTTTAGAGCTCAAATCGCTCATTCTCATGCTTGATAGTTAAAACCTTGGTTGATGAGGAAGACATTTTCTGAGCAAACTCTTGGAGAACAGCATAGTCATCCATAAAATGCATAGGGATCAGGATATCCGGTTTGATTTCCTGTATAAAATATTCTGCGCCCAGTCCATAATATTGCTCTAAACGGGGATCTACAGGGAAGAATGCCAGATCAATATGCTCCCCTTTTATTTTCGCCATTTCCGCTTTGAATAGTTGTTCAGCCAATTGCCGGTCAGCCGGGGGTTCTCCCCACCAATGCCACCAGTTCAAGTCTCCGGCATGGAAAACACGGATGGGTTTTGGTTGTTTATGATGGTTCAATTCCAGAAGAAAAGAAACTCCCGCATCGGTGGAACCATAAGTTCTAATGGTGAGGTCATCCTGAGCAACTTCTTCATAAGGGTCTAAGAAAGTTATTTTGTTAAGGCTTTGGGGCAGTGCGGAATAGTTTCGGATATCTGAGCTTAAGTAAAAATGAAGGTTAGGTACCCGGCTTGCCCACTCAAAGATTTGGGGATTGAAATGATCCGGATGGGCATGAGAAGAAAAAACTTTTACATTTTTCTCCGAGGGCAAATTGATGGTCCCATGGTAATAATCAAAAACCAGGAAATCTTTTTCCGTTTCCACTGTAAAACCGCTGTGGTAAATATATTCTACTGTTAAGCCAAGCTTTTCTGCCATAAACTATCTCATCTCCAATTATTTATTTTAGTATTTGTTTTCTTCCTAAAAGTTACTACAATATGAATAGACCTACAAGTATAAAGAAAGGGTGGCAATGATGAAATTTAAATTTGCCCACAATAACATCAACGTTTTGAATCTGGAAAAAAGTCTGAAATTTTATGAAGAGGCATTGGGTTTAAAAGAAGTAAAGCGGATTGCCCCGGAGAGCGGTGAGTTCATTCTAGTCTATTTGGGCGATGGGGTTACAAGCCATACTTTGGAACTTACCTGGCTGCGAGATCGGACTGAACCCTATAACTTAGGGGAAAATGAATTCCATCTTGCTTTTACCGTGGATAATTTTGAAGAAGCCCACGAACATCATAAAAAGATGGGCTGCATCTGTTATGAAAATGAGGCCATGGGGATTTATTTCATTAATGATCCCGATAATTACTGGTTAGAGATTCTTCCAAGCTCCATGGGTTAAATAAAATTTATGTTTCGGTAAAAGTTATTAAAAGCAAGGAATTAACCTTGCTTTTAATGTTTCTCGCTAAATAATTCGATAATACTTATCTCTGCTAGATTCTCAAGTCCTAGTTTTTCACTCCAATACCTGCATCTTTCTTCTGCTTCGTCTTCAGTATATTTAATTGGTTCTAAAAGCTCCTCATCCATGCTTAAAGTCATATCTCCAAAAATATCTCTTGCCATATTTACGCCTTCCTTAAGTATTGTTTTCCCTGTCCTATCGCGCAACTTAGTTTTAACAATCATCCAGACTTTTTCATTTACCTCTTTCTCCAAATCAATAACAATTTTCCCATCTTGAAAATAATTCATTATAATCCTTCCTTTCTTTCTCATTTGCTTACCTGCAATTCTTTATTCTGGTTTTCTACTTGATAATATCCACTAATTTTTTCTTCAATTATCTCAAGGCAAGTCAACATTTCCCCATAGGCATATCCAGTATCAATATAAACATTTTCCGAATAATAGCGGTTCTCTACTACCATAAAATAAAGTAGGAGTATGCCCAAGAATTTCTGGCTTATCAAATTTTAAGTGGAATATAAAAGTTCCTCTCTTATCCAAATCATATCATTTTTAGCTTGTTTTCCAATGGGTATCTCTGGTCCAAGACCTGCATGAACATAATAAAGATATTCATCATCATATATAATGTAGAGTTTTATATAATAGGTCAATTTATTAACCAATCTTAATCCTAACTAAACGTTTATATTTGCTTTTAGCTATGGTATGTTAAACCACCACCATTAAAATGCAAAAGGAACAGCTCATAACTGATCTCAAAAGTCAGATGCAAAATCTAACATATGGGGCAGTACTGAGCTGTTCCTTGATATTCAGGTAGTCAAATATGGAATGTAGCCAAATATCCAGTTAGTGATGTAATTACTTTTCAATAGTAGGAATGGGCTCGTCTGAGACTTCATCAAGACGATCTTCCCAAAGATATTTCTTGGTCTCGGAGACAATTACGCCACTCAAAAGGAGAAGAGCCACAAGGTTAGGAATGGCCATTAGAGCATTCATGCCGTCAGCTAAATCCCAGACAAATTCCAGTGATGCTACGGAACCTAAAAATACGGCAATAACAAACAGTAAGCGATAAGGGAAGATACCTTTCTTACCTACAAGGTATTCCAGCGCTCTTTCCCCATAATAGGACCAACCCAGGATGGTAGAGTAAGCAAACGTTAAGAGACCAAAAGTCAGAACAATGGGTCCAAGGACTGGAATTTGGGCAAATGCCATTTTGGACAAGTCTGCACCATTGGATATGCCTTCCGCAGCAGCGGGGTTACTGAGGACACTGCTCACAACGACCAGACCGGTCATTAAGCAGACGACTACTGTATCCCAGAAGGTTCCGGTGGCTGAGACAAGAGCTTGACGGACAGGATTTTTGGTTTTGGCGGCAGCTGCCACAATGGGCGCTGAACCTAAACCGGATTCATTGGAGAAAAGACCACGAGCAATACCGTAGCGAGCGGCGGTCATAATGGTTGCGCCAATAAAGCCACCACCGGCGGCTGTCGGAGTGAAAGCGGATTTGCAAATTAAAACTATAGCCGGCCAGACATATTGAGCGTTAATAATCAGAATAACGAGACAGCCAAGTACATAGGCAATAGCCATAAAGGGGATAAGTCCTTCACAGACCCTGGCGATCCATTTAACCCCACCAATGACTACAATTCCAGTTAGAGCTGCTAAAATAATTCCTGTAAGATAAGGACTAACATTATACTGGGAAAGATTATTGGTAATAGCATTAGCCTGAGTCATATTGCCAATACCAAAGGCGGCAACGGAGGCAAAGATACAGAAAAGCACTGCCAGCCATTTTTGGCCTAAGCCTCTTTCCAGAGCATACATGGGACCGCCCAGCATGGTGCCGTCGGAGGTTTTTACCCGGTATTTTACGGCTAAGAGGGCTTCGCCATATTTTGTAGCAATCCCGAATACACCGGTGAGCCAGCACCAAAGGACAGCTCCCGGTCCGCCTAAAGCCACGGCTGTAGCTACCCCTACAATATTACCGGTACCGATGGTGGCGGCCAGAGCGGTAGTAAGAGCGCCAAATTGGCTTACATCACCGTCGGAATCGGTATCTTTGGTAACAGATAATTTGATGCCTTTGAAAATATACCTTTGAATAAAACGGGTACGGAAAGTAAGGAATAAGTGCGTGCCAAAAAGTAAGATGAGCATAGGGGGACCCCAGAGATAACCGTTGAGCCATTTTATAAATTCGTGAATGGCTTCCATTGTGTTCTTCCTCCTTCATTTTTCTCTGCTTGGCTCTTTGTAAAAAATATATATATAAAAAGAGTCAACCCTAAAAGGATTGACTCTTAAAACTTGGACAATATACACAAAACCAGGGAAAAGTCGATTTTCCCTAAGCTTCTTTCTCTGTCCTTTTGCCTGAGAGATTTAACAACACTTCATTGTATTGCCCCTTCGGCGCTCTTTTGAGAGTCTCTCCAGAGATCTGTCCATTTACGGTCCTCAACTTAATTCGTCACCTGAAAGTTTTGCTTCTTCGGCGGGTAAACCCCTCTCCCGTAAATCTCATCCAGTACCTATGCACTTTTCAAAATCCAGCAAAATTAATTTTGTTTATAATTATAAGGAGAGATAATATTATATTCAAGAAAATTTTTGCATCTTTTGGATTATTCGCTGAAAAATAATTCGAATTCTGGAATTCTATTGAATTCCAAAAAACTTTGCAAACCCCATATTACTTGTGGTGATAGTATTTAGTAACATTTACTTATTATAGAAAATGTTATATAATCAAAGCATTAAGTGCTTTTGCTTCTGGATTTATATAAGTGTTTATTAGCGGCTATCAGGCGATAGTCGCTCTATATTTAGTTACTTTTCTTTAGTTTCTTTAGTTCCGTGGTGTCCCTGTTTTTACTCTTTTTGATTTGTTATTACATAGGAAAAGGAAGGTTAAGGAGAAATGAGTAGGAAGATCTGTATTACAGCTTCGGATCGTGAGCGCTTGTTAAAACTCATCCGGAAAGAGAGAGAGTTTGGCAGTGCCAAAAACAAAGAATATTTGAAAGATCTTGAACAGGAATTGAGTAGAGCGGAGGTCCTTCCCTCCACCCAAATTCCTGCTAATGCTATAACCATGAACTCCAAAGTTTTATTAAAGGATCTTGAGACCGGGGAAGAAACGGTTTATACTTTAGTGTACCCAGAGGATGCGGATCTTTCCGAAGATAAGCTGTCTGTTCTTGCCCCTGTAGGGACAGCAATTCTCGGTTACCGTGAAGGGGATACTATTGATTGGAAGGTACCCGGCGGTATTGTTCGGTTAAAAGTGGAAAAGCTCCTTTATCAACCGGAAGCGGCGGGGGACTATCATTTATAATGGGTTAAGGCCGGTGCTTTGGGTAACAATATATAATGCTAACAGTTTGTTATATCATTCTCTTAATTTCGGTTATTCGTAATTTGGTCATAATCAGATTCCGTTACAGTATGAAACAAGGATATTTTTGAACAAGGACATTCTTAAGGAAGGTTGATAAGCGTGGATAATGAGAATAAGTCCTCAAATTTTTTGCGCAGCATCATTCTTGAGGATTTACGCGAAGGAAGAGTGAAGGAAGTCTATACCCGTTTTCCTCCGGAGCCCAATGGTTATCTCCATATTGGACATGCCAAATCTATATGCCTGAATTTTGGTTTAGCCCAGGAGTTTAAAGGAAAAACCAATTTGCGCTTTGATGATACCAACCCCATCAAGGAAGATACGGAATATGTGGAGTCTATCAAAGAAGATGTTAAATGGTTGGGCTTTGAATGGGATAAACTGCTTTTTGCTTCCGATTATTTTGAGGAAATGTATAATCGGGCAGTTCTCTTGATTAAAAAAGGCAAAGCCTATGTTTGTGATTTATCGGCAGAAGAAATTCGCAAAACCCGGGGCACTTTAAAGGAGCCCGGTATTGAAAGCCCTTATCGGAATCGCTCTGTGGAAGAGAACCTGGATCTCTTTGAACGGATGCGCAAAGGTGAGTTTAAAGACGGCGAAAAGGTACTGCGGGCAAAAATTGACATGGCTTCTCCCAACATTAATATGCGGGATCCCGTTCTTTACCGGATAGCCCATGCCAGCCACCATAATACAGGGGATAAATGGTGTATTTACCCGATGTATGATTTTGCCCATCCTTTAGAAGACGCTATTGAGGGGATTACCCATTCCATTTGCACCTTGGAGTTCGAGGATCATCGCCCCCTTTATGATTGGGTGGTCAAAGAATGCGAAATGGAGCATGTCCCCAGGCAATACGAGTTTGCCCGCTTGAATATGACCAATACGGTTATGAGCAAGCGCAAACTAAAATTACTGGTGGACGAAAAAATAGTTGACGGCTGGGATGATCCGCGGATGCCCACTATTTCCGGACTAAGACGGCGGGGTTATACCCCTGAAGCTATTCGCAATTTCTGCCAGGCCATAGGGGTGGCCCGGGCGGACAGCGTTGTAGACTATAAGATGCTGGAGCATTTTATTCGCGAAGATCTTAAACTTAAGGTTCCCCGGCCCATGGCAGTCCTACGTCCTTTGAAAGTGGTTATTACCAATTACCCTGAGGGACAAGTGGAAATGCTGGAGGCGGATAACAATAAAGAGAATCCGGAAATGGGCAAACGCCTGATTCCTTTTTCCCGGGAAATCTATATTGAACAAGAGGACTTTATGGAGACTCCTCCACCCAAATACCATCGTCTCTATCCGGGGAATGAAGTTCGTTTAATGGATGCCTACTTTATTAAGTGTGAGGAAGTTATTAAAGATGAAGCGGGCAACATTGTGGAAATTCACTGTACCTATGACCCGGAAACCAAAAGCGGTACCGGCTTTACCGGCCGCAAGGTCAAAGGAACCATTCATTGGGTAGAGGCCAGCCAAGCGATTCCGGCAGAATTTCGCCTTTATGATGTCCTGATTTTGGATGAAGAAGAGGAAGAGGAAGGAAAAAGCTTTTTAGACAACATCAATCCTCATTCTTTAGAGATTTTGCAAGGGTTTGTAGAACCTACCTTAAAAGATGCCAAACCTCAAGACAAATTCCAATTTCCCCGTCATGGTTACTTCAACGTAGATCCTAAATACACTACAGCGGAAAAGCTTGTCTTTAATCTTATAGTTTCCCTGAAGAGTTCTTACGTTATAAAATAAACCGGCTTGCTACTTCCTAAAAGGACAACCCTTTTAACCAGAGAAGACGGGCAGTCGCTTAGTGAATCATAAGCAATTAAAAGAGTAGGAAAGTTGATGTGACCCCAAAAAGTTAGACTTAAATAGCGAGACAGTTTAAGGCTGCCTCGCTATTTTTATTGTGAACTTGGATTTTGCATGACTAATTTTCTGCAGGGTGAGCAATAAGTCCTGTCTTGCCTTGGGTGATCTTTAGGAGATCATCTGTGCGGGCAAAAATCTGTAAGCCCCGGGTTCCGGCACTTATTGCGATTTTTTCTTGATTGAGCATCTCTTCATGGAAATAGACAGGATATTTTTTCTTCGTGCCTAGAGGTGAAACACCGCCCCGGATATAGCCGGTCAAAGGCTGAACCTCTTTAAGGGGCACTACTTCTACTTTTTTATTGCCGCTAACCTGGGCTAAAGCTTTAAGATTAAGTTCGTAATGAGCTGGAATGCAGGCCAGTTGGACACCGGTTTTGTCCCCGCGGGTAACTAAGGTCTTATAAATAAGTTCCGGCGGCATACCGACTTTTTGGGCTACTGTGGTAGCAGAAAGATCCGATTCATCCACCTCATAGCTCATTAATTCATAATCAATGCCGGCTTGGTCGAGAAGCCTTACGGCATTGGTCTTTTGCGCCATAGAAAGCACCTTCCTTAGTTTTCATAACTATTTTATTCGCTCTCGTTATCGGCTTTGGTTAGCCTTTTTCGTTACTCATTTTTTCCATAAGTTTTGACCCGGTTTGTTCACTTTAATTAACTATAGAAAAATCAGGGGGCTTATGTCAATGATTCCCCTACTTACCTCTTTTCTTCTTTGACCCTTATTTGCCAGGCAAAGGCTTTTGTTACTAAAAAAGCTTGTTAATTTCTTAGGCAAGGAGATTTTTTTGCTTATTTAGGGCACTCTAACCAAGTAAGATGATTTCTTAGACTGCTAAGGAGGAATAGTTTATGCATGAGCCTAAGGATAAAGAGAATAAATCGCGGCAATTTTGGGAGCCGGCAGGAGTAATCAGTCAGACTTCTTCCGAGGGTGGACAAATGGATTATGGTACAAGAGCCCAGGGAATTAAAGAAGGTGGAGAGCTTTCTTTAGAAGTGGAAGAAATCTTTCATAACCGGGGTATAATGGAAAATTTAACTGATTCTCAAGAAAGAGAGAATACAGTATAAAATTAAAGATTGCATTGACAAGGTAAACATCTTGTTCCATAATAGATAGAAAATTCATAGAGTACAGATAGAGGCGCAGTGGGTTAAGAGTACTTATCCAGAGTAAGTCCGGCGATGAACGATAAGGAAAGGAACCATTGCCGAAGCAAAGATCATTGGACAAGGGTCTTTAGCTGGTCTTCCATTGAATAAATGTAAGACTGTCACCGAGAATTTCGGTGGAGAGCTATCTCGTGAGTTGAATGCTTAAGTATGGCCTTAAGTAACGGTTGCGAGGTGACTCGTGACCGTTTTTTTGCAAAGAATCAGGTTGAGGAAATAGGAGAGGATTGGCATATGGCAGAGAAAAAATTGCCCTTTAATCAAGAGCAGCTTAAAGAGATTTTGGAGCAATACGATACTCCTTTTCATATTTATGATGAAAAAGCTATGCGTGAAAATGCACGCCGCCTGCAGGCAGCCTTTGCCTGGGCCCCTGATTTTAAGGAGTATTTTGCCGTTAAAGCTCTTCCCAATCCCCACATTTTAAAAATCCTGCGGGAGGAAGGTTTTGGCGCTGATTGCAGTTCTTTGCCTGAATTAGTTTTAGCGGAGAAAGCAGGGATTACTGAAGAAAACATTATGTTTACTTCCAATGACACCCCTGCGGAAGAATTTATTAAGGCTAAAGAGCTGTGTGCCATTATCAATCTGGATGATATTACTCACATCAATTTTCTTGAAAAATGCGCCGGTTTGCCTGAAGTTCTATCTTTCCGTTACAACCCCGGACCTTTGCGTTCCGGTAATGCCATTATCGGTAACCCGGAGGAGTCCAAATACGGACTGACTAAGGAACAGATATTCCAAGCTTATGAGATCGTTCGCGCTAAAGGGGTTAAACGCTTCGGCCTCCATACCATGATTATTTCCAATGAGCTAAATCCTGACTTCTTTATTGAGACGGCGGATATGATGTTTGACCTGGCCATAGAACTTAAAGAAAAACTGGATTTGCGTTTGGAGTTCGTTAATTTCGGCGGTGGTATTGGCATTCCTTATCGTCCGGAGCAGGAACCGGTGAACCTGGAGTATCTTGGTGAGGGTGTGCGAAAAGTATACGAGGAGAAAATAGTTACTAACGGTCTGCATCCTTTGCGTATTTGTTTGGAATGTGGACGGGTAATTACTGGGCCCTATGGCTATCTGGTCACTAAAGTGCTCCATGAAAAAAATATTTATAAGAATTATATTGGGGTAGATGCCAGCATGGCGGATTTAATGCGGCCCGGCATGTATGGGGCTTATCACCACATTACCGTAATGGGTAAAGAAGATCTGCCCAAAGACCATATTTATGATGTAACAGGCGGGCTATGTG
>ENA-OWPA01001975-OWPA01001975.1-bioreactor-metagenome-genome-assembly--contig:-NODE-1975-length-11292-cov-2.728399_pt1 | contig 11292 bp, 11 predicted proteins | sample MGYA00238139_ERZ651803 | MGnify/ENA primary metagenome ERZ651803 (study PRJEB26909, sample SAMN07631231) | bioreactor metagenome | isolation source: Switchgrass digestor | place: USA: Dartmouth...
ATGTGTCCCGAGTATAAAGCATTTCTGTGCGATATAAGGAGGGCTTAAAGATGGCATATTTAACCAATCTCTATGATACCAGCAGATGTACAGCCTGCCGCGGTTGCCAGGTGGCCTGCAAGAACTGGAACCAGCTGCCGGCTGTAATCGAGCCCTTCCAGGGAAACTATCAAACTCATAAGGATACCAATGGCGACACCTACACCATTGTCAGAATGATCGAAACTGAAGATCCGGTTGACGGCGTGATATGGAACTTTTTGAAGTATCAATGTATGCACTGTTTTGATCCCGCCTGTATGAAAGTCTGTCCTCGGGGGGCGTATACAAAAACGGACTGGGGTGCCACTATTCATGATCCCGATAAATGTATCGGGTGCCAGTACTGCACCTATTCGTGTCCATTTGAAATTCCCAAATATCGTAAACGGGAAGATAGAATTGCCAAATGCACTCTGTGTGCTGATCGTGTGGAAGAAGGACTGCAGCCCGCTTGTGCTGCCACCTGTGCTCCGGGTGCTCTCATGTTTGGGGAGCGGGATAAACTGCTCCAGTATGCAGAAGATCGCGTAAAGTATCTTCGGGCCAATGGTTTTCCCCGTGCTACCATCTATGGGAAACTGGAATTAGGTGGTCTCAACAAGTTATATGTATTGACTGATACACCCGATAAGTTTGGCCTGCCGGTTGATCCCAAGATTCCTGGTCAGGTTCCTTTCTGGCAGGATTGGATTCAACCTTACCTGGGCTGGCTGATTCCTCTGGCTTTGGCAGGATCCGCAGTAAGTTTTGTAACTACCCGCATCCTGCAGAACAAACATGGCGAGCATGATGAAGGGGGGCATGAATAATGCAGCTGCTTCCTGAATACCGGGAGGATATTCAACGCGTAGAACGGTTTAATTTTGTAGCCCGCTTCACACACTGGAGCCACACATTAACCTTTTTGCTCTGCTTATTTACCGGATTGGTGCTGTTTTTGGACAGCGTAGACTGGCTGGCAGCTATATTCGGCGGGTATGCAGGAGCAGGTCTGGTTCACCGTATTTCGGCGGTAATAATGACCCTGTCCATACTCTTCTTTGTAGTCTTTGACTTTAGGGGCATAATTGACTGGATTAAAGACATACTCCGTTTCGGTATCAACGATATAAAATTTGTAATGCTCTTTCCCTTGGAATTCCTGGGTTTTCCAGTTAAAATGCCGCCTCAGACTCGCTTCAATGGCGGTGAAAAAGGCAACTCCATAGTAACCCCTACTTGTGTAATCCTGCTGGTGCTCAGCGGCTACATTATGTGGTTCCCGGCTATCTTTCCGGCAGGGCTGGTACGGGTTGCTTATCCTGTCCATGACATTGCTATGGTTTTTGCGACGGTTATGGTATGCATGCATGCTTACCTGGGCTCATTCCACCCCGGTTCCGGTGAGTCCTTCTGGGGTATGTGGAAAGGCACCGTTCGCTCTGATTGGGCACAGCATCACCATGCCATCTGGTATGAGGAGAAATACGGGGAAAAGGCCAAGACTGAGGATGCTGAGTAAAACAGCTACCCAGTTGCAGCAGCTTACAAGTCCATAGTTCTCAGGGGGAGTCATACTCCCCCTGTGGTTTTGGCTGAACTTTTGATACACTGCAGTTAGAAGCACTTATGCGAGGTGAATGAGATGGATATGCATCCCCCCACCCCTCTTCCAGAAGGGTATCTGGAATTTTTTCAAGCTTTGGAAAGCTGGCAGAATGAGCAAACCATCAAATTGCGCAAGGAATTTGTGCATTCCAAACAGGATCTCAACGTACGGCTGCAGGAGAATAAAAAGCCCCTGCTCAGCCAGATAAATCCTCATATCGACGGGGATTTGCTGCAAAACCTATTAGCGTCCCTTTTGGCATTTCTTGAAACTGCTCGTCCTTCGGTTAAAGACTCTGTCCAAAAACTGCAGTCCAACTTGGGGCGGCTTGATTTCGATAACCTGGTAAAAGCTTTCCTGAAGCCCAAGGAAAGTGAACTGGTAGCAGTAGCAAATCAGCTGGAGCTTCCCGGAGATTTTTTCATCTTTGTGCTGGATCATGCCTTACGCCCGGTACTGCGTTTGATAGCCGAGTCCTATCAAGCAGATCTGGCTGCGTCTAATTTTCACTGGGACACGCCCGCTATCTGTCCTATCTGCGGGGCCAAGTCGCATTTCAGCAGGCTGCGAAAGGACGATGGACAGCGCATTATGTTCTGCGACCGGTGTTTTTCAGAATGGAAGACCCGTTACCTGTTCTGCGTGCACTGCGGCTGTGACCATCCCAATGATATCACCTATTTGAGTGTGGATGGACATGATGATTACCGGGTTTATGTATGCAAGCAATGTCATGGGTATTTAAAAACCTATGACGAGCGCACCAGCGGCCGACCGGTGGATATGTACATAGCCAATATGGGTACCATCTACCTGGATATGCTGGCTCAGGAAAAGGGCTATACCAATCATGATGATGACTATCTCTCCTGAGTAAAGAGGCAGGCTCAGCGTGGTAAATAGAAAAGGGGCGGTTCTTGCTGTCCAGCTAGGTAATTACTGCATGGCAGCCCGAACCGTCCCTTTGGACATTTTAGGAAAAATATCAAACCCCATGATAATCTCCCCTGCATCTTAAACCATTGCCATTGCCGCCCGGATGCTTTTTCCGGGCACGCCGGGCACCTCCTGCCCCATCCCATGGTTATTCGCGGGCTGAGCTGATTTGTTCCAGAATCAAATCCAGCAGCTCATCTTCCTGCTCAAAGGCAAACTGGGGTATCCCGTCACCGAGGTCAGGAACATCGGTAATCCGGGCAATAACATTGGTCACATTTAGGGGTTCGGGGTCAACCTCTGACCTGATTACCTCTATTTTTGGATAAACCGATTGTTTGAATCCTTCCAGGAAAATAACATCCACTGAAGGCATGATTTGTTCCAGGATCTTTCCAGGGATAGCTTCTCCTCCCGGCGGTAGATCAAAGTTTCCTGGGGCGTACTCAAATAAACCTGCTGGGCTCCTGCCGCATACAGCTGGCCGGAATCAGAGTTATCCGGCGTCAGCAGGTGATGGCTGTTTTTTACCACCGCGCATTCTATTCCCTTTTGCTGCAAACGGCTGATTAAATTGGAGAGCAAGGTTGTTTTTCCAGCATTGTGCCTGCCTACAAAGGCTATAACCGGTACCATAATCTGCCTTCTTTCTTGCCGCTATTTGGTAAAAGCGGTATAGTAGGATTAATAAAAACCATGTAAGGAGATCAGGCCATGAAAGAATATCGCAACCAGGACATCGTGGTACACTGGGAACCAGAGCGCTGCTCGCATTCGGCAATTTGCCTCAAACGTCTCCCCTCCGTATTTGATGTGGATAAAAGACCCTGGGTAAATATTGATGCTGCCAGCCCGGAAGATATTATCAAAGTTATTGATGAGTGTCCTTCCGGAGCTTTAAAATACTCCCTGCCGGAAGGCTCCTCTGTGAATCCTGATCTGGCCCGCGGCCCCGGTGCCAAGGATGCCTCCAGTCATGCAGCGGAGTCAGCTGTGCGTATAAGGGTTCTGCGCAATGGTCCCCTGCTGCTGGAAGGCCCCTATCAATTACAGGATGTTGACGGCAGCATCACCCAGCAGGTGGGCAAAACTTCCCTGTGCCGCTGCGGTCTCAGTGAAAAGCGTCCTTTCTGCGACGGTACCCATTACCGTAAAGGGTGGAAAGTGGATTCCTAATCCATGGTATGGACCAAACGCTCCCCTATCTCTTTACATTTTTCCAGGACCTGTTTCTCATCTATAGTGGTGAGCTGGCGGTTTTCCATAACGATACGTCCATCAATAATAACCGTGTCCACGTCACTGGCTTTGCCGGCATAGACCAGATTGGCGATTAAATCATAGCGCGGTATCATATGGGGACGGTTTAAGTTAACCATTATCATGTCCGCCTTGTACCCGGGGCGCAAACAGCCGATCTCATCCCCCAGGTGCAGAGCTTTGGCACCCAGGACAGTTGCCATGCTTAAAGCCTGTTCTGCTGGCAGCACGGTGGGATCCATGCAGTTTACTTTATGTAACAAGGCACAGGTACGAGTTTCCTGCAGCATATCCAGATCATTGTTGCTGGAAGCTCCGTCAGTACCCAAACCCACAGCAATTCCTTCCTCCAGCATCCGCGGTATCCGGGCAATACCGCTGGCTAGTTTCATGTTGCTTTCCGGATTGTGAGCTACTCCCACCCCATACTTTTTCAATATGGCTATATCCTCATCACTGAGGTGTACGCAATGGGCTGCGATTACCGGAACTTCAAAAACCCCGGCCTGTTCCAGATAAGCCACCGGCGACATGCCGTAGTCCCGGCTTATGGTGTTGATCTCATCCAGGGTTTCTGCCACATGAATATTGATACCGGCTCCGGTTTCCCTGGCTAACTGAACCACTTGCCGCAGGTAATCAGGAGGGCAGGTATAAGGAGCATGGGGTCCCAGCATAAAAGTAATCCTGCCGCCTGCTCCCCCTTGCCATTGCTCTATAAGCTGGCGGGATTGCTCCAATGCTAACTGGTTTTCCGGTCCTACTCCGATCATTCCCCGGGACAGTACGGCCCGCATACCGGTTTCCTCTACCGCCTGGGCCACCCGGTCCATATGAAAGTACATGTCTGTAAAAGTAGTTGTTCCCGATTTAATCATCTCAGTAATGGCCAGCATGGTACCCCAGTATATGTCATCCCCGGTTAGCCGATCCTCCATGGGCCAAATCTTGGTTTGCAGCCATTCCATCAGGGGCAGATCATCTGCATAGCTGCGCAGCATGGTCATTGCCGCATGGGTGTGAGTATTTATAAGTCCAGGCATGACCAGGTAATTGGTACCATCAATTACCTTTTCATATTCCCCTGCCGGCGGTTCTCCTGGGCCAACCGCCTCGATCAGATTACCGTTAATGACCACATAGCCCTTTTCGATGATTTGTCCGGGTTCGGTCATCGGCAGCACAGTAATGTTTTTCAACAGCATTTTCATGGTATTACCTCCGGTCCTACTTATTAGCTGGGCGCGGCTGCCCATAGTTACTGAAAGATTGATGCAGGTACTGGACATCTTCCGGGGACAAGCTGTTCACATTCCCCAACAGCCGGGCGGTTAATCCTATCCTGGCGGTCTTCTCGGCTATAACACACACCAGCAAAGCCTCGTCCAGGTCTTTTCCCAGTCCTACCAGGCCGTGGTTGGCCAGCAGGACTGCCTTGCTTTCCCTTCCCAAGGCTTCACAGGCTGCTTCGGCCAATTCCTGAGTGCCGGCATGGGCATACCGGGCTACTGGAACAGCTCCCCCTAAAACCTGAGCACTTTCTTCCAGCAGTACCGGGATGGGCTGGTGAGCTACGGCATAGGCCGAAGCCCAGGGACTGTGTACATGGACAATAGCCCCCACATCCGGTCGTTCCCTGTAAACCTGCAGGTGTAACGGAGATTCGGAAGAGGGCTTGCGTTCTCCTGCCAGGATGGTACCTTCCAGATCCATTACCACCAGGTCCTGGTCCTGCAGGGTTTCATAAGGCATGCCGCTGGGCGTAATCAGTATATGGTGGTCCGGCTGCAGCCTGCAGCTGACATTGCCCCAGGTACCTGCTACCAGCCTCTGCCGGTATATTTCCTTGCCGGTGCGAATAATCTGCTGCCGTTCGATGCTGTAATCCATAGGTTATTCCCTTTCCTTCAAACTTTTTTCATAAGGGGGAAGCAATACCCCTCTTTCGGTAATTATGCCGGTAATAAGCCGGTTATCGGTTACGTCAAAAGCCGGATTGAAAACCTGTACATCCTTTACGGTCAAATATACTCCCCGTACCGAGCGGACTTCTTCAGCTTGCCGTTCTTCAATAGGTATGTCCTGCCCGGAAGCAATGGAAGTATCTACCGTGGACCATGGAGCGGCCACATAGAAGGGAATACCATGATGGTGAGCCAGGACTGCCAGGGTATATGTGCCAATCTTATTGGCTGTGTCACCGTTGGCTGCTATACGGTCGGCGCCTACAATTACTGCATCCACCTGGCCCAGTTTCATAATATACCCGGCCATATTGTCGGTTATCAGGGTAACCGGGATCTGGTCCTGCATCAGCTCCCACACCGTAAGGCGGGCACCCTGCAGGACGGGGCGGGTTTCACAGGCCCAAACCTTTTCGATTTTGTTCTGCTGGAAGGCAGTCCGGATAACCCCCAAAGCGGTACCATAACCACAGGTAGCCAGTGCCCCGGCATTGCAGATGGTCATAACCCGGCTGGACTTGGGGATTAACTGGGCACCATGTTCACCGATCAATTGGTTGGTGCGGATATCTTCTGCGAACATAGCCCGGGCTTCAGCCAACAGCATTCTCCCCAGCTCTGCCGGCTCTTTATTGACATTATCCTCATAAACCTTATCCATACGCTGCAGCGCCCAGAACAGGTTGACTGCTGTAGGCCTGGTAGCAGCCAATTCGGAGCGCATAGATGCGTAGTACTCCGCAAAATCCTCAGCCTTCCCCTGGTACTGGGCTGCTCCCAAAGCCAGGCCAAAGGCTGCCGCCACTCCTATCAGGGGAGCCCCCCGCACCTTTAAAGTGCGAATGGCCTCGGCTACTTCCTGAACCGAAGCGCATGATTCATATACTATTTTATCGGGAAGCAGGTTCTGGTTTAGTATAACAACCCGGTCTTCTTCATAAGCAATAGTCTCGATCATTTGCCCATAACCCCTATTTCATCCAGAATACGTCTGCAGTCGCATTTGGGTTCTTCAGCTATATACTTGATGCTGGTCATAATCACTTCCCGCAGCTGCTGGATGCGGCTGGCCATCATTTCCAAAACTTCACTGTGGGTCAGAATTTCCGTTGATATACCCGCAGCATAATTGGTAACAATGGAGATATTGGCATAGCAGATGCCCAGTTCCCGGGCCAGGCATACTTCCGGAACACTGGTCATACCTACCAAATGCCCGCCCAGCTGCTTGAACATGGCGATTTCCGCCGCTGTTTCAAAGCGAGGACCTTCGGTGCATACATAAGTTCCGCCATTACGTACCTGGACCCCCAGCTCTTCCCCCGCTGATACCAGGGCCTGGCGTACTTCAGGACAGTAAGGGACGGTCATGTCACAGTGTACCACCCCGGCCTCATTATCCCCTTCATAAAAAGTGGTTTTACGGGTGCGGGTAAAATCCAGAAACTGGTCGGCCAGCACAAAGGACCCCGGTGGGAAATCAGAACTGAGGGAACCTACTGCAGCCGTACCAATAATATGCTTCACGCCTATCTCCTGGAGAGCCTTGATATTGGCTCTATAGTTAACCAGGTGGGGCGGTACTTTGTGACCCATACCGTGCCGGGGTATAAAAGCAACCTGCTGGCCTTGGTAATAGCCCATTAGGACCTTCACCTGACCATAGGGTGTGGATTGTATATGCTCGCTGATGTTTTCCAAAATGCCTGGATCATATACTCCCGTTCCTCCAATAACACCAACAAGTGCCATGAGCAGTTCCTCCTTGCTAAACTAATTGTCTTCCTCCTCAGTGCTGCGGGAAAACAGAGCAGCAGCAAACATATCCGCAGCAAAGGGTCTCAAGTCTTCCATACCTTCCCCGATGCCGACAAACTTCACCGGAATCTTCAGTTCCCGGGCAATGGCCAGTACAATACCTCCCTTGGCCGTACCGTCCAGTTTGGTGAGAATAATGCCTGATACTCCCGTAGCCTCGGTAAACACCTTGGCCTGGCTGATGGCATTCTGTCCGGTGGTAGCATCCAGAACCAGCAATACTTCGTGAGGTGCTCCGGGCATTTCTCTTTCAATAATCTTGCGCACCTTGCCAATTTCTTTCATAAGGTTGGTTTTATTCTGCAGGCGACCGGCGGTATCAATGATAAGTACGTCAGCCTTCCGGGCACGGGCAGCATTCAAGGCATCAAATACCACCGCCCCCGGGTCAGCCCCTTCCTGGTGCTTGATAAGGTCAACCCCTACCCGGTCAGCCCATATCTGCAGCTGGTCAATGGCTGCGGCCCGGAAGGTGTCTCCGGCAGCCAGCAGCACCCGTTTGTTCTGCTGCTTGAACTGGTAAGCCATTTTAGCTATAGAGGTAGTTTTGCCAGCACCGTTAACCCCCACCACCAGTATAACGGTGGGGCCGGTCTCACTAAAACATAACTCGCTGCTTTCTTCAAACCTGAGCAGGTTGGCGGCTTCCTGCTGGATCAGTTCCAGCACCTGTTGAGGCTCCTGGAGTTTTTGCTTTTTAACCTCCTGCTGTACCTTTTTCACCAGTTCCAGGGAGGTGTTCACCCCTACATCAGCCTGGATCAGGATTTCCTCTACTTCCTCCCAAAAATCATCATCAATGCGATCGGTATGTTTTATCAGCGATTCCAATCGCCCGCTCAGATTTTGCCGGGTCTTTTGCAGTCCCTTTTTAAAACGGCTGAACCAACCTGTTTTAGGAGGCGAAGCTGGCTCTTCCTTAGGCTCGTCTTTTTCCCCCGCTTCTCCTTTTACTTCATTCACTTCCTCCAGTTGATCCGGCTGCAGTTGATTTTGTTCTTCCTGCTTTTTCCCTTTAAACCGATCAAAAAATGCCACTCTATCCACCTCTTCTATCTATCCCGCTAGGGTTTCCGCCTGGCTTAAGTCCAGAGTAAATATTTTGGATATTCCCTTCTCCGGCATAGTCACCCCGTAAAGGTGGTTGCCGCATTCAATGGTAGCCTGCCGGTGGGTAACCACCACAAACTGCATGCGGTCAGCCATGCTCTTTAAGAACTGGGTATAGCGTTTGAGATTGACTTCATCCAAAGATGCATCAATCTCGTCCAGTAAACAGAAAGGAGTAGGTTTCAGCCGCAGCAGGGCAAATATAAAGGCTATGCAGGTCAAGGCCCTTTCTCCGCCGGAGAGCAGGTTGAGAGATTGAACTCTTTTGCCGGGCAGTTTTACGGCAAAATCTATCCCTGCTTCCAGGCGGTCCGCCTTGTCATCCAGAATCAGGGCCGCCTCTCCGCCGTTGAATATCTCGGTAAAGGTCTCCTGAAAGCTCTGATTGGCCAAAGCCAGGAACTCCATAAAACGATTCATCATCAAGGTTTCCGTCTCCTTTAACAGGCTTCCCAGGGATTTTTCCGCCTCCCTGAGATCTTCCACCTGCTGGGACAGGAACTCAAAGCGCTGGGCAATTTGCTGGTATTCTTCGATGGCAGTAAGATCCACTGGTTCCAGCCCGGCCATCTGGGCTTCGATTTCTTCCAACCGCTGCCGCCAGCGGCGCACTCCTCCGTTTATGGCAGCGCCCGGTCCCCCACCGTTATAATCTTCACCGGGAAACTTTTCTTCCCAGCGAGCCTGCAACCCCTGCTGTTCCGTTTCCAATCGAGCTATAAGAAGCTCAATCTGGTGGACCTGCTGCTGTATCTCTTCGGTTTGTTTTTGCAGAGGTTCTGCTGAACTCTGCATAAGCTCCATATGGTTGCGAACCTGAGCCTCAGCCTGTTTCTCCTGTTCCAACTGGTTGGTTATCTGCTGCAGTTTATCCTGCCCCTCATTAAGAAGCTGTTCCAATTCGGCAATGCGCTGTTCCTGCTGGTCAATCTCCTTTTCCAGCCTTTGATAGAGATTAAAGGCTTCCTGAGCCGACTGCCGGTAAGAACTATCTATCTGTTCCATCTGCTCCAGGCTGCGCTGCAGGTTTTCCAGTTCCCGGGTCTTAATTTCCACCTGTTCACGATACGAGGCTGCCCGGGCTAAATGTATTTCCATCTCCCGCCGGGAATCCTCACCACTCTGCCGGCTTTCTTCCAAAGCCTGGGACAGTTCACTGCTGCGTCTTTCCTGTTCTTGTATCTGCTGGTTAAGATATAGTATCTCCTCTTCCAGTTCCTTTATCTGCTGCAGCAGGTAGGTGATTTCATCATCACAGGCACTTTGTTCCTGTTGCAGGCGGGAACTCTGCTGTTCATACTCATTAATCTGCTGCTGCAGCATCTGCCCGTGAATGCGTTCTTCCGTATGACTGGTGTGCAGATGATTCAGGGTCTGGTTAAGCTCGGCCATCTGCTGGTGGAGGGCATCGATTTTTCTCTGACAGGTTTCCATTTCCTTTTCTATGTTCTTACGGGATTCCAGCAAGGAACGTTCAGCTTGACGCCTTTGCAGGACTCCTTCCGATTGCTGGCCTTTATATCCGCCTGTCAAAGCACCTCCCACCGCAAAGCTTTCCCCTTCCAAAGTAACCATGCGCAAGGGAAGGTTATATTTCTTTAACAGGTTTATACCGCTGTCCATATCTTCTACCACCAGGACCCTGCCCAGCAGGTAATCCACCGCGGGTTGGTATTCGGGAGAGCATTTTACCAGACGGGAAGCCAACCCAATCACCCCAGGATGGGCCAGAAGTGAATTAAGCCATTTTTCATCCACAGGATTGGTTCTGAGCACATCCAGGGGTAAAAATGTTACCCGTCCGGCTTGCTTTTTCTTTAGATAGTCAATAGCCCGGCGGGCTTCACTTACCTGCCTTATAACAATGTTTTCCAACCCTTTTCCTGCCGCAGTCTCTATAGCGATCTCCAGGCCTTCCGGTACCTCAATCATCTCTCCCACTACACCGACAATTCCCGGAAACATAACCCGGTGGTCATCCCGCATAAGCAGTTTTACTCCCTGGGCATAACCTATCCTGGCTTTCTGGCGTTCCTGCACCGCCAGCAGTTCATTTTCCACTTTCATGCGGCGGCGATGAGCCTCAGCCAGTTGGGACTCCAAGGTTTTCTGCTGGGTTTCCAGATTTGATTTCTGCTCGGTGCATTTTTTCAGTTCCAACTGGGTCTGCTCAGCGCGGGATTGTATCTCCTGGAGTTTCTGGCTGCTGCGTTCCAGTTCCCCTCCTATGCGCTGCTTTTGCAGTACCAATTCCTCTTTCTTAATTTCCAGGCGGCGGCATTTTTCCTTAAGCCGGGTCAGCTTTTCTTCTGCGGCGCGAATCTGGTTGCGGCTGTTGATTTCCTCATTCCTGGCCTGGAATAATTCCACCTTAAGCCTTTCCAGGCTCTGTTCATATTGCTCGATCTGGGCCGCCAGCTGCTGTTCCTGGGCATTTAGTTCCTGAAAGGCCTGCAGTTTCACCTGGTGTTTTTCCGATTCCTGCTGGAATTCCTGTCTAAGCCGGCTTAAATCCTGGCTGATGCCCTCTGCCATCTGCTGGTACTTCAACCGGTCCTCAGCCGCAGCTTGAAT
>ENA-OWPA01001976-OWPA01001976.1-bioreactor-metagenome-genome-assembly--contig:-NODE-1976-length-11287-cov-2.581356_pt1 | contig 11287 bp, 7 predicted proteins | sample MGYA00238139_ERZ651803 | MGnify/ENA primary metagenome ERZ651803 (study PRJEB26909, sample SAMN07631231) | bioreactor metagenome | isolation source: Switchgrass digestor | place: USA: Dartmouth...
GGGGTGTTGTCTTTTATAAAGAAACTTCAAACTATAGATACAACCAACTACTTCACAAGAGTTTTATCGGATGAAAGCGACAAATTTTCAATTGTTACGGCAACTATAGTTAAGATTTTATCCATCATAATATTTGTTCAGCAGTGGTATGTTAACAAGAGTTTTATTGCCGGCCTTGAAGCTTTCATTATAACCCTTTCATTTACCGCTTTAATAATACTTGGTGTTTTAGATAAGCTGCCATTTACATCGGTATCCAAAAAAATTAAGCTGAGCGGAGCTGCAATAATAGGATATGATGGGGTCAAAACCATGTCCAATATAGATCACATTGTGGTAGAGGACCGGGATTTGTTCCCCTCAAAAACACTGTCATTATGCGGTATTAAAATGTATAACGGTGCCGATGTTGAAGATGTGGTGATAGATGTTACAAGTGTTTACAAAAAAGTCACCGGTCCTATGACAAGTGTAATGTTAGATGTTATTGATAACCGTGAAGAGCTGCTTCGAGATGCAACCGACATCATGTACTATGATGAAAAGGGAGTATCTGCTATGGTTGGCGGGAAGCTTATATTAATCGGCAACTTAGAGCTAATGAGTATTAACCTTGTCAGAATTCCAAAGGACGGGATAGCCCAAAAGATATACTCAACGGGTAAGGTACCACTTTATATTGCAGTAGACGGAAGACTTGCGGCAATATTCTCATTGAAATATACCGAGAATAAAAATGTTAAAAAATATCTCAAAAGAATAAATTCCAACGGTATAGGAATTATAGTTAAAACTGCCGATCCAAATCTAACTCAGGACTTTATATGTCAGAAATATAATGTAAATCCCCGTAATGTTAAAATAATGCCCTCCCGTCTTATTGAAAGCTATGAAAGCCTTGAATTTGAAGAGGGGCTGCCACCCATTGTAACTATAACAAAGGATATAGCCGCATATCTCAGGGCGCAATCTGCTATTAATAAGATAAAAAATCTTATGTCTATAAATAAGCTTATCTGCTTTGCGGCTATTTTGGTTGGGATTACGGCCACCGCTTTTCTTGCACTAGTTAATGATTTTTCCATTGTGACTCCTCTACATACTATAGTAATGGGCATATGGTGGTTTATTCCTATTTCCTTAATAACAATGTTATCTAAATTAAAAGTATAAAAACAAGCTTTGACGAATAGTCTTAATATCAATATTTTTTTGCTGCTTATGGATTTAGTATTAAGAAAATTATAAAAGCTAAAAAAATTATTTAAGAGCAGGCTTATTAGCCTGTTCTTTTTTGTTGCTTTTTTGTAGTTAATGAATTATAATATTAAATAACTTAGGTTAGTATTTGTACAATATGCACAATTTTATTGTTAACATTTACTAATAGTAAATTATTGTAAGAATTGGAGGTTGAATTATGAAGCAGTACCCGGTAAAAGACATAAGAAATGTTGCTCTCCTTGCGCATGGTGGTGACGGTAAGACAACCCTGGCCGAATCCATGCTGTATATAACAAAGGGGACAGAAAGATTTGGCAGGATTGCCGACGGCACCACTGTTAGTGATTATGATGTAGAGGAAATTAAGAGAAAAATTTCTATTTCTACAACCATTATTCCGGTGGAGTGGAAGGGGAAAAAGATTAATCTGATCGACACTCCAGGATATTTTGATTTTGTCGGAGAGGTTATGAGTGGCCTGAGAGTTGCTGACGGAGCCTTAATTTTGGTTACAGGAAAATCCGGCGTTCAGGTAGGAACCGAAAAATCATGGAAATATTGCCGCGATGCGGGTATTGCAAAGGCATTCTTTATTTCTAAGATTGATGAGGAACACAGTGATTTTTACAATGTAATAGAACAGTTAAGGGAAAAATTTGGTGTTTCAATTTGTCCGTTGGAAATTCCCATGTTCGAAAATGATAAGGTTTGCGGCTATGTTAACTTAATAGAACTTAAAGCAAGAAAATACGAGAACGGAAAGGCTATTGAAGTGCCCATTCCGGAATCTTTAAATAAAAAAATTGAACCTCTTCGCAATATGATAAACGAAGCGGTTGCCGAAACTAGCGAAGAGAATCTTGAAAAATTCTTTGCTGGCGAACAGTTTACACCAGAAGAGATTATTGCAGCTCTTAAAACAGGTGTATCTGACGGAAGCATTACCCCTGTTCTCTGTGGATCAGCTTTTGAACTTTCGGGAGTTGATGAAGTTCTTGATATGATTATTAACTTCTTCCCATCACCTGACGAGGTTAAGGGTGAAGTGGCAAAAGATCCCAAGGATAATGTTATTGAAATAAAAACATCTGATAGTGAACCCCTTTCGGCTTTAGTATTTAAGACTATTGCCGACCCCTTTGTTGGCAAAATGTCCTTCTTTAAGGTAATGAGCGGTGTTATGAAGGCTGACAGTACTGTACTTAATGCCAATACGGGAGCAAATGAAAAGATTTCAAAGCTATATTTCATCCGCGGAAAGAAACAAGTTGAAACAGCAGCAATTGGAGCTGGGGACATTGGTTTCGTGTCAAAGCTTACAGCTACCAATACCGGCGATACTTTATGCAGTCCGAGTAGGCCGGTGATTTTAGATGGCATCAAGTTCCCCGAACCATGTTTTACACAGGCTGTTCTTCCTAAAGCAAAGGGTGACGAGGAAAAAATATCCCAGGGACTTCAAAGACTTGTGGAAGAGGACAAGACATTTAAATACGAAATGAACATAGAAACAAGGCAGCAGCTCATTTCAGGAATGGGCGACATGCACCTTGATGTAATTGTATCTAAACTTAAGAATAAATTCGGTACATCGGTTGAATTAGCAGAACCAAGAGTTGCATATAGAGAAACTATTAAGAAAAAGGTTAAGGTTGAAGGCAAACACAAAAAACAATCGGGCGGACATGGTCAATATGGTCATGTGTGGATTGAATTTGAGCCCGGTCCAACAGAAGGGCTTACATTTGCCGAAAGCGTTTTTGGTGGTGCAGTGCCCAAAAACTATTTCCCTGCAGTTGAAAAGGGATTGCAGGAATGCATACAGAAGGGTGTGCTTGCCGGCTATCCTGTGGTAAATCTAAAGGCAACGCTTGTTGACGGTTCCTACCATCCTGTTGACTCTTCGGAAATGGCCTTTAAGATAGCTGCTTCAATTGCTTACAAAAATGGGCTTACTCAGGCCAATCCCGTACTGTTAGAGCCAATCGGAAACTTAAAGGTTTATATACCCGATTCCTATATGGGTGATATTATTGGCGACATAAATAAGCGCAGGGGCAGAATTCTTGGCATGAATCCCGGTGCTGATGGTGAACAAATTGTTGAGGCCGAGGTTCCAATGGCTGAAATGCATAGCTATGCAATCGACTTGCGTTCAATAACCGGCGGCCGTGGCTCTTTTGAGTTTAAATTTGAGCGGTATGAAGAAGCACCTGCCAATGTGGCGCAAAAGGTAATAGAAGAAACCAAGGCAAGACAATCTGCTGAAGAGGAAAATTAATATTAATTAAGAAGGGGATTAAGTTCCCCTTCTTTTGTATAATATACAATAAATTGGAAGGAAATGAATATATTACGATATAGATAAACACTTAAAAATTTTAAGAGGTGATTCTATTGAAAAAATGTATTTCATTGCTTCTCTGCATAACAATGCTTCTTTCGCTCAGTTTAAATTCTTTGCCTGTTGCTTCGGCAGAGGGGGGGGTGTGAAACCGAACTATTTTTACATATTGGCAGCCCCATTGCACTTTCTAAGAACAAAATAGTTAAATTAAACTCCTCAAACCCAGATGTGGTTCCTATTTTGTATAAGGAGCGAACCCTTGTACCCCTTCGCATGATATCCGAGCATTTTGATGCCGAGGTTTATTTTGATGGCGAAAAAAAGGCTGCTATTATTGTGACTAAGGATAAAACAGGGGTATTTCCCATTGATAAGCAAAGCTTTTCTGTAAATAATAGAGCCTATGAATTGGACTGTGAATCAATTATCAAAAATGGCCGCACAATGGTGCCCCTCCGTGCCATTGCCGAGTCTGTGCTTGGAGTTAATGTTGAGTATTATGAGGGGGTTGTGTATCTATCAAATAAAAAGGGCGGATTTACGCCAGAAAGGGTAGAGGAAGCCAAACTTAAATTGGGCTCTGCTTTAAAGGTATCATCTTATGAGGAACTAGATAATTTAGTTACATGGAAAAGATATTATAGTGGAGATTATGAAGAAGATAAAGTTATTTATGAAGATGAAGCTTCTGCTGGATGGGGCTCTGCGCCACCTCCCGGGGGCTCTGCACCGGCTCCCAGTGCACCTGCAGAACCGGCGGCACCTTCAGCGCCTGAGGCACCTGCAGAACCGGCGGCGCCTTCTACCGATTTCAATAATGGTGATTATTCCACAACCAATATACAGGTTGAGGGAATTGATGAGGGAGATATAGTTAAAACAGACGGAGAATATATTTATATGTTGCCAAGTCAACAAAAGTAGTAATAATTAAAGCAATTAACGGGGTTATGGCAAAAATGTCGGAAATTAATGTGGATAACAATATTAGTGAAATTTATATAGACAAGGGCAGGGTAGTACTAATAGGCAGTAAAAATGTAAAATTCAGTGACGGCTATGATGTCGTGCTCTCAGACTATGAAAAGGAATATATTAAGCCGGCATTAAAAAGAAAAAGGGAATTTGTTTATGTAAAGGTTTATGATCTTAACGATATTCGTATGCCAAAGCTTTATAAAGAGTTTGAAATTGAAGGTTCTTATACTTCATCAAGGAAAAATGGTTCAATGGTTACCATTATGGCTAATTTCGGTGTGTACAATATGATTCTATTGTTCCATTTAAAAAAGATGTTGACGGGGCCTACACGCCTTTGTCCTATGATGATATAATGTATTTTCCTGACAAAGATAAAACGGGTTTTTATATTACTGTTTCAAGTGTAGATATTTCATCAGAAAATCGGGCAGATATTGAGGCGATTCTGGGCTATGGCGACACGACCTATATGAATGATAAATCGTTATATATAACAGATGAATTTCATAAATACGAATACGGTTGGAATCATATAAAAACAAAAATAATTAAATTTACAATTGATAAAGGCCTTTTAGGATATGGCGGAGCCGGTATAGTTCCGGGTAGACTTTTAAACCAATTTTCAATGGATGAGTATAATGGTTATTTTAGAGTTGCAACAACAGAAAATAGCTATAGCAACAACCTATTTGTTTTAGGGCCGGCATTGGATATTGTGGGGAGTATAACCAACCTTGCTGAGGGTGAAAAGATTTATTCGGTAAGGTTTATGGGTGATTTTGGTTATATAGTTACATACAGAGAAATAGATCCCCTCTTTGCCATAGACATAAGTGATCCTACAAAACCCCGAGTTACCGGTCAGCTAAAGATACCTGGGTTCAGTAATTACTTGCATCCCATTAGTGGTGATGTTCTTCTTGGTATTGGAAGAGATGCGGTCGGTGCGATTCCAAAAGGTCTGAAACTTTCGCTGTTTAATGTATCGGATAAAACCGACCCTAAAGAGATTTGCAATCTTATTTTAGGCGATAATGCTTATGCCGAGGTCTTAGAAAACCATAAAACGGCTATGTTCAATCCCTCAAAAGGGATGCTTGCTTTTGACTGCTCTATTAGAGAAAAGGATGGATGGTTTGACGGAGCTATAATCATAGACTATAACAACAACACCTTAACCCAAAAAGGCAGAATTGAAAGAAAAATAAATAGTCGCGCTTATGATAACAGGCTATTGTATATAGGTGATGTTATATACTATATTGAATACGGGCTTATTCGATCCTTCAATATTAATACGCTGAAACCCATATCAGAATTATCTTTTTAGTATTAAAAAAAGAGGGAAAGAATTATAAAACTTTCCCTTTTTTTATGGAACTTTTAAGCAAAGAAATCGTCAATAATACAGAAATAGAAAAAGGAGGCATATTGATGAAACGATTTTTGGCAATTCTTTTATGCGTTACAATGATTTTATCCTTTGGCACATTTGCTTCAGCCCGAGAAAGCGAGAAAACTTCGGGAGAACTTTATCTTCATATTGGAAGCCCGATTGCACTTTCGGGCGAGAATATCGTTAAGCTTGATTCCACTAACCCAGATGTAGCACCAGTCATTTATAAGGATAGGACTTTAATTCCACTTCGTGCGGTTTCTGAACACTTTGATGCCGATGTGGACTATGATTCGGAAAAAAGAGAGGCTGTTATTAAGACAGACAGGATAACCGCTGTTTTTCCAATTGATCAGTCCTATTATACTATTAACGGAGAGCGCAATGAGCTTGACTGTGAATCAATAATAAAAAACTCCAGAACAATGGTTCCTTTAAGGGCTATTGCTGAAAAGGTTTTAGGGCTTTCGGTTGAATATAAAGACGGTGTTATTGCGCTGACAATTGAAAAAACTGAGCTTACAGAGGCTAAGGCTGCTGAAGTGAAGGTTAAAATAGGCTCAGCGGTTAAGGTTGGCTCGATTGATGAGCTTAAGGCGATGATTGTTAGTAATAGGAAGCAATATTTTACTTATGCAGAAAATGCTGCAAAGTCAACAGTTGCAATGGATGCAGCCGCGCCTGCTGCTGAATTGGCGGTTGGGGGTGATGGCGGATATTCATCCACAAACGTACAGGTTGAGGGTATTGATGAAGCGGATATAGTGAAAACAGATGGGAAATTTATATACGTTTCGGGAAATAATAGAGTAATTTTGGCCCAGGCTGATAACGGAAGTATGACAAAAGTGTCCGAAATCAGAATAAATGAGAACTCTTATGTCAACGAATTGTACATTGACGAAAATAGAGTTGTTTTAATAGGCAACAGGTGGGAAGAGATACCCCGTGATGGCAACGATGACGGTGATTACAGAATTATGGAGGGTGAATTTGACAAAGCGGTTATCTACCCCCATATATACAGAAGCAGAGAATTTACATTTGTTAAGGTTTATGACACAACCAACCCTGCAAACCCGACACTTTTAAAGGAATATGAAATTGAGGGTTATTTGGCTTCTTCAAGGAAAAACGGAACAGATGTTTACCTTATAACCAATTATTATGTTTACGATGAAAATGATTTTATTCCCTTATGCAAAGATGGCGGAGTGGAAAAACATATTGCTGTTGAGGATGTAATGTGCTTCCCCGGCAAACCCGCCGAGCAGTATCTCACAGTTTCTAGCATTGACATTGCCGAGAAGGATACAGCCACCGAGGTTGAGGCTATTCTTGGCAGCGGATATGATATATATATGAATGAGAATGCGCTGTATGTTTCATCATATGACTGGAACGATGCTGCTGGCCCACAAACAAAGATAGTTAAATTTGCAATTGACGGAAGATTAATTAGCTTTGCAGGTGCGGGACTTGTGCCGGGTAATCTTTTAAATCAGTTCTCAATGGACGAATACAACGGCAATTTAAGGGTTGCTACAACCAGCTGGACCGATAATGGACGGTCGAATAATATATTCGTTCTTGGACAGTCACTTAATATAATAGGCAGTATTAGAAATCTTGCTAAGGATGAGAGCATCTATTCAGTTAGATTTATGGGCAATGTGGGTTATGTAGTAACATATAGAACTGTAGATCCGCTGTTTGTCATAGATTTGAGCAATCCAACATCTCCATTCGTAACCGGTGAGCTTAAGGTGCCGGGATTCAGCAATTATCTACACCCCGTTTCGGAGAATATGCTGCTTGGAATAGGCCGCGACACCTATGAAATTTATAAAAAGCAAAACGGCAGGGATGTGCCTGTTGGAACAATGACCGGAGGAATTAAACTGTCACTGTTTGATGTTTCGAATATGACAGCACCCCGTGAGGTTTCAACACTAGTGCTTGGGGATAATGGGTCTTATGCTGATGCTTTATATAATCACAAAGCTATAACATTTAATAAGGAAAAGGGCTATCTTGCCTTTGATGGAAGCCTTTATGAATATGTCAACGCGGAGACTCAAAATACTTTCAATGGAGCGTTTTTAATTGATTACAGTAGCGGGGTACTCTCGGAAAAGGGAAGACTTGAATATAAGCAAGTTGAGCAGAATTATGAAAACTATATAGATATGGTATATGGCAGAAGGATTGTTTATATAGGCGATGTGATTTATTATGTGCAGGATGGGTTAATCAGATCATTTGATGCAAATACACTTTCGCCCATTTCGACGATTGATATAACGAAATAAAAAGGAATAAAAATGTAAAGAACCAGGCCGGGCTTAATGCCCGGCCTGGTTTTATGTGAGGGAGTTTTTGCTACTTATTTAGAGTTATTTATGCACGATTTGCTGTCGGATTGAATGATAAAAATAAACCCATATAAAAACGGGTTTATTTTGTGGCATGATATTGGTTAAATGAGATTTCAGAAAGAGAATAAGCAGGGAATTCGGGGGATTGGGAGCAAGCGGAGGAACTGTCCCCTTGCTTCCCGGGTTAGGTGTGCAATCGAAGAAACGGCTTGATGGGGTCATCCAGCCCTACGAGTTGTAAAATGTGTGATTGGGAGTGGCGATATGAGGTCATTCGGCCATGCGGGTTGGGGGTTGTAATATTAGAAACGGCGTGATGGGTCATTACACAGCCATGTAAAACTGTTTAATTTTTTAAAAGCTGCTTAGCGTAATTTTTATTTAAAATATTTTCAAGAGATTTATAGGGGATCTGATATTCTAAAATGCCGCTGGAGTAAGGGGCGATTTCATAGGGATCAAAATAAAATACTATTGCATCATCAGTCAGGTAAAATTTTAAATCATCGGATGCCTGGAAATTACTCAAGGTATCCTCGAATATATTATCTAAATCATTTTGCATATGTTTTAAAAGTTGGTCATTTAAAACTTTTAGATAATCTTTAGAGCTGTCAAAAAGATCTCGAAGTGTAAGTTCCTTTTCATTTTCCAAATCCAAATTGACTGTTTCCTGACAGTTGTTGCCGTGGGCTCCGCCGGTATATTGATAATATAAAACAGATATACTCATTGTTCCATTATCATTAAGCCTTGGGGTGAATTCGGTATAAATACATCCGGGACGAAGGGGGTAGCCCTCTTTTATTGCTTCTTCAGCAACTTCTCTATTTATTTCTTCAACTTCTGTTTTTAGATCTAAGGTTTTTTTCTCAAACTCGTGGTTGAGCCGGTTCATTAACTTAGCATTTTTCATTCCTTCAATTACAGGAATTTTGAGGTTAACCTCGGTATAATCCCCTTTGTATTTGACAGCCTTTGTAAATACTTTTATACCGTTTTTTTCAATAAAACCTGTATCCTTATCATCAATTTTCACAGTATAGGTCTCGGCATCCCATTCCACTTCTTTGCCGAGTTTTTCGGCAATTGCCCTGATAGGAACATATGTAGTGCCGTTATATATAAAATTATCATTTTGGATGGTTTGACCATCAACCATTAAGTTTACTGCATTCATTACAACCTGGATAGATTTCTTTATACCTTCGCCTGCAGCAAAAACCCTACTCCCTATCAGAAGAATAGCCACCAAAGATATAGAAATTACAATTTTAATTTTATTTTTCATATGTGAACCTCCCTTTGTTTGTTACAATTAAAATTTATTCACCACAAGGGTGAAAGTTTAAATATTTTATTGTTATGAAACATTTTGAGACTTGTGGTTGTAAAATTTAATTGAGCGCGCAGCAATACGGGCTTAATTAATAGTGGAATTGCCGTAATGGGGCTGTTTGGTGATTAGATATCCTGTGGCGGGTCATCTATCCATACGGGGCGGGTATGTAATATAAGTGGCTTGATGAGGTCATTTAGCGGGGGTAATGCGGGAGATTATGTATACGGAGTGAGGTAATCACGCCCTACGGTAATTGCGATCAAAGAAATGACCGGATGAGGTCATCAGCCATGCGGATTGGGTGTTTAATTAAAAAATGGCCGGATTGGGTCATCCGGGACTACTTGTATGGTGAGTAATCTAATTAGAATAGATAAATAGAAGTCGGGGTGGGATGGTTATAATTAATGTAATTAAGACAGGGCTGTCACTTTTTTAGTTGAGGGAATATTTAAAATTTGAGGCTAATAAATTGTAGTAAATAAAGAGTGGAGTTGATGGTGATGATTATAACCTCCTTTAAGATTAACAAAAAGCTTTTGTCTGTATTTATATTCATAGTATTCGCAATAATACTTGCGCTTATATTTATAATGCCTGAAAGGGCCCCCGCCGAAAATGCCGATAGTGCCGGAGATGTGATAAAATATACCAGTGTCTCTACTAATGAGGACCGCATTAACTTTTTAAGGCAGTTTGGCTGGGAGGTGGAAAAGGAGCCGGTTGAGGTGGAAGAGGTTATAATTCCAAAGGAATTTGACGATGTATACATTAAATATAATGAGATTCAGCTTGAAAACGGGCTTGATCTTTCAAAATATAAAAGCAAAAGGGTTAAAAGGTGGACATATATAGTGAAGAATTATCCCAATACCGATGAGACTGTCAGGGCAAATCTTCTTATATATAATAGTAAAGTAATTGGCGGGGATATTAGTTCGGTAAGGCTAGACGGATTTATGCATGGATTTAGAAAACCACAATAGGATGTTTTGTTTATGAATAATTAATCTAAAATTATACAATATACATAAAACAATTAAAAAAAAATTGTAGGAATAGCCACTTTCATTTAAATTTTATTTCTGTTATACTCTTAAACAGGAATGCACTATTAGGAGGAAGAAAAATGGCAAGTGTACAATTAAAAAATGTATACAAAAAATATCCCGGCGGTGTCGTGGCTGTTTCCGATTTCAGTATTGATATTGAAGATAAGGAATTTATTATTTTGGTTGGCCCTTCGGGATGCGGTAAATCCACAACACTTAGAATGATAGCAGGTCTTGAGGAAATAACCGAAGGTGAGCTCTATATAGGGGATAAACTCGTTAACGATGTTGCACCTAAAGATAGAGACATTGCAATGGTTTTCCAGAACTATGCTCTTTATCCTCATATGACTGTTTATGACAACATGGCATTCGGACTTAAACTCCGCAAAATGCCAAAAGCAGAGATAAAGAAGAGAGTTGAAGCTGCAGCTAAGATTCTTGATATCAGCCATTTGTTAGACAGAAAGCCAAAAGCTCTTTCGGGTGGTCAGAGACAGCGTGTTGCATTAGGTCGTGCTATAGTTCGTGAGCTAAAGGTATTCTTACTTGACGAGCCTCTCT
>ENA-OWPA01001977-OWPA01001977.1-bioreactor-metagenome-genome-assembly--contig:-NODE-1977-length-11280-cov-12.461930_pt1 | contig 11280 bp, 8 predicted proteins | sample MGYA00238139_ERZ651803 | MGnify/ENA primary metagenome ERZ651803 (study PRJEB26909, sample SAMN07631231) | bioreactor metagenome | isolation source: Switchgrass digestor | place: USA: Dartmouth...
AATGAATGGTTAATTGGATATGGTTATAAAGGAAGTACAACTTTCGATATTGTTATGCCTGCAGGAGCGGCTAAAATAAAGATATATACAGAAAGAACTCCAACTTATATTTACTATATTAAAGATTATCCTGATAAAGAACTGCCAAACAAAGTATCTAATGTATCTTCTACAAATACTGCTTCAACAGTTACCCTTACTTGGGAAAACCCAAATGATGCAGATTTTGATAGAGTTGCCGTATTTAGAAATAGTCAGTTTGTAGGCTATTCTAAATCCAATACTTATACTGATAAACCTCTGTATTCAGATACAACTTACACTTATCACTTACAAGTTATAGATAAAACAGGTAACAGAGGTGAAAAGGTTTCTTACACTACAAAAACAGTAAAACCCGATATAATATGGCAAGGATTAGATGCGGCGGCTTTTGATGAAGACCCAAACACAAGAGCAACTCTTGCGACAGGTTCAACACATTATGTTACTTGGATAGGAGATTTAACAAATAGAGTCGTTTCATTTAAAATAGGGAATGATAGTGATTGGGGAAGTAAATTCACACGTGTTCAAATTTTAAATACTAATGATGAAATCATTCCATTTACTGTTGCAGATACTAATGAAGTTCTTAATGAATGGTTAATTGGATATGGTTATAAAGGAAGTACAACTTTCGATATTGTTATGCCTGCAGGAGCGGCTAAAATTAAAATAGAATCAGTAAGAACAGCATCTTATATCTATAATATTTTAGATAATTTAAGATAAAATAAGAAAAGGGAAGTTAATAATAACTTCCTTTTTTATATCCCTTCAAAGAACTTCTCCCAAGAATATTTAAAGATAGGATAGTAGGATTATGCGATTTCTTATATGAAAATACCTCGCCTGGTCGCAGCAGATCGAGCAGCAATTATTCTCTTGTAGCACTTCTGCTTCTTGCATACATAGTTTTAACATCGGATGCTGAATAACTTTGAGTAGTATAATTTGAAGCCACAACCTTTAAATCATCCATTGTTGCCTGTAAACAACCACTTGCACAGGAATAACTATGAGACAGTGTTTCTAATTTGCTGTTCGCATTGGATAACGCATGTGTTAAGCCATGAAAATCTCCCTTTTCATACAGATGACTTGTATAAATAATAGTTGCATTTTGAAGCAATGTTGCCACTCTTTTAACCACTTCTTCATTTTCTTTATATTTCTTTAATTCTTCCTCTGACTGAACAACTCTAATTTTCTTTTCAACTGTTTCTGTTATTTGAGTTCCTTCTCTATTAGTATAACAAACCCTAACTTCAAAAGTGCAATCCTTCTCATCTTCTACAAAGTCATTCTTAATCTCAAACAATACTCTTCTCTGATTATGAATATCCCCAATGTAAATTTCTATTTCGTCATCTTTTACTTCTTGGGCATATTCATTCATATTCTCCCCTATTTCAAGAGGTTCTGATACTTTAATGAATAACTTAACTCCTTTTGCAGTTATTGTATTGGACAGTTTAAGTTCTTCCTCAAAGATATTGTTAAGTAAGGATAAATCCTCTATATGATAGAATAAACCTCCACCACTTGTAGCAATCGTATCCATTATTTTTGAATTATATTGAAGCCCTATTCCAAGACTGGTTACGGTAATCCCATTCTTTAAATAATCAAGTGCGATAGAAGATAAACCATCTATATCGCAAACACCTCTGTTGGCCTCTCCATCACTCAAAAGGATTATTTTGCAATTATAATTATCCAAATGTTCCTTGGTGATCATTTTCTTCGCAGTTATTAAAGCATCAGAAATATTTGTGCAACCCCTTGGCTGAATGTTCCTTACATTACGGATTATTTCTTTTTTATTTGCCTCTGTTACATTAACAAGTTTCTGTTCTATAACTGCCATATCATCAAAAGATACAACACCAATCATATCTTTATCTGTAAGCAAGTCAGTAAATTTAATAGTAGAATTAATTGCATAATCCATTTTTGTTGCACTCTCTCCTGCAACAACAGGACGACTATCTGCACTCATTCCCATAGACCCACTACGGTCTAAAACAATTACCATTAAAACAGGCTTTGAATTTTCTTTAACCTCTGCTTTTGGAGGATTAATCTCTACCTGCATATGAGTTAATCCATTTTTATTAAGAATCGCTTCCCTTGAAAACAAAACATTTACACTCATTAATAAACCCCTCCTTTGGCTTTTACAAACTCAATATAATTCACAATTTGCTTAACTGTGCTTTCATCAACACGCTCACTTACCAACAATGTAAAATCTTCGTCTATATCAATTCTGCGTTGGTTTGAAAGAACTTGAGTATGTGTATGAGAAGAACCTGTAAATGTATCAGGGATATAAGATTTTACGGATGAACCATCTGCAGATGTCATACTCCCTGAACTTATACTTCCTGAACCAATATCCCCTAAATAAAACCCATTAACTGCACTACCATTATCATTTCGATAATTAGCCTGACCAGTTCCCATAGACATTCCTTGTGGAATATAATTTTGATTTTGAGTTATATAAGAGTAATGCTGTGGGTCTATTTTCGCCACCTTCTCTACACATAACTTCTTTATCTCTTCATAAGATTTCGTATTAATAATTGTCTTGATTTGAGCAAGAGTGAATTTAGTGTATTCCTTTAATAAAGCAATGGATTTAATCTTCTCTATCTCTGCGTCTGTAAAGCAACTTCTCCCCGTATTGCTTAACTTAAACATATTCTTCTCAAAAGCATAATAATTTACAGTCCTTTTTGTAATATCTAAACCTTGTTCTTGTAATATCTGTGCAACTTCTTCTGCAGTATATGTCTTTGCCATTCTATTACACCTCCCTTTACAGTCTACTGTAATGATAACACTACACTGTAATTGTTGTCAAATTTTTATTAGATGTTTTTTATATATTTTTAATGAGACATGAAGCATTCTGAAGCAAAAAATTGACGCATTCTTTTGCAGGAAATACAATTTTCTTAATGAAAAGTATAGAGCCTAAAGTTTTGTTATAAGGGGGTGTTTATTATTCGATTCGCAGATTTTTTCGCAGGGATTGGAGGATTTAGATTAGGTTTGGAGGCAATAGGAGGTGAATGTGTTTTTAGTTGTGAAATAGATGAATTTGCTGTTCAAACCTATGAAGTAAATTTTGATAAAGTTTCTTTTAGAGATATAACAGAATTAAAAGGGAAGTTTTTAAAGGAAATACCTCCTTATGATTTATTTGTAGCAGGCTTTCCTTGTCAACCTTTTAGCGTTTGTGGCAGACAAGAAGGTTTTATGGATAAAACAAGAGGAACTCTGTTTTTTGATATTTTAAGAATATTGGAGGCAACAAAACCACAAGCAATTTTATTAGAAAATGTAGCCCATTTGATTCATCATGATAAGGGAAGAACATTTAGAATAATAAAAGAAAGTTTAGAAACATTAGGTTATAAAATCTTTTATAAAGTCCTTAACAGCAAAGATTATAATGTTCCTCAAAATAGAGAAAGAATTTATATTGTTGGATTTTTAAATCATAATGTAAATTTCAAATTCCCCGTTCCTGAAAATTTAGGGATAAAAATAAGTGATATATTGGAAAACAGAGATGATTTCATTTACCTTGATAAAAGTGAATATACTTTAATAGATAATCCTATCGTTTCTCCAAATGGAATGAAATTTGTAGGCTATTTAAATAAAAATATAAGAAAGAAAGGGATTAGAGAAGACACTTTACATCTTTCACGAGTACATAAACAACCCAATAGGATTTATGATGCTAATTATATTCACCCCTGTCTATGTGCAGGTGAAACGGCTGGACGCTATTATATTTTGACTGAATATGGGGTTCGCAAATTAACATTATTGGAATGTTTCCGACTACAAGGATTTCCTGATGATTTTAAAAAAGTTGTATCCACTTCTCAACTATATAAGCAAATCGGGAATAGTGTTTCTGTTCCTGTAATTTCTTCCATCGGAATAGAGATAAAAAGGAATTTACTATAGTGTGGTTTTATAGTATAATAATATTTGCTTCCCAATTAATTATAAAAAATAAAGATAATCTAAAAACTTTCTGTGAAAGATTTAACTTAAAGGAAATAAAGGTTTTATGTTTAATTAAATAACATAAGTTGTGTTTGGAAAGGAGGAGTTATTATGTTTGAAAAAGTTATTAAGCGAAATGGCGAAATTGTGAATTTTGATAAATCCAAGATAGCCAAAGCAATTGAAAAAAGTTTAATTGCTTATTATATAAATCTTCTTAAGAGTGATAGGAAAAAAGAAGAGTTAGTTAAACTTGCTGATGTAATTGCCGATAAGGTGGTTTATAGTCTATCTAAAAAGCATTTGCAACATGAATATCCTACTGTTGAAGAGATTCAAGATACAGTAGAGGAAGCACTTATGGAAGTAGGAGAAAGACAGGTTGCAAAAGCCTATATTAAATACAGATTAAGAAGACAAGAAATAAGAGATTTGAATAAAACTCTTATTGATAGTGAAACTACCATTGATGAATATATGAAGCAGGGAGTTTGGGAAGTCAGAGAAAATTCCAATATGGATTACTCCTTACAGGGATTAAATAACCATATTATCTCCAAGGTTACAAAGAATTTCTGGTTGAATAGGGTATATTCTGATGAAGTTAGAAATGCCCATGAACAAGGTGATATTCACATCCACGATTTGGGCTTATTAGCACCATATTGTTGTGGATGGGATTTGGAAGATTTACTATTAAGAGGTTTCGGAGGAGTTGCTAATAAGATTGAAAGCAAACCTGCGAAGCACTTTAAAACTGCTCTTGGGCAGTTAGTAAACTTCTTCTATACTTTACAAGGAGAAGCGGCAGGAGCACAGGCTGTTTCTTCATTTGACACCTATCTTGCACCTTTCGTATTCTTCGATAAATTAACCTATGAAGAAGTAAAGCAGGCATTACAGGAATTCATCTTTAATATTAATGTGCCTACCCGTGTTGGATTCCAAACTCCGTTTGTGAATCTTACAATGGATATTGTATGCCCGAAAATGTTAAAGGATATGCCCGTAATTCACGGTGGAGAAAGATTGCATGATTACTCCTATGGTCAATTCCAAAAGGAGATGGATATGATAAATATGGCGTTCTGCGAAGTAATGGAGGAAGGGGATGCCAAGGGTAGAATCTTCACATTCCCAATCCCTACATACAATGTAACGCCTGATTTCCAATGGGATAGTCCCGTTATTGATAAAATCATGCACATGGCTTCAAAATATGGTTTGCCATACTTTGCAAACTTTATCAATTCCGATATGTCTCCTGAAGATGCACGTAGCATGTGCTGTCGTTTAAGACTCGATAATAGAGAATTAAGAAAAAGAGGTGGAGGCTTATTCGGTGCTAACCCATTAACAGGTAGCATCGGAGTTGTAACCATTAATATGGCAAGACTCGGATATCTTGCAAAAACAGAAAAAGAGTATTTTGAACGCCTCCGTTATTTAATGGATTTGGCAAGAACCTCATTGGAAACAAAGAGAAAGGTTCTTGAGCAGAATACTCGTTTAGGCTTATATCCTTATAGCCGTTATTACCTCTCCTCTGTATATGAAAGATTCGGAGAGTATTGGAAGAACCACTTCAACACAATTGGGTTGAATGGTATGAATGAATCTATCCGTAACTTCTTTAATGATAAAGAAGATATTACAACTCCAACAGGTCAGGCATTTTCAATCAAAGTATTAGATTACATGAGAGATGTAATCACTCAATATCAAGAAGAGAGTGGAGAATTGTATAACCTTGAGGCAACACCTGCCGAAGGAACTTCATACAGATTAGCCCTTATTGATAAAGAAATGTATCCTGATATTATTACAGCAGGTGAAAATGAGCCTTATTATACCAACAGTACACAATTGCCTGTTGGATTTACAGAGGATATTTTCACTGCCATTGAGTTGCAGGAAGAACTACAAACAAAATATACAGGAGGAACTGTTCTGCACGGCTTCTTGGGAGAAAGAATCCATGATATTGAAACCTGCAAGAATCTTGTAAGAAAAGTAATGGAAAACTATCGCATTCCTTACTTTACAATTTCCCCAACATTCTCAATTTGTAAGGACCACGGATACATTACAGGCGAACACTTCAAATGTCCTACTTGTGGCAAGGATGCAGAAGTTTGGACTCGTGTCGTAGGTTTCCACCGTCCTGTTCAGAATTGGAATAAGGGCAAGCAGGAAGAATTTAAGGATAGATTAGAATTCAAAGTTGAATAATAGTTCGCATATAAAAACCCTCTTGGTTTTATCCAAGAGGGTTTTTATTTTATTCTCTTTTAGGGATATTAATTACGACAGGTACATACTAATTTTATCAGTTATATCGGCTTATTGTTATCGAAGCATATCGTTATTAGATAAAAAAATAAAAAACGAGAAATCTCGCCTTTTAAACCATATAAATATTTTTTATAAAAACAAGGAGATTTTAAAAAATAAACGAAAATTATTATGAGAGGAGGTGTTTATAATGAAAAGTGTTCCTATTTCCGAATCCATTAAATTTGGATGGCAAAAAACAAAGGAGAATTTCGGACTCCTACTGGGTGTAATGATAACCATTTTTGCTTCTTCTTTTACTTTAACTTTTATTTCAGAATCATTAGCAGAAAATCACTTTTTCCTATCAATGTTATTTCAACTTGCTTCATTTTTAATTACTTCATTTTTAGCCATTGGACAAATTATTATAGTGCTGAAAATTTGTAATAATGAAGAAGTTTCTTTTAAAGATTTATTTTCTGGAGGAAATCTTGTATTAAGTTATATTCTTGCAACTATCCTTCAAGGGATTATGATTTTTGGAGGAACTCTACTATTAATAATCCCAGGAATAATTATTTCAATAATGACTTCTCTTTACAATTATGCACTTATAAATGAACATTTAGGTCCGATTGAAGCAATTAAGAGAAGTATGAAATTAACAAAAGGAGTAAGACTTGAAATCTTCTTATTTATCATATTAACCTGTCTTATTAATCTCTTGGGAGCATTATGTTTAATTGTTGGTATATTTGTAACAGCACCTATTTCATTAATTGCTTTTGTTTATGTTTATAAAGAATTAGCAAAACAAGAGGATAACAAAATTTTAATAGAATAATAAGAAACCCCACTGAACCGAATTGCTAAAGTGGGGTTTCTTATTGAATTATAAATATAAAAAACCTCACTATATAGTGAGGTTTTTATTTAATCTTTTGGGAAAATCTTTATGGGAATATTTGTGTTTCCTAAAACGCCGTCAGTTCCTAACTGACCTTTATCATTTCGTCCAAGTACCCATATACTATGGTCTTTTTTCATTATGATAGTATGATATTCTCCCGCTACAATATTTAAAACATCATCCATAATTTTCACAGGGATAGGATTAAGATCACTAAAAATGTTTAAACCAATTTGACCATATATATTAGAACCAAAACCCCATAAACTATCATCATTCTTAATAAGAAAGCCGTGATATTTTCCTGCTTCTATTTTTCTTACATCATCCATTATTTTAACAAACCTACCAACAGGTTTTCCTGTTCCACTATTTTCTTGAACACCTAACTGTCCGTATTTATTTCCTCCTGCAGACATAGCAGTTCCATTTTTAGTAATTATCAATGTAAAGTTTCCTCCTGCTCTTGCTGTTTGAACATTTGCCATAAGATAAACAGGAGGAGAAATTGTTTTATTCCCTCGATTACCTGTAACATCAGAAAATTGATTATTATGATTGTTTCCACAGCCCCACAATGTATCATCTGTTTTTATAAACAATGTATGAGTTTCATTAGTATCTATTTCTCTAACATCTTTCATTATTAATTTAGGAGTAAATACAACATATTTATCTTCTATGCCTAATTGTCCTTCATCATTATTTCCGAAACCCCAAGACTCATTATTCTCTTTAATGACAAAAGTATGATATTCTCCTGCGATAATTTCTTTTACATTAGTCATTATTTGTTTGGGAATGTAATTCGGTTTATTTGTTCCAACATTTTCACTATGTCCTAATTGACCATAGTAGTTACTTCCAAATGTCCATACAGTACCGTCTAATTTCTTAACGATTGTATGATATTTACCTGCAGTTACTGATTCGACATTATCCATTATCTTTATAGGTTCGCTTATATATCCTCCTAAATTTAATGCTACACCTAACTGACCAAATTCATTACTTCCAAATCCAAACAAAGAATTATCTTTATCAATATAGAAAGAATGACTGAATCCCACTGAAATATTTTTTGAAGTTTTGCCACCTGAAACAAAGAATTTCTTTTCTACCCAATCAGACCATACTCCCTTTTCGTCTTGAACTCTTAATTTAACAGAATAAATACCTTCAATAGAATAAGAAACATTATTTCCTTCCCATTCTCTATTTACAATTTTATAACCTAATGGATGAAAAGAAGCACATTTAAAATTAATAAGAGTGTTTATTGTAAAATCTTCTTCTACCCCTTTAATAACTGCAATAGGCTTTACCAATACTTCAGGTTTTTCTTTCGCTGAATATTCAGGTGTATGCTCTGTTATTATTGGGTCTCCCGTAGGAGCACTTTCCAACCCTTCTCTATCAACTGCACTTACTAAATAAATGTATTCAGAATTTCCGTGAAAAATAAGATTATCATTTAATTTATGTGGCAATATTTTTTCTTCTAAAATCAATTCATAAGTTCTAATAGAACCAACAACATTATCACGCTTAACCTTCAACCTATAAACATTATAGTATTCAGCACCTTCGACAGGCAACCAAGTTATTGTTCCTTCATGATTTGTTACACTATCAGGATTTTGGATTGTTGAAGCCCATACTCTACCGCAATGATCTACCCAATATGTCAACTCATATCTTGTTTTTGCTAAAGGCCTCATATATTTCGGAATTAACAAAGACATATCTATTTCTTGTGGGATTGTTTCAGTCGGTTGTATTTTAGAAGGCAATTTATCATTATATAACTTATAAAAATCTACAGCCGATTGCAATATCTCCAAATTTATATGGGTCGCCTTATCTTCAAATGTTACTTCTGTGTTTGTTCCAAGATTCATAATAACAAATGTCGAAAAAAAGCCCATGATAAGAACAACAATAATTATTTCTATCAGGTTAAAATGTTTATTCATTTTTCTCCTCCTTTTTACAAAACATAATTGTTGCTTTGAAATGAAACTCCGTTCCCTAAAGCAACCAATAATTTTAGTTACACAAAAATTTTTATTTTCCTGTCAAAATTCAAGTTATTTAATAAAAATATTTGCCGCAATATATCGGTCATGGTAATATTTATATATAAGTATTGAGAGGGGAGAAAAATTAGTATGTTATTAAATATGGATGATATTAAACCAAGAAATGAAACTTTTGAACATTTCTTTTTAAAACAAGTAGCAAGGGCTTTTCTTTTCAGTAAAGGAGTAAGATGCATTGCTACTGAAGTTAATATATTCGGACATGATTTTCCTCCTTTCGGTAAGCCTAAATATGTTGTAGATGTTTTAGGCATAGATAGAAGAAAGAAAGTAAATGAATTGGCTAATAAAATTTACGATGATATATTAGATGAAGCATTAAAAATAGGAAAAGAAAGAGGATTGGCTACCGAAAGTTACAATCGTCTTCATTGGGTAGATACATATAGAATTAGAAATCCAAGAGATAAACTTGTTCTTGAAAAAAGAATTGAACAATGCATAGAAGATGCTTGTGAAAAGAAAGGTTATCCAAGAGATATTCACAAAAAACTTAAAAGAGAGTATCAAGAAGAATATACCATGTGGTCAGTCGAGAGTAAGGTATCTTATTCGGATTTTAAAAATGGATTTTCTATGTGTGCTGAATACTCCTATGTTATTGCTCCGAAAGGAATTGTTCCTGTAGAAGAACTGCCTGATAAAGTAGGCTTATTGGAGTTTGATTTCAACAAATACTACGATACAGGAAAATGGGAAGAGGCTTTAGAAGTCACAAAGCGTCATAAAAAAGTATATGATTCTCGATTCCTATTTGAAAAAGGAAATCAAAGGTCTTTTAATAGGATAGAACACGCAATGTATTGCTATGATAAATTAGCAGATATTGCACAGCAAAATACAGAAGAACATATCTTCTGGAATCCATGGTTAAGGCAAGTAGAAGAAGGACATATGGATGATAAACATTATCAATTTAAATACAATATAGGAGATAGAACTCCAAAAGGAATTGTTATTGATAGAAAAGTAAAAAGAAAAGACACTATCACTTTTTATAACCACGGCTACAGATTTAAAAGATTCGATGAATTTTATAAATTGGTCGTGGAAGGCGTAGGAATTACAGATTGGATATTATATGAAGATATAGTTAAGTAAAATATGTAATCATAGGGGTTTATAAACCCCTATTTTATTTTCTTCCATTTATGCCCCTCTTCTTGTGTTGGTGGTAAGTGGTCGTCAGTAGCATCCATTGACACAACCCTTGCGTTTCTTACTTCTTCTCCTTTAAAACCTACTTCTTTATACTCTCCTGCTCCCTTTGGCTTTTCTCCTGGCTTTTGATACTTTTCACTCATTCTAATTCACCTCCATAATTAGTGGACACCAAAAACTCTATTTTTATACTGTAAAATTTCTGTCAAGATTTTATACAAAAGTATTCTACTGCCATTCTTTAACAACCCAATAATAGAGTTAAAATTAAGCCTTCTTTATTTATACCTAAAATCCCTCATTATAAATTGCTACATTTTTTTAAATAATGCTATAATATTATTCGATATCGTTCTAACAGGAGATGGCACTTCTTTGTATAAATTAAGATTATGAAAGGGGGAATTTTTATGAGAGAAAAATTTTCTTTAATAGAATTAATAATTGTAATCGCTATTCTTGCGATATTGGCATCTTTGATTATTCCAAATACAGCAGATATAAATATGAAGGCTTATGTCAGCAAAGTTAATGGTAATATAAGAAATATACAAACAGCAGTGGATATGTATGCTTTGGAAAATGGAAAATATCCAAGTGTTATACAACCTACTCTTGAAGAACCACAAAAGATTGATTTCAACATGTTATATCCCAAATACTTAAAATCTATGCATGAAATAGACAGAGAGAACTATTGGGTAGACTTTATGGGAAAAGTATGGGGTTCAACAATAGACGCACCAAGAGATG
>ENA-OWPA01001978-OWPA01001978.1-bioreactor-metagenome-genome-assembly--contig:-NODE-1978-length-11276-cov-9.419412_pt1 | contig 11276 bp, 12 predicted proteins | sample MGYA00238139_ERZ651803 | MGnify/ENA primary metagenome ERZ651803 (study PRJEB26909, sample SAMN07631231) | bioreactor metagenome | isolation source: Switchgrass digestor | place: USA: Dartmouth...
TGTAACCAGAAGAAAGGTAATATGACAGCAGAAGAATTTGGTTATCCTGATATACAAAAACAAGTTAAACAAACATTGAAGGATACTTCTGTAGTTAATTCTACAAGATGGAAAGTTTATGATGTACTTTGTAATAGTGGTTTAGAAATTGAATGTGGTACAGGTGCTCTAACAAAAATGAATAGAATTAAATTAGGATTACCAAAAGAACATTACTTTGATGCTTGTTGTGTAGGACAAAGTACACCTGATAAATTATATTTTAAGACAAAAGATGTTTTGTATATAAAAGCAAAAGGTAGAGGGAGTCATTGTAGAACAAATTTAGATAAATACGGCTTTCCGAGAGGATATTTAGCAAGACAAAAATATTTCTTTGGTTTTCAAACAGGAGATATGGTTAAAGCTGAAATACCAAAAGGAAAATATAAAGGCATTTGGTACGGAGAAGTTGCATGTAGAAAATCAGGTAGTTTTGATATTAAAGACAAGGAAGGTCAAAGAGTTGTACAAGGTGTAAATCATAAATATTTTTCAGTTGTACAACACTTTGATGGGTATAGTTATAGAAAGGAGGTAGCAATTCTTACGTAGCGTGTTTAAAATACGCAATTCCTCCACGTGGCTAAAGTCAGTGGCTTCCTTGCGTAAGAATTGTGTGGTAGAATGCCTAATGATATAAACGAAATGAAAAAATTCGTTAACAATGTAAAGAAATTGGTAGAAAAAAAAGTTAATAATGCTAAAACAGATACAAGTAAAAAAGCTATTGTGCAATCTTTAAATGAAGATGGCACTGCAAATATAATTATAAATGGCGAAGTTTATAATAATGTAAAAGTACGTCCTGGATTACAACCTCAAATTAATGAGGTTGTTTTAGTTTCTATACCAAATAACAATACTAAAGATATGTTTATAGATTTAGCTTCTTCTACATCAACTTCTGGTGGAGGAACTAATCATACACATTCAAATTTATCAATATTAGAAACAATTACACAAGCATTAATAGATGCTTGGAATAGTGCAGTATCACATATATCAGATACAATTAGGCATATTACATCTAACGAAAGAGATTTATGGAATACAGTTTCTAATAAAATTGATAATACAGAAGTTGTGACAACTGCTACACCTAATAAAATATTAAAATTAGATTCAAATAGTAAACTTCCTGCTAGTATAACGGGTAATGCTGACGGAAATGCTTCAACTGCTACTAAATTACAAACTGCTAGAAATATTTCTCTTTCTGGAGATGTAACAGGTTCGGCAAATTTTGATGGAAGTAGCAATATAACTATTAATGCTACAGTAGTAGATGATAGTCATAATCACGTAATAAGTAATATTGACAATTTACAATCTACATTGGATGCGAAGGCTAGTGTATCTCATACACATACTTCTTCAGAAATAACAGATTTTAATGAAGCAACTCAAGATGCTATAGGTGCTATATTAACAGATACATCAACTATAGATTTTACTTATGATGATACTAATAATCAAATAAAAGCAGATGTAAAACCCAATTCAAGTAATCAAAAAGTAGCAGTATCTAAAAACAGTACAACTCCAACTGGAACAAGAAAGCAAATAAACTTTAAAGATGGTACTAATATAAGTGTAACTGTTGCTGATAATGCTACTAATGATGCAGTAGATGTAACTATAACAAATACTTATACACATCCTACAGGTGACGGAAATTTGCATGTACCTGCAACTGGAACAACTAATAACAATAAAGTTTTAAAGGCAGGTTCTACAGCAGGTAGTTTATCTTGGGGTAATGTTGATTGGAGTGAATTAACAAACAAACCTAGTTCTTCTGTTTCTAGTATAGATAATGCTGTAACTAATAGTCATACTCATAGTAATAAAGCATTATTAGATACTTATACTCAAACTGAAGCAAATTTAGCAGATGCAGTAAGTAAAAAACATGCTCAAAATACTGATAATACTCTTACCAATTCAAGTTCTAACACAATAAACACTACTGGAACAGGAAATATTGTAGATTTTAAAGTCAACAATACAACAAAATCTTCAATAGATAATAATGGTAATTTTACAGGTAAGAGTGCATCTGCTGATAAATTAGCTACAGCAAGAACAATAACTTTGACAGGCGATGTAACTGGTAGTGCTTCATTTGATGGAAGTACTAATATTTCTATTAGTGCTACTGTAGCTGATGATAGTCATAACCATGTGATAAGTAATATAGATAATCTTCAAACAATATTAGATTCAAAAGCACCACTTGCATCCCCTGCCTTCACAGGTACACCTACTGCCCCTACTGCTCCCAACGGAACAAATACTAACCAAATAGCTACTACTGCATTTGTACAAAATGCTTTAAGTGCTGGCGGTCATGGGGATATGTTGAAATGCTACAATGTTGATACTGATATTTTGACAAAACGAGGATTTATCAACATAACAGAATTAACTTATGATGATGAAGTTGCAACACTAAATCCACAAAATAATAAAATAATATATCAACCAGTTAAACGTATTTATCGTTATGATAATGTGGAAAAATTATATGAAATATCCAACCAGCAAATTGATTTGTCGGTAACATTAAATCATAAGATGTTTGTAAGAAAACGTGGTAAGAAAAATTTTGAACTAATCGAAGCAAAAGATATAATAGGTAAAAGAGTTGAATATAAGAAAGATGGTATTTGGGATGGTATATATCGACATTTTGTTGAAATTGATGATGTAAAGATACCAATAGAATTATATGCAGAATTTATGGGATATTATTTATCAGAAGGATGTACTGTAGAAGCAGTAAATGGAGCAGGGTGTAAAGACTATCTAATATGTATCTCTCAATCAAAACCTGAAGTTAAAGAAAAAATATTAAAGGTGACCAAAAAGGTCGCTCTTTTATTGGGTAGAAATGTATTTATTAATAATGGTAATAGCATAAAGATTAGCGATAAAAGATTATATAATCATCTTTATCCATTTGGCAAAGCACATGAGAAATATATACCAGAAGTCATTATGAATTCACCACCAAATATGATTAGGATATTCTTGGAAGCATACATTGATGGAGATGGTAATAGACTAAATACTTGTCAAAGAAGAACTGAAAATTGGAGTATATTTACAACGTCAAAGAAAATGGCAGATCAATTACAAGAATTAGCACTAAAAGCTGGATGGAGTGCCAACATATCAGTAGTTAGTGATGTTGGTGATATAAGTAATATTAATGGTAGAACAATAATATTCAAACATATATGTTATCGAATTGGTTTTAACAAAAGAAAAAATACTCCATCAGTCAATCATGGTCATGTTAAAAAACAAAATGCACAAAGAGAAGAAATAGTTAAATATGGCGGTAGCGTAATAGGCGTCGAAGTAGAAAAGTATCATATTCTTTATGTAAGGCGTAATGGTAAGGCTGTTTGGTCTGGCAACTCCGTTTATGATACTGATAGTGATGGTATTGTAGATAGAGCAGAAACAGCAGATAAATTAACTACAGCAAGAACTATATCATTAAGTGGAGATGTTGTAGGTAGCACTATTTTTGATGGAAGTGCTGACATAGGTATTAACACTACAAGATTAATAAAAAATAATTCGTTCATATTAGATTCATTGTATACCTTTACACGTTCTTCGACAGCATATTTAAGTGATGGTACACTTGTCAATATGAACCTTCCCCGCTTTGAACAAGGCAAGTTCGGCAAGGCGGTGATGGTGGAGGAGGGGACGGTGAATTTAGAAAATCCAGATAATTTAACTGCATGGTCTGGTAGTTCTGGGGCAAGAGTAGTTACACGAATTGGACAATATAAATTCAATGTAAAATTTTACGACCAAACAAGAGGTTCATTTTTATACGAATATTTTGCATTAACTGTAGGTAATTATTATACATTATCTGCATATGTAAAAGGCATAGGAAATACAATTGGTAAACAAATACGGCTTCAAAGTATGCAAGAAAACGCATATGGTAATCCAGTTACTTTAACAGCGGAATATCAAAAAATTTCTGTTACTTTACAAGCTACAGCAACATCAAGAGCTATTGGATTTATTGGCGTTCCAGATAACACTTTTGTAGCAGGCGATGAAATTGAAATTGCCTTTGTTTTATTTGAGCGAAAACCCTACTCCACATCCTTCACGGACGGGACAAGGGCAGCGGAAAGGCTGACAATTCCAACCGAGGGGGTATTGAATCCGCAGGAGGGGACGATTGAGTGCTGGATATATGAAAATACCACAGATGTTAGAAATGTGAGCCGAATAATTGTCAATGGTAGAGATGCTACCAATTCAGTAACAACTTTATTAATACTTAAAGAAGCAAACAAAAATTATTATACTTTTCGAGTACGCAATGAGGATAATACTGTAACAGTAAATGCTGATTCGTCACCACTATCTGTAGGATGGCATCATCTTGCTGCAGTTTGGCTTCCAGATACTATTAAACTGTATATTGATGGTATATGTGTTGCTACAACGCCCAAAACATTTGTATGGTCTTCTTTCAACCCTCTATTAAGCATAGGTTCATCACTAAGTGCAGGAGAACAATTTAACTCCCTCATTGACGACCTCCGCATCTCCAACCGTGCTAGGACGGACGCAGAGATACTGGCAGCGTACCAGAGCGGACAGCCACTGCCATATGATGCAAATACAACATGGCTTAGTAGATTTGATTGTTATAATACTATAGATAGACCAACAGGTATAAAAATAAGTGTAGGTAATACTACACCAGAATATCCAGTAATTAATGACATATGGATTGATACAAATTAATATAAAATTTTAGTTTTATCTTTAAATCACCAAGAATACTCCCACCTCTTTAGGTGGAGGATGAATTGGTGGTTGATAAATTATAAATATAATATTATAATAAAAATGGAAATCTTACTGAATTACATGGTCAGGGGATGTTTTGTTTTAGAAACAAAGAAAACAACTAAAGGAGATGATGTTTTTTATGGCTAAGATGAAATATTGGAATGCGACAACATGGGAAGTTGTAGGTACAGATGCAGATAAAGTTGGATTAAAAGATAATAACAATTTATTTCAAGCTAACAATGTAGAAGATGCGTTAGTTGAAATAAAACAAGATTTTAATTCGCATTTGGCCAATTATGTGAAACAAGTTCCCTATGGTGTGGCTACAGGTTCCGCTAATACCTATGCGGTGACACTTAGTCCTGCGCCTACGGCCTATGTTGAGGGACTAGCTATAGCGGTGAAGATTAACGTTGATAATACAGGAGCTTCTACGCTGAACATTAACGGGTTAGGGGCTAAAGCAATTAAAAAGCCTAACGGTAACAACGTTTCCGCAGGTAATCTCAAGGCGGGAAGCATCTATACGTTGAGGTATAACGGCACAAATTTTATCTTACAGGGTAGCGATGCCGCCGGAAACGCTACTCCTGGGGATGTATTATCCGGCAAAACTTTTAGCAATGATCAGGGCGAGCAGGTTGGCGCGATGCCGAATAGAGGCGCCGTAATAATCACTCCTGGTACCACTAACCAAACGATAGCGGCAGGGTATCACAATGGCGGTGGTTATGTCAAAGGGGATGCTAATTTAATAGCTTCAAACATCAAGAGTGGAGTAAGCATATTTGGTGTAGTGGGAACTAGTAAGGCGGTTGCTCAGCTTAGTAAACTGGATACGGGGGTTGTGAACATACCCGTTTCTCGAAGAACTGACCCCGATTGGGTGCAGCTAGTAAGCGTTTCGGGGGCAGGAATTGTAGACCACATTACGGCTTATATTAAGTCCCCATCTAACGCCAGCTATATGCAAGTGCAAGTTATTGTAGATGGTATAACTATCCTAGATCACACATTTTCTGCCCCTGCGAAAGATACTGCAACTCAAGAGTATGATGTCTCAGCACTTTTTACAAGCAGTTTAATCGTCAGGATAAATCATTACAACGATGGTAACAGCTTAGGTGATTTTGGGTCTACATGTAGGGTAACTTACTTCTTTTAAGAGCTAAAAGGGAGGAGGATATGTGATGCTAGATATTATTGATACCCGTATTGAGGTTGAAGGCAATTATACCTATAAGATTGAAAAGTTTATAGACGGTACAGAGCAAAAAAATCTTATTAATGCAGCAAAAACCATTATAGGGGCCGAGTATACAGATTTTCATCGTATGGGGGACACAATTTGTATTTCTATTATTGTGGCGTCGGAAGATATTGCTAAAATAACTGATGCCACACTAATTATTGATGGGGAAGAGCATTCGGTTAATTTAATGTCATCAAGTTTGTGGGAAAACTGTAAGGTTGGTTATTTTGAGTTCATTGCGGAGAAAGAAAAGTATGAGGTAATAATAAAATGTGAGGATGCAAATCCCTTAATCTTAAATTTAGAAATAAGCTAAAATACATTTGGATATTAATGCGAACTAACGGGAACGCCATAAGAAAAAGGGGTGTTATTTTTATGCCCAGGTGCCGGAATGGTGCCTGGGCAGTTCTATGGAGGTGGGAATAGTGTCAGAACAGGATATTGCTAGGCTTCAAGAACAAATCAAAACCCTATTCGGGGATGTCAATGAATTGAAAGAAGATGTAAAAGAAATCAAACAACAGTTAGCGAACCGGTTGCCTTTGTGGGCAACTATTTTAATGTCGCTGTTGACTGGAGCAATAGGCTGGCTAATACGTTAAGGAGGTGAAAAAGTGAACTATATTATTGATCATATCCCGCGTTCTACGCCGTGCAACCGGCGGCCTGGTCTGGCGATGGTACCGCAGTATATAACTATCCACAGTACTGGCAATCCGAAGTCCACCGCCAGAAATGAACGAGCATGGTTGACCAATCCAGCTAACAAAGTTACTGCTTCTTGGCACATCTGCGTAGACGAAAAAGAAGCAGTAGAGGCTATTCCTCTCAATGAGGTAGCATGGCATGCTGAAGATGGCGGTAGTGGAACAGGCAACCGCAGGTCTATCAGCATAGAGATATGCGAAAGCGGAGACAGGGCGAAGACGCTAGAAAACGCCATAAAGCTTACTGCCAAGCTACTCAAGGAACGGGGCTGGGGAGTGGACAAGCTTCGCAGACACTATGACTGGAGTAGTAAAATATGCCCTCGGATTTTCTATGATAACGGCAAGTGGACAGGTTGGGAACAGTTTAAGGAAGCTGTTCAAAAGGAACTTTTCGGAGGTGATAACATGACACAGGATAAAAATCAGCCTTCCGACTGGGCAAAGGATGTCTGGGAATGGGCAAAGAAGGAAGGATTATTGGACGGCACCAGGCCAAAAGATCCTCTGACCCGGGAAGAATTTGCTGTTGTGTTGAAAAGGCTGGTTGAGAAAAAATGAAGTTTTCCAAGGTAATTGTATCACTGGTAATAGCACTCAACATTATCTTTACGGTTGCGGTGCTTTTTATTTTTTATCGTGTTGGGACTGAGCCAACAGCATTAATTACCGCTTGGTTTGGTTTTACCACTGGTGAGTTGTGGTTCCTAGCCGGAATTCGTAAAAAAAAAATGGAGAGTGACATTCATGAATGAGTGGAAAAGAAAGCTGACTTCCAGAAAGTTTTGGGTCGCCGTGGCCAGCGCTGCTTTTATTATTTTGAGCGAAGGCCTTGGCTTTAATGTTGACCAGGAACTATATTGGAAAATTGTCACTATTGTATTAGGATATATCTTTGGAGAAGCTGTTGTTGACATTGCCAGATCAAAGAACACCCCCGGTTGATGCCGGGGGATTTTTTATTTGCCAATTATTATAGATTATTATAACATACAAAAACATTTTTGGTGCGGAAGAGGGGATTTGAACCCCTACGAACCTTCGTTCACTACCCCCTCAAAGTAGCGTGTCTGCCTGTTCCACCACTTCCGCAGATTTAAGCAATTTGTTTATTAAATGATGCAAATTGATTGATAATGTCAATCACAGAATAGTCATACGCACAAGTGTCTAACGACTCTGTGAAAGTATTATTTAACAACAAATGATGTTTAAATGGCATATTTAATATAATTTCTATATCTAACATACCGTTTTCATCTTCTGCTATTAAGATTTTGCTTATTAACATTTGCAGATGTGCATTTGAAAGTTTTTTATTGTCAATGATATGATTTAACATATCTATACTATGCTGTATGCCTAATTTTGCATTATTATTTATCTGTTTCATTTCTTGCAGTGTTTTAATTTGCTCATTTAGCAATTCAATTTCTTTTTCATTATCCTGCGTTAATTCCATAAATAATTCTTCGTTGATTATTTTTCTTGCTAATTGTTTTGCATACTCTTTTGTTTCGTTTTTTAACTCTATAATTTTAAGTTTTAATTCTTCAATTTTCTTTGCATAATCTCTTTTTTTGTAATTCCATTCTTTAATAAAAACATCAATTTTACTGAGATTATCCTCAGCAACTTCTTTTAATCTAATTAAATATTGATAAATCTTATCGTCTAATTCTATTTCATTTATTCTATGTGAAGAACATACATTTTTACCGAATCTATGATACCCATTACAAACATATTCAACATAATTATTTCTTTTTTTAGCAACAAAACTTGCTCCGCAATTTTTACATTTTAATAATCCTGCATACCTATGGATTTTACTATTACATGATGCTCTAATATTATTATTTGTCCTGTTTTCTCTTATTTTTTGTGCTAAAACCCATGTTTCTTTATTTATTATTGGAGGATAGAAATTTTCATGGATGATATGTTCTTCTTCTGGTAAGTCCTTCTTGTATTTGTATATTACAGAACGAGTTGAAACACCACAACGTAATACCCCTATATAAGCATCGTTGCTTACTATTCTTTGTATTGTTCTATCACTCCACAATTTACCTATCCATTCTTTTCCTGGATGATAAGTTTTATTGTATATTTTTTTATGATACCATGCAGGAGTATTAATTTTATGTTCGTTTAAATATTGAGCTATTTTTTTACTGCCATACCCATCAATATATAATTTATAAATTAATCTTACTATATTTGCACATTCTTCAAATATTTCAATTTGTTTTGTAGTTGTGTTTTTTATATATCCAAAAGGTGGAATAATAACGAATCCATCTTTTTGTTTTTGTTTAAATCCTGCTCTTATTTTACGACTTATGTCTTTAGCATATTGTTCATTAAGAATTTGCTTAAATCCTATTAGAATATCGTCATTTTCATTTAAACTATCAATATTTTCAGTTACAGAAATAAGCTTTACATTGTTTTCTCTTAAATATTCTAAAAATAATGCTGAATATGCTTTATGTCTACCTATTCTACTTAAATCTTTGACAAGTATAATATCTACTTTTTTAAGTTCTATTATTTCTTTTAATTTATTTAATCCTTCTCTATCAAATGTCATTCCTGATATATTATCATCTTCAAATATTTCAATTATTTTGTAGTTTTTAGATTTAGCATAATCAAGCAGTATTTGCTTTTGATTGGTTAATGAATTTTTTTCACCATCTTCATCTCTGGATAATCTTACATATCCATAAACCCTTTGTTCGTCCATAAAATTCCTCCTATGGTATAAAAAATATTCACAAAATAGAATTATACATTTTCTACTCTGTGAATATTATATGTTATATACATTTTTTAATCAATTATTTTATTTTCTTTGGCATAATCAATTATAGTTTTATACAAAAAATCATCTAAGTTTTTTTCTGTGCCATTATATATGTATGTGACACTTTTTATTTTGCTGTTTTTATCTGTGTTTTTAAAAACTTCTTTATATACACCATTTTGTGATTCTATTTTTATCAATTCTAATATATTGCCCACTCCTTTAAAATTTAGACCGTTAATATAAAAACATATTTGCCAACACTTCAACCACTTCATCCTCATTCTTACATAGGTGACTAATACCATACATTATATGAGGACTCCAGTGTTTCTTTTTCCCTATTGCTATAATAGGAATTTTCCTTTTTTCACTCGCATAAGTTAACTCCCATATAGTACCTGGTGAATAGTCTATTGCGTCTAAATTTACAATAAGAACATCTGCTTTATCAAGAAAGTGTCTATTCTGGTCTACACATAATTTGTAATAATACGTATGATTTATTTCTTTTGCATATGTAATAGCTGGATTATATACTTTTATATTATTATCTTCACACCAACTCTGTATTTTTTCACGCCATTTTAACGCTTTGTCAAACTGATTTTTATTTTTATAATAAGTCAATGCTCCTGCAAGATATATAAACATATTATTTTTCCTCGCTTTCTAATTCAATAAGTGTCATGATGGTATAATTCGCTAAATCCATTAATGTATCTTTTATACTTTCATCTTTGACTTGTCTTTCACTTTCTGGTTTATTACACAAGTTTTCAAGTCGATGATATTTGTCTCCTATTCTTGTAACAGCAGATATAATGCCTAATTTTTTGTACATTTCACTAAACGAATTACCATAGTCCCTATTTTTGGCTTGGTAAATTTGATTTAGTTTTTCACATATTTTTTTGTGTTTTTCAATTCTTGTTTGATTATTATTTGTTTCATTTCCCCATTTTAACATAAAATAAAACCTCCATTTTATATTAATATTTATTTTGTTTCCAATGATACCATCCGTATATGTTTAAACATTCATAAAAGCAAAACATGATTAATTGTGCCGTATTATGAGTTATCAACGCATATAATATCCAAACAGCAGTTCCAAAAGTCCATATCTGCATTCCCCATAGTTTCTTTTTAATTACTCCAATATTACCAATTATACTTCCTATTGTTGCTATCCATGAAAGAAAAGTTAGCATATTACACATCCTTTTAGTCTAAATATTCAAAATATCTAAGTTCTAATACTTTAAAATAACAGCTATTATTTGATTTAAATATTTTATTTATTATTTCCATTTTCAACCCCTGTCAACTCTTTAAAATAAGGTAAATTTAAAATCCAATTACAGAAATACTGCCATGATGGAAGTTTATGATGTCGCCTCTGATTCCACATATTCAATAATGTTTGATAGTTGGTACATACTGTACGTTTTTGCAAAAATCCTTCAGGTAGTATGTTTTTACATGCTATAAGATATTCACGTTTTTCTTCTGCATCATTAGATTCTTGATATAAGTTAATATATGTATTTATCTTTTCAATAAGGGAAGCAGGTATATTATCTTTTTCAAAATCTTCTTCAGATACAGGTTT
>ENA-OWPA01001979-OWPA01001979.1-bioreactor-metagenome-genome-assembly--contig:-NODE-1979-length-11275-cov-6.068762_pt1 | contig 11275 bp, 11 predicted proteins | sample MGYA00238139_ERZ651803 | MGnify/ENA primary metagenome ERZ651803 (study PRJEB26909, sample SAMN07631231) | bioreactor metagenome | isolation source: Switchgrass digestor | place: USA: Dartmouth...
TGTTAACTATAAAAATTGATGGGTCAAACAGTGGCTTTGGTCACTGATTTAATACAATATTAATTGTACAAGGAGGATGAGCAAATGGCAAAAATCAGGGGAGTGAATATTGGAAACTGGCTGGTGCTGGAGAAATGGATGAAGCCTGCCCTTTTTGAGGGATTGAAGGCTGAGGATGAGACAGCCTTTTGTGAGGAGCTGGGGGACAAAACCCTGGAAAGGCTAAAGCCTCACAGGGACAGCTACATAACCTTTGAGGATTTTAAATGGATTGCCGAAGCCGGGTTAAACTCAGTCAGAATACCTATCCCCCATTGGATTTTCGGGGATGTCAGGCCATATTACGGATGCATCGAGTATCTTGATTTAGCAATGGAGTGGGCTAAAGAGGCAGGTATAAAAGTATTGATCGACCTGCATACCGCCCCCGGCTGTCAGAACGGCTTTGACAACGGAGGGATTTTAGGGGTATGCGAATGGCATACCAAGGAGGAGTATGTATCGAGGACCGTACAGGTTATCGGCAGCATCGCAGAGCGCTACAAAGGGCATTCTGCCCTCTGGGGCATACAGCTCCTGAATGAGCCCAGATGGGATGTGCCCATGGACATACTCAGGGATTACTATATTCGGGGATATGAGGCATGCCGCAGGCATGTGGATGAAAATGTGGCAATAGTTATCCACGATGGCTTCCGGCTCAATCAATGGAAGGACTTCATGCGTGGGCCTGAATACAGGAATGTGATTTTGGATACCCATTTTTATCAATGCTTCACGGAAGAGGATAAAAATCGTGACATGCCGGGGCACCTGCATCTGGCGTCGGTGGTAAGGGCGGAGCAGATCCGGGAGATGGCTGATTATTTCCCAATTATCGTAGGTGAGTGGTCCTTGGGGTTAGATCCGACATACACCATGAAGGATATGAATGAAGTGCAGCGGGATGCCGCCTCCAGGGCTTATGCCGGAGCACAGCTTCTTGCTTATGAAACGGCGGAAGGTTGGTTCTTCTGGAGTTATAAGCTCCAGAACGATGGTATGCCTACCTGGGATTACAGAAAGTGCGTTGAAAACGGATGGTTCAGAAAATAGGAAATGAGAAAGGGGATGCAATCAAGCATCTCCTTTTTATTTAATACAAATATCAAATTTTTACATAAATTATATATTAGTTAAGTTTTATATATGTCAAATAAGCACTATAACAATTGACAAGACTACCTTAATATGTTAAATTATAAATATAATATCAAACTATCCAATACATAGCATGAGGAGATTATTATTCATTTTTAACCAGTTATTATTTGAAAACTATTAAATTAGAGGTATGTATATGAGAAAAAGAGTTATGTTTACATTATCAGTTATACTAACTGTAACAGTTTTCATATATTTATATCTAAATTTCACATACCATACGCAATCGCTAGATTTAGGATACGGTGACGAATTTCCACGCATAGATATATATAATTATAAAGGTGAAAAAGTAAATATTTCGACAAATAGTAAGAAATATACTGTAATATTTTATCTTTCCAGTCATTGTCAAGCATGCTTGAATGACCTCCCTGCTATTAGTAGAGTACTCAAGTTGTACGAATCAACCGATTTTAATTTTATGCTTATATGGGACGATAAACTTGCTGAAAATAAGATTACGAAAGCAGAAATACCTATTGACATAAATTATACCTTAAAAAACAAAGTCAGATTATCTAGCTTAACTCCGAGAGGTTTTATTATTGATAAGAGCAATAAGATTGTTTTTACATCTGATGCTAATCTTGAAATATTGGCAGACAAAATATGGGAATTGCAGGGTAGACCAGACTACAGGTATAAGGCTTTTAATCAAATTGTAAATGATTTTAGTAAAAGGGATTCAAATATTCAAAGCTCAAATAAATCAACTATAATAATGTTTTCTGCTGACAGATGCGAAAGTTGTAGCAATGATAAAAAGAAAATCATCCAGACTCCAAAATTAAATAACACATTTGACATTATTTTTATAGAAGGAAGCAATACCACTGATGAAAGCTTATATAATGAAAAAAGCTTTAATTTTTATTCTGGTTCTAGCACTCATGATTATTCCAACAATGAATGTATTTGCAGCAGGTTGCGGTAATTGGGAGATTTATTCTTTCGCTTCTCCAAAATGCTTTTCTAACAAGTGTTACAATATACCATTTAATCCTTATGAATCATGGGGACAATATGTTTATTTAAAAAGGCAGTGTGTTAGAGATGATAACACTTCATACTGGGAGTATGATAGTCGTATTGAGTGGAGTGGCTGTTGTGAACTGTAAAAGATAAGTTCCATCTATTAGACAATATGCATTTAACGAATTGTTAAACATTCCTCTATAAAAAATATGACATTGTATAAGAAACAAGTCATAGGCGTAAAGTTAAGCCATTAAATGTAAAAGGCAAAAGCACCATTGAGAATAGGTAAAAAATATGAAACGCTCAAAATAAAAACTGTGAGGTTCCAAAATCAAAAATCCTAATCTCAGTATAGTTGTAATATTAAAGATAATCAAGTTGTTTACATCCTTGCAAATAGAGGAAGTTCTTAAAGAAGTGGGCTTTGCCCTGCGGGAAAGGGGGCTTACAGCAAATACATTTTTTAAAGTATTTAAAGTAGGAGCTTGGAGCCTTCATGAAATAACATTAGATACGCTTGCCTCAAAATATTGTGAAATTTAGCATGGCCTGAAACTTTCAAAGCAGGCATTGTTCCAAAGGCTTAAAACAGGCTTTGTCTTGTTAAAGGAAATGCTGCCCTGGGTGGTAGCCTATGCAGCAAAGCATTCTGTAACAACTGAAACAGTTGAGGTTTTGAAGCAGGTCAAGCATGTCTATATATGTGATAGTACATTGTTATCGCTTCCTGACAAGCTTCAGACTATATTTAAAGGGCTTGGAGGTATAAATGCAAAAGCTGCAGTAAAAATACAATTGATGTTCAGCCTTATGGAAAGAAAGTTTAGAAGTATTGAATTATGCACTGCAACTGGGAATGACAGCAATTATACAGCTGATGTTGCCAAAAACCTTTCTCTCATGGATTTGATACTAATTGACCTGGGATACTTTAATGCAATAGCTTTTAGAGAAATTGCATAAAAAGGAGCATTCTTTCTAAGCTGGGTTAAAACCAATTCAAAACTTTATGTAGACTGGATGAAGAAGAAAGGACGTTATACAAAGCTTGACATAATCGAAATGCTCAAAAAGTCCGGAGGCACGTTGGATCGTGAGATATACATCGGAGGCAACCGGAAGAACAGGATGAAGGTAAGAATTGTAGCAATAAGGCTGCCAGAGGAAGTAGTAAATGAGTGTAGGAGGAAAGCTAACAAGAAAGCACAGTCTTCCAATAAGACTCTGACAGCTGCTAGCTGCTGAAACTGAACTTTTGGCATGGAATATATTTATAAGCAACATACCGGAAGATATGCTGGCTTTGAAAATAATCTGCGAACTATACAGGCTAAGATGCCAGGTGGAGTTGGTGTCTAAGAGATGGAAGTGTCATTTTGATATTGATAAAGTGGAAAATGTAGGAGAGAAATATTTTGAATGCTTGATATATGGCAAACTGATCGTTATTGCATTAATGACAGCCATGTTTTCAACAGTATTTGCGGTGATGTTTCGAGAGCAGCGAAGGCTCTTGAGCATGCTGAAGTTTTTTAAAAATCTTCGGGAGAAATCCGAGATATTGCTGACAAGCCTTCATAACGTCCGGGGAAATGCAATAAAGCTGTATGACGCTTTTGTTGATGTAATTGGGCGAAGCCTAGACGAAAAACGCAAAAGAAAAACTACCCAACAGGTACTCATGGAACATAATATACCTGAGATAGTTTTACAAATGTTGGCTTAACTTTACACACATGAGAACCAAGTAAAATATACTGTGAAGGATTGATAAATGTGAAAAAAGCTAAATTATCATTTTTTTTGAGCTTCATGGTCATTATTATTTTAGTAATTGCTTTCTTTTTATATAACAATTTTATAGGTGCTGAAAGTATTTTTAAAGGTAACTCTGTTTCGCAAAATGATATAGACAGAGCACCGGATTTAAAATTAAACATTATTGCTGATGAATATCGGTTATCTGCAAAGATTGGTGAAGGCTTGGGATTAAAACAACCTCAAGGGATTGCATTAATAGACGAAGATTTATTAATTGCGGATACATCAAATAACAGACTAGTTTTAATCGATGTAAACGGCAAAATGAAAAAAGAGATTGGTAAAATGGGAAATGGAGCAGGTGAATTTGTAAATCCTACAGGAATTACTGTTGATAATGAAGGCTATGTCTATGTTTTAGATTCAGGAAATTCCAGAATACAAGTTTTTGATAAAAGTTTTAAGTTTATAAAACAAATTGCTATAAATGTGTTTGATGGAAAAAGTGTTAATTTGATGGATCTTGTTGTAGATAGTTCAAAAAACATATATTTTTCGGTTGAAACTTATGATAGGAAATTAGGAAGCATTTACATTATTTCTTCTGATGATAATAAGGTAAAAAAAATAGGAGAGGGACTTTTAGGGCATCTTGCAATAGAAAACGATATTGTTTATTTTGTCTCTGAAGGTGAGTATTATAACAGTGGAAAATATGAGGGGGTAAGGAGTGGCAAAAATGAATTATTGCATATTATAGATAAAGAAATTAAAAAAGTTTATGAGTTGCCTTATAAATATGTGCCTAAAGGTATTGTTATAGATAATGATAATATGTACCTTGTAAGTGGAGCTTTTATAACTGTTGATAGATTTGATTTGCAAGCAAACTATATTGGTACGGTATACAAAGGTGATTTTAAAGAACAGCAAGGAATTACTTACATTGTTAAGGACAGCAAAAATGATTTATATGTTCTAGATACTTTTAAAAATGTAATATATAAACTTTCAAAAAATGACTAGGAGAAAATATGACTGTAGATAGAATACTTTTTAATTTCAAAACTGCATATGGCAATTTAAAAAGAAAAAAATTTGTTAGCTTATCAATCATATTATCTTTGGTTCTTGGATTGCTTTTTCCTGTCCTAGTTCTTGCTTTTGGTAGTGCCATTATAGAGTTTTTAAATAGCTCTGTCATTAAAGATTTTGATAAAGTTATTCTAGTAACTATTAAAAATGGGAGTTTGTCAGAAGCAGATATTAAAAAGATAATGATTGAAAACACCGGTATTGATACAATATCAAGATATAATTACTTTCAAGCAACAATAATTTTAGAAGGAGATTATACTCGTTCTAATGTTGTAGCTCTAGATTCAAATTACAGAGAATTATCACAAATGGCTTTATGTGGTGGGAAATGGCTTGATACGGATGGTTTAAGCTCTGATTTTGTATGTATTATCGGTAAGAACTTCGCCAAAAAATATTTCGCTAAAAATAGCTTAGGAAATAAGATAAATATACTTGGTAATGAATTTGAAATCATTGGAGTAACTGATAATATAAATTTTTTAGATTCAATTATAATTCCTATGAACTGTTTAGATAAATTACACCTTAAAAATCATGACCTTACATATTATATTAAATTTAAAGATAAATATGAACTTGAAAAACAGGCAGTTTTACTTAAAGACTTTATTTCAGATAAGTTCAAATTTACTGCTGATATAAAGTTATATAAAGATAAACATAAGGATGACATTAATAGGGAGCATGCATTTACTACTGTATTGTTTGCAATTACGGGGGTCGTTTTACTTTATGCCTTATTGAACATAATAAATATTATATTCAATAAGGTCAATGAAGATAGAAAAAGCTACGGTATTAAGCTTGCTCTTGGAGCTTCCCAAAAGGATATATTTATGCAAAACTTTTTTGAGCTGATCATATTATCTTTATTATCTTCTATAATAGTTACATTAGCTACTTTAATAGTAATTTACATAATAAATAATTACATTTTCAGCTTTTTTTCTATAAGCATTAACATATACATAATATGTGTATTTATATGCATTATTTTCTCTTTACTGATAAGCTTTTTGATGTTAAGAAAAATTACAAAACTCAGTATTATGGAAATATACAGGTAGAGGGGTCTTTATGTTCTATTTGTTAGTAAAGGTGATAAAAAAGATTAGAAATAATGCAGTGAAATATTCTCTAGTAGCACTGCAGGTATTTATTGGCATATCGCTATTAACTGTATTTCTAACTATTAGTTCTTCCATAACTCATAAATATGAAAACCTCAAAAGCAAAGCTGAGAATAGCTTGATTAAGCTCAAAATCTACCTTCAACAGCAAAATTCCAGCATCGATTCTTTACGTATAAGTGATGATAATAACTTTCCGTTACCGTTCTCTATTGATGATTATAACTGGATTAAAGAGAAATACAAAAGCAATTTAGATATTTCCATTATAGTAAAAAAAAATATGAATTTTATTGTATCTTCAAAAGGTGTAGCTGATATATCTACAGTAAGCTTCTTATTTGTAACTGATAGCTTTTTTAATATATATTATCCAAACAAAAAAGTTGATGAGTTTAGCAGTACTAGCAAAGTTTATATAGGGAAGAAAGCACTTGAAACTTTAATAAACGGTAAATTACCTGAAGATTCTGTAAGTTTATATAAGGAAGTTCTGACATCCAATCAGATTGTTTTATTAAATGATGATGTATTGGAGATTACTCCAATGGATAACTTATATGAAAATTCAAGTAATCATTTGACTTTATATGTCACAGTTGAATCTGGCAATTTAGATCTTGATGAGTGTGTTATACTACCGATAAAATACCTTTCAGAAAAAACCGATCTTGCAACTATTGCAAATATGTTTGTTACATTCAAATTCATAAATTCGGATTTTGCTTCAGATATAGGAGCAGGTATAATTAGCTACCTGTATAAGAAGTATGGGGACTTATATGACTATAATTTTGATACAACGTTATCAGAATATTTAAGACAAACGAATATTTATAAAGCATATTCGCTTGGATTAATGATATTATCCATATTTATTTTACTCATTATAAGTATTGGTTTGACCAGTATTATTCTAATAATAATAAACCAGAGGACCAGGGAAATTGCAATATCCCTAACATTAGGAGCAACAATAGAAAAAATATTTCTCGAAATTATTATGGAGTCGACATTTGTTACTATTCAAGGAGGTTTAATTGGAATTGTTGTTAGTATTCTGTTATTGAAAACAACAGTACATTTTAGTCAGTTTGAAATAATTATTGATTTTAAAATCTTGTTATTTTCGTTTTGTGTTTCAATGCTGATTGGCATTATCTCTTCAATTTTGCCGATTAAAAAAATAAAGAATATTACACCAATAAAAATATTACATAGTTTATAGAAAGGAGCTATAAATGATACAACTGATTAATGTTCATAAGATCTATAAGGGTAATGGTGTTCAAACGTTGGCCCTAAAGGGCATTAGCTTAGAAATTGCAGAATCAGAGTTTGTGGCAATAATGGGACGCTCTGGTTGTGGAAAAACAACACTTCTCAACATAATAGGTTGTATGGATGATTTCGATTCCGGTGAATACATGTTTAAAGATATAAATATAAAAGAATTAAATAGCAAACAGCTTGCTTTAATTAGAAATAAACGCATTGGTTTTGTCTTCCAAGCATTTAACCTCATTAATGAAATGACGGTGTTTGAAAATGTGGAAGTCCCGTTAGGATATGCAGGGATGCCAAGAAAGCAAAGAAAAGAAATCGTTCTGGAAATGTTAGAAAAAGTCGGTTTGATTGATAAAGTAAAGAATTATCCATCTCAGTTATCAGGTGGCCAACAACAGCGTGTTGCAATAGCAAGAGCTTTATCTAATAACCCTGAGATTATACTTGCGGATGAACCTACGGGAAATTTGGATAGCAAGAACGGAACTGAAATAATAGAGTTATTGCAGAGTCTGAATAATAAAGGAACAACCCTTGTGATTGTAACCCATGACGAAAAAGTTGCAAGTTATGCAAAACGTAAAATTATTCTTAATGATGGTATTATAGTAAAAGATACAGGAGCATATTAGTATGAAAAAAGTGATATTTGTATTTATAGTAATTTTTTTATGTTGCTGTTAAATTTTTCCACTCTTTCAGCTAGTGAAAATCAAGTGAAGGCTATTTACTTTTATACGCCAACTTGTAGTTTTTGTCAAAAGCTTACAAGCTTTTTCGATGATTTGCAGGACAAGCATAAAGATTTTATTCTTATAAAATACAATATAACTGATTAGTGTTGGGTATTGAAAAGTAAATAATTGTATTACCAATAAAATGGTAAAACAAAAGCATAAGTCGACCTAGTGTGGTAAAGTTTGAATTGTCCAGAAACAAACAGTTTCCACGGGGGTCAATCTTATGCCTGAGATAATAATAGAACAAAACAAAAATATAATCAATTATATAAATATGCTAAAATTACCTTATTCTGAAGCCATACAAAATCATATGGTTCTTATGGTCTCAGGCATTATTACCACCGAGGGAAGCAAAAATGTTTCCAGGATCTATTCAAAGCATACCTGTAACCGGGATAGAAGCTGTGGTTCAAGATTCCTCGGAGAGTATAAATGGAGTAACGATTATGTGGACCACAAGAGAATTAACCATTCTCTAAATGTTGTCCGTAATAGCGTGAATGAAGATACTGCAGGCTTTCTCATCATAGACGACTCTTTGAGTAAAAAAGATAAGTCTACCAAAAAGATTGAAGGCCTTGATTTCCACCATTCACACAGTGACGGAAAACCCATGTGGTCTCATTGCGTAGTTACTTCTCATTATAAAATTTCCGAATACTCACTGCCACAAAACTTCAGGCTCTATCTTAGAAAGCAGTTCTTTGGCAATAAAGCAAAGAAGCATTTTAAGAATAAACAAGAGCTTGCAATGCAGCTTATTGATGAATTTATACCGGTTACAGAAACAACGTACTTGTTGTTGGATGCTTGGTATACATCGGGTAAGGTGATGCTCCATGCCTTAAAGAGAGGATATCACACCATTGGAAGAATAAAATCCAATAGAGTGATTTACCCAGGAGGCATTAAAACAAGTGTCAGAGAATTTTCAACCTTTATCAGTAAGGACGAAACCAGCCCAGTTACAGCAGGTGACGATACTTACTATGTTTATAGGTATGAGGGTAAAATCAATGATCTTGAAAATGCCGTTATTCTGTTTTGTTGGAGCAAGCCCGATTTATCCGATAAACCAGCATTTATACTAAGTACGGATGTTAGCCTTACCACCTCCGAAATCCTTATATATTACCAGAACCGCTGGGATATTGAGGTAAGTTACCGGTATCAAAAAAACTCACTTGGGTTTGATGAATACCAGGTAGAATCCTTAACTTCAATAAAGCGCTTCTGGAGCATGGTCTTTATGGCCTACACTTTCCTGGAGCTTTTCAGGGTTTCAAACAAGAAATCCTTAAAGCTTGATACTTTGGGAGATACCATAGGGTATTTCCGCAAACAATACTTGGTTTCAATTGCCAAGTTTGCATATACTTGTGCAGTAAAAGGGGTAACTGTCGATACTGTAATTACCAAATTAGGGATAGTTGCATAAACATTTACAATTTACTGCACGACACTAATTATGCTACCTAAAAATTTCAAATCGCAGGAACCGGTAACTAAATTAAGTGAAGCAGAACTTATTTACTTTTTAGAGAAGAAGCCAAATGCAATACAATAGCAGTATAAATATTTATAAAGATTTGTTCATTCCTCCGAAAAATTATAAAATTGATTGGGTGGAAATAACTACATGGTCATTGGCAAAGGATTTTTTGCGCTTAATTCCGGCGATGATTATTGCGGCTAATCAGGAGGTGCCACCTATTGTTTTGAAGCACCCCAATAAGTATATTAAGCTTGCAAAATCGGAAAGAAAAGAGCCTGAAGATGAGGACTTAAGAAAGAAAGGTTGTTGTTTTCATGTTTTTTATGATGGAAAAGTTAATATTGAACAGGAAATAGAATCATATTTCAGAACACCAAAAGGACTTGATTTTCATAATTATTGTCATCAGATTGTTCATTGGAGCGTTCCTAAGACACCTATTGCTTTTGAGCAAAGAGAAAGTAGAATTGACCGTTATATGTCACATCTGGTAAGAAAAAGGTTAGCGTTGCGCTATCCAAAAGCGAAAATGTGGGGATCATTAGACTGTAAATTATCGAGCTGTAATTCATGCGAATCGTCAAACTGTGAATCATTAATGAAAGCAGCAGAGAAAGATAAAAAGAGTAAAAAACCCCTGTTCCCATATTGGTATGTTGAAAAGGAAAAAGAATACTGGCCTGACTTTATAAGAGTGATATGTGCCATGCCGAACTCTAGGGAAAGTAAGTATTTTGCCAAGCTCAAAAATGCACTGGAAGAATATAACTACTATTTAGGCCCCAATTATCAGGAGAATAAGAAAACTTCCAGGAACTTATGCCCTCTTTTTCATAAGAAAGAAGTTAATAATCGCTGATAAGTCTGATAGAATTTGGTGTAATTTCCAGGATGAACTACATTATAATCCTTAGAAAAATGATACAAGTAAGAGTTATTTTTAAAAGCAAGCCAAATTGCACGAAGATTTAACCTGGTGTTTTCAGAACTTAATAAAGCAAAGGGATTTATAGGGGTGGACGAGGATATAAGAGCGAATTGATCTTTTCGAAAAAGTCGATAGGATGAAATACAGAATAATAATAAAAAAGAAGCAAAGAATCTGTAAAGATGCTCATGCTGATCATGGGTTATTTTCGGCACCGGTACTGGCGGCAGAACCATTGAAACACCCATGATATACGATGCATGTAGATATGATGCATGAAATTATTGGTCAGCTACCCATTTCAGAAAAGCTTGAAAAGTTCTTGCGAGCAAGGAAAAGCTTCGGAATTTCCTTAAGGTTGCTGTAATATCTCCTGATCTTCGTCATACAAGCAATGAGTTTGGCAAATACATATCGAAAAGAAAAAAATTAATGCATTCTTTTGGAAGAAAAGGCTTTTGCCCTGTTTTTTTATGTTCTGAACAATCAGCTTACCAAAAATTACGACAAAATATACTATTATTTGACAAGGTATGCTATAATAGAAACTCTCTATGCATTCAATAATTTCAGAAAGACCAGCTAATTAAAGTCAAGAGTTTATAATAAAAATTTTGAGAAATTTTTTTAGGCTCCTGACGTTAAT
>ENA-OWPA01001980-OWPA01001980.1-bioreactor-metagenome-genome-assembly--contig:-NODE-1980-length-11274-cov-23.307404_pt1 | contig 11274 bp, 12 predicted proteins | sample MGYA00238139_ERZ651803 | MGnify/ENA primary metagenome ERZ651803 (study PRJEB26909, sample SAMN07631231) | bioreactor metagenome | isolation source: Switchgrass digestor | place: USA: Dartmouth...
ATTTTTGAACCGACTTTATTATCTGGAAGAGATTAGGAGAATAGGGTTAAGGCGAGAAGGGATAAGGGTTTGAGGGATTTCGGTTTGGAGCGGAGTTTATTTTAAATATACATAGTTAGTGACAAGGAATTTTAGGGAAAAGGAATAAGGAAAATGTTTTAGAAATAATAAAGTTGACTCTGTGATAATAAAGTAAGTTCTGTAATAATAAAGTCGGTTCTATTAGTAAGTTAGTTCTGAAATATAAAGTCATGCCATTGAAAGGTTATAAGGGGGCACAGCAATAGGATTAAGGATATAAATTACAGAAACTGGACAGTTGTTTCATAAACGGTAAAGTTCTATCAAAATGAAAATAAAGTCCTTATATTAAGATTTTATCCACATTTCTTGATGCAAGAATGGGGATAAAGTATAAAAAATATTAGGAAGATGTGGATAAAAGGGTAAAGGGATAAGGACATTATTTACTTTTTATAAGAACTTGACGTATTTTTTCTGTTTCAGAAATGATGAAGAAGAAATTTTAGAAAAAGAAAAGGTATTTTTACGGATGTTAAAGTTCTTTTATAATAAAAATAAAGTTGTGATATTGAAAGGTGAAAGGAACAAGGGGAAGCATTGGAAATACGAGATTTGATATGGGTTTAAGGTATAAGATGATTGGTAATTGTAGGGAGTTCATGTAAGGAATTTATTTGCATTTCCTATAGAACATACCCTATTTTTTCTGTTTCTAAAACTCATGTAGATAAAAATTTAGAAACAAGAAATATTTTTACTACATGGAAAGTTCTATTAAAGTAAAAATAAAGTTATTGTCTGGTATTGGCAAGGTTTTTAGGTATAGGAGCAGATGAACTTTTTATAAAAGAGTTAAATAACAGACCTTTCGGAGAAGGACCCTGGGTTTGCCTAAATCCTGCCGACGACCACTTACTTGAGCCTGTAGTGGAAAACCTGTTGATAAAGTACCGCCGCAGAAATAAAAATGTGAATGGATTTTTCTCCTGTTCCTGCGGGTTTGAGTATATGAAAACAGTGACAAAGGAGCAAGGTGAAAGAGGTAAGGGGCAACGCAGGTTTGTCAGGGTTGTAAAGTATGGACCTTTGTGGGAGGCTAAGGTTCGGGAATTGCTTGAAAGCGGCATGGGCACTCAGGAAGTTGCAGCGAGACTTAATGCGGATATTAAAACTGTGAAAAGGTACGCTTTTAAAAAGGAGCAAGGGAAAAGTGGAAAGACAGCAGAGGAAAAGGGCATCAGTTCTGCGGAGTTTGAAATCAAGAAACGGTTTCACAGGGAAAAATGGCTTCAGATAGTCAGGGAAAATCCAGATAAAGGTAGGCTTGAGTTGCGTCGGCTGGCCAAATATACCTGTGTCTGGCTATGTAAAAATGACAGGGAGTGGTGGGAGAAAAACATTCCCGCAAAGAAATATGTTCAGGCTTACAGCAATGTTGATTGGGAGGCAAGGGATAAAGAAATCCTTAAATGTGTGAGGCAAACTGTCAAAAATATATTAGAAAGTGATGAAAAGCCTCAGAGAATCAGCCTGCGATTAATTAAAACCATGTCAGGGCTTAAGAGTTTTGACTTTCAACTGGATAAATTGCCATTGACCAAGGCATTCATCAATTCTGTTATAGAGACGCCTATAGATTTGCACAAGAGGCGGATACAGTGGGCAATCAGGAAGTTGAAGGAGGAAGGAAAAGAGTTTGGAGTTTATACAATTGTGGATATGATTGGAGTAGGGAACAGGTATAGGAAGCAGGTGATGGAGGAGGTTAAAAGAGTGCTGGAGGATATGGGTTTATAAGAATTGTAATATTTGGATGATTTATTAAAATACATATGATATAATTGAAAAAACACATTTATTTGATATTGTGAATATGGTTTAATAATTTGGGAGGGATGAATAAATGAATGAGATTATCATTAAACAAAGCAAGGTTAAATCAATAGGCTTGATAATATTAGGAATTGTTATGTTGCTCGCATGCGTCTTTGTTTTAGCATTTGGAACAATTCACAAGAATATAGTTTACATAATAATCGGAATAATAGGAATGGGTTTTTTTGTTCCTTGTGAGATATATTCTGTTAAAAGAGCATTAAATCCTAAACCATTATTGGTGATTACAGAAGATGGTATCACTGATATGTCAACTGCAAGTAGTGTAGGATTTATTGCTTGGAATGAAATTGAATCTATTTCTGTTATAAGAGTTTTCACACAAAGAGTTATAGCAATTGCTGTTTATGATATAGATAAATTATTGCACAGAATTTCTCCCGCAAAGCAAAAAGTAATAAAAGCAAACTTGAAATTAAATTATCCCCCTATTGCGATACCAATAAATACAGCAGATGTGAATTTTAATGAAGTATTATCTATAATCCAGAACAAATTAAATGAGCATAATCTTAGGGTCAATAATTAAACAATATTTTTATATTTTGCGTCAAGCAGTTGGATATTTGAAGCAAACAATCTCTGGAAACAGAAAAGAGATAAAATTGAACCAGCCATATAGAATAGTTTCTTGTGAGAGAGATTTAAACGTTCAAGCCAATGTGAAGGAAGTAGAGAAGAGAATAAGAGATAAGTATTAAGAAAAATCAGTAATATAGGAAAATTTTAAAAAGTTATACTATGCTTTTATGGTCGAATGTGATATTAAGAAAGAAATATGGAGAATTGCACCACATGATGGGTTTTATTTCTTAAATAAATATAAAAATAAGTAATATACAGTCTTTATATCTTGCAGTAAAAGTTGCTGCAATATCAACACTATTTTTAGATACAAGCCCATTTTTAAGAACGACTTTATTTTCATTTTGGAACGACTTATGAGTTATTTGATTCAAAAAACAAAACAATAAGAAAATAGCGTAAAAAATTAAGCACATACGATAAAGTCGTTCCGTATTATTAACATAAAGCATATTTAAGTGTGTTTATCTGCATTTTTACAGCCTGTAACCCTGAATTCCTGATATCATATAAGTCTTTAAATACTGGTATTTCAAGGCTTATATCACGGTGAAGTCATGGAATGACTTTATTTTTATTTTGGAACGACTTAACCTAATTTTATCAAAAACCTTAACCCTTACCCCCTAAATCCTTAGTCCTATCTATGTGAATATAAAATAAACTCATTCCAACCTCATCCCCGCAAACCCGCATGGTTAATAGGTGGGATAAAATAGATGAAAATAGAGATGTTCCTTTTTTAGAGAGAAGGGGTAAGGGAAAAGGGATATAGGGGAGAATGGGGAAATAATAAAAAACCTGCATGATAAGTGGATTATAAAGGATTCATTTATTAAAAAGGTGGCTATTCTCGTCCTTTAAAACTTGCTCCTTGCACCTGTTCCAATGGAACGACTTTATTTGCAATGGAACGAGTTTATTTGATGTTTACACAGAAGGCAGGATTAAGGAGCAAGGAGAAATGGAAAAAGACTCTATTCATAACACGACTTCTTACATAGAATAAAATAAGAGAAAATGGCTAATGCGATAAAGAGTATAGGTTAAGGGATATGAATGGGGCGGAGATTAATTGGGATATACAATAGGAACATAATTGAAATAAAAACATTTGTTTAGTATAATGTGTATAGTAAGATTTTGGACATGCTATCAAAAAATGCATAATTAATTTATTTGCGTCTGATGTATTTTTGTGGGGTGAATGTAGTGAAAAGATTAAGTGGGCTAGAACAAAGTATATCAGAAGATAATGAGCAGAAACTTAATTTTTTATATAATGCTATTCAAGATACACAGGAAACAATAAAGTTTACAGATACAAAGTCTGGAACAATCTTTGTTTTGGGTACTGCATTTATAACTGCAATTGTAACTTTAGTAGATAAATATATAAACTTATTTAATAACCAGATTGGTATTTCTAAATGGATACTTATAATAGGGTCTATTCTATTTGGTGTATGCTTATTTGTTTCATTATACTTATCGCTAAAATCGATAAATCCAAGCAATAATCCAAATGAGCATATCGAATTCGGTGATGTTGATTATGAAGTAAATGTTAATTATTACCTTACTGGTCTTAATCCGTCAATGCGTTTTCGGGACTATATATGGGAATGTAAAGATTCAAAGTTTTCAACATCAGTTGAACAATACTTTAATTCTATAAGTAAAGTTGGTCCTGAAGGCTTGCTTTTATCCCTAACATATGAGTTTATCAAGTTATCATATATTAAGGAAAAGAAATACAAACGAACCCAATGTGCACTTAAATGGTTAGTGGCATGTTTATTTACTGCTGGATTTACTGCAATAGCATTCATATTATCTCAGAATATAGATACTGTTGATATGAGCAGTATAATTAACAAAAACTTAAATGACAAAAGCATTTACTGGCTCATTATAGGGTATTTTGTTGTAAGAATAGTATTGACGATACTATTCCAAAGCAAAACAAAAATTAGTGGTTTGTTGAACGCTTTGTTAAAATGTTGTACATATTCCTTGATTATAGGTGTAATAGGATATTATATGGCTGGAATATCAATATTTGATGTAATTTTAATCTTTTTAACTTCTCTTACAATTGAGAGAATAAACTTTTCTGCATTACTGAAAAAGATGCGCTTGATACAAGAAGACAGTAATACAAGAATTTCTTTGCTGCTTAATGATTTTTTGCATATAGCGGTTTTAATAACAATTTCATTTTTAAAAATATAGAGGAGGTTTTATATGGCTAGTCAATTTGATAAGAGTTTTAGTGACGTTTATAAAGCAGTCTACGAGAATTCGAAACAACACATAGGAGTGTTTTCTGGAGAGATGGCAGAAATTAAAAAATCTCTATCAGAAGGACTCGGACACCCTAACTTTACTGACATGAAGTATGGAGAGATTATTCCAGGCAGTATAATCGTATTCTTTATGGATATCCGTGGTTTTACTAAAATATCTATTGCACTGGATAATGAAGAATTAATAAGAATTCTGCAAGCCACTACTATTGCATCAATCTACAGTGTTAGAAAATTTGGAGGATATATAATAGAATATACTGGTGATGGTATAATGGCTTATTTTGGTGATGGTATTAAGACTAACTCGCGTGATGCATTCAATTCACTAAGGGCAGCAACATACCTGATGGAAGGAATAAAGAATAATGTTAACAGTTATTTAAGTAGAAATGGTGACGAGATAATCAAAGTAGGTATGGGATTAGAATACGGAAATACTTTATGGACTCAAATTGGAACTCCTGATGCCTGCCAACCAAAACCTGTTTCAGAGGTTACATTTATAGCAGGTAAAAACTCAAGCCATGCAAAACCTTGGGAGGTTATAATTGGCAAAAACATAGCGGAATGGGTTCCAGAAGGGTTTAAAGACACTTATGAGCCTTATGAGTTTCAAAAAGATAATGAGAAATATTCATATAAAAGATTCTTATTCAAGTGGCAGGAATTTAGTAAACAGTTTAATGCCAATCAGCAACAGACTGAGTATACTTTCTTGAAGAAGAACTTACCAGCATTAGGCACAACGATTATGTCTAATACAGGCACAGTTATAAATACTTCAAATACTGCAACAAAGGGACCCAGGCCGCTCAAAGACCAGCCTTTCTTTTAGGTAGGTGCTGATAAATATGAAATGGTATGAAGCGGATAAAAAACGCCTTGTTTTAGAGTATGAAAAGGTAAAATCGAAATACCCACAGTTTAAACTTGGTATTTATGAAGATTCCCTTGCTTGGGAAGGGGAAATACATTTTGACTCTGAAGATAAAGATTTTATACCGTTAAAAGTCAGGATAATATATGATGATTCATATCCTATTAGCCCTCCTAAAGTGTTTCCAATAGAACCAAAGATACCTGATAATTTATGGGGACATGAGTGGCATAGATGGGAAGAAGGGAACATTTGCTATGTGAACCCTAAAAATTGGAGTATTAACTATTATACTGTCGATGTAATTTCAAAGGTTCAAACATGGTATATAAACTTCTTATTATATGCCTTTAAAAAAATTGATAAAATGCCAGATGTAGGAATTGCAACAATATCAGACAAGGGAGGCAATTGATTTGGGGGATTTTGACTGTCTGTTGATTGGCAAGGAATTAATTAATAAAATTAGAGCCTCCACTATAGATTGGGGTTATATCAATGGATTTACCCATGACGATGTTTTCGGTGCTTTTTCTGCTGACATTGGAGAAAAGAATTCGGCAGTGTGCCAAGCATCTTTACTTATTTCTCAACACAGGTTTTTTGATAATAATTATAAAAAAGGAATATTACTGTGGGTTAAAATCAGTAACGATTTATTGAAACAAATTAAAAATATTTATATATCTGTTGAAGAATTAAAAGAAAAAATGCCATGCGGGTTATTTGAAAAACTGGATAAAAAAGGGCTAAATTATATGCTCTTATTGGGCGAAACAGATAATGATTACTGTTTTTACCTAGCGTTCAAAACAGAAGATGAAGAAAAATATGTCTTTGTACCAGGTGATATTGAGTTGTTAGACGAAGAACCTAATCCCTTTAAAAGGATAGATGGTTTAGTTCCTATTGAAGAATTGAAAGAAAAAAAAGTGGCGATTATTGGAGTCGGAAGTGGAGGAAGTTTTATAGCATTAGAATTAGCATCAGCAGGTGTAGGAACTCTTAATATATTTGACAATGACCGACTTTCTGTTGTTAATCTCTTCAGGCATGCTTGTGATAAAAGGGATTTAGGTAGGAAGAAGGTAGATGCAATTCATGATACTATCAAAGAGCACTTGTTGCCAACAGAGATAATTAAGAATCCTTATAATATAATGAATCATCCCGAAAAGTTAAGAGATGTTGTTAATGAAGTAGACCTTGTTATCTGCGCGACAGACAATGTTAAATCCAGGGAGTTGGTAAATTATACTTGCGTAAATGCTCAAAAACCTCTTGTTCTTGTATGTACTTTTGATAATGCAAGAATTGGAGAGATTATAAGGGTGATTCCTAAAGAAACTGCTTGTTATGAGTGTGTAAGAACTCACCAACGTGAGCAAGGTTCTTTAATTAATGCTAATTATACTGATGACGAGCCTATACCCTATAGTTCGCAGATTAGGGAAAAAGAAAATGAAAACATTGGAACCAGAACAGATGTATTTATGGTTGCGGCATTAGCATCCAAAGTGGCTCTTATGACCTTAACCGAGGGAAAGAAAATATTTGGTGAACTACCATTTAATTATATCACTTGGGGCTCGGTCAGAAATATGGATTTTAATCCACCGTTTTCGTTTAATCTTCCATTTACAACAAATTACTGCAATTACTTGGTTAACCCACACTGCCCGATATGCGGAAATTTACCATCAGAGATAGCAGATATAAATATCGAGGAGCGATATAATGAAATTATGGCGGAACTTTTATCAAAACAAGTTTAGAATACTAAAACCTACTCTTATTGTAAAAAAGAGCGTTTACGATTTTATTATAAAAACTACAAAAGAGAGTCCTGATGTAGAAACAGGTGGCATATTAATGGGACATGATAAGGAGCCATTAACAGTTCATGTCACCCACGCTTCGCTTCCAGGACCTAATGCATTCCATTCTGCCACGAAATTTGTAAGAGATACAGAGTATTGCAGTAAGATACTATTGGAACATTATAATAATTTCGGTGTTGATTATGTCGGAGAGTGGCACAGCCATATTGTTCCTTTACATGGAATGAGTACTGGTGATTATTTAACAGTTGGTTCAATAATGAACGACCCAGATTACAAGTTTAATGCATTTGCTGTAATAGTTGCCGTTTTAAAAAAGGATGAAGTTAATCTCATCGGCTATGTATCGTCAAATAGATATATACAAAATGTTGGTATTACAATTGAAGATGATTAATGATTACAATATTACAATATATAAATACATTAAGTCTAAAAATAAGCAGTAAGGTTATGCAAATAAATAAGAATTGGAAAGTACAGAATGGCTCTCAGAACCAGGCTCCTACATCATTTTCAATATTTAGACGCATGTAAAAAAACCAGCAGTAAACGAATAAATGTGTTATATCATTTGTATAAATGATTAACATTTTATTACCTTCCATATGTATTCTTCCAACCTGTATTCCTTATTATTTAAGATGTTATCTATAATATCGATAGTTATGTCGTTTTTATCCTTTGCTAAAATATTATGAACTCTATATATTAGATACTTTTTACCTTCTGATTGTAACTGGCGAGCCGTACATAATTCATTTGCTGTAATATAAAAATCATTTTCATTTGATGCTTCAGTTTTAACTTCAATATAAAGTTCATTTCCATTCCTATCATATGAAAGTATATCATATCCGTTAGATGGGTTTTTGGCAGGGGTATTATCTACCATGTCTTGATATTTTGTACCAGCAAGATTCTTTCTTTCTAAGTCATATACATATGCCTCACCCAGTTTGCCAATTTCCATCTGGAATTTATGCAGTTTTAAATAGTCAAATTCGGGAGAAAGTTTTTTTCTTAATTCATCAAAGGTATAAATTATTGATGAAATATTAATGTCGTCTTTTATACTCATTCCTTCAATATTTTGGCTTATTATAGGTTCTACCTTTAAGTTAGAGTTTTTTTTTAATTTATCTGCACAATTAATACAAATAATTCTTTTATTGACGGCTTGCCAATTATCTATAGTATTAGTATACATGTTTCCACATTGAGAGCATTTAAGTATATTCTCATTTCTCGAATTCTTTATTATTTGCGGAATTAAGCCTTCAATCTCGACCAATTTTCCGAGTTTTGTTATTATACCGTTTACATTAAATCCTGGATACTTTGATTCTTTTAAATGGTTTAAAAGAGGTGCAAATTTTTCTGGAACATAATATTCGCCATTGTTAGTTTTTAGGATATTGTTATTATATTTTGTAGCATCTGTTGACTTTAATTCATTAACACCGCAATCTGTATGAAAAAGCATGTACCAACAAAATGCCATTTTTAACATTTCTAGATTATCCTCATGCTCTAAATTCATTAATTCTTCTATTTCATATATTTGCTCTATTGTTAGGCTTGGTTTATATTCTACTTTTTCTGGAACACTATTTAATAATCTCTCAAAATGATTTATTAGATTACTTTTTATCCAGATTTTTTCAAAACCTTTAGGATTTTTTATTATATTGTAAGCATAAATATATTTAAAAAAAGATTCACAATATTTATCTTGGGAGCCATACCTTTCTTTATTTCTAAAATATTCCTGAACTTTCTTAAAATCTTCTATATCTAATTTTGAGGCATCATCCTTTCCTAAAACATAGAACAGATTTGATATTGCACTTATGTAAGCACGATGAGATATAGGTTTATAATGTTTAAGGAAATCATCAATAATTTTTTGAGTCTGAGGGGTTAATACTTCCAACATTACTTTTGTATCTAACTTATCATTATTAACATGCATTTTATCACCCACTACAAAATAATCAAATAACATATATATTATAAACTATTATGGCTTTATTTTCCATAGAGAAATCGATTTCATATCAAAACTACTGCATATATTAAGAATTTTGCAAGGCTTAGTGCAGTCGCCACAGATTATCTGTATATTTCTTGGTTCTTTGTAATTTTTTCTGTTGTATAACCCTAAAAACTCGTGTCACAAATAAAAAAGTAGTGTTAAAAATAAAAAAGTCATGTTAAAAGTCATGCTGTAAATACAGGATAAATCCTGAATTGATGCATGACTTTTAGTTTGTAGGTAAGGTTTTGGTATAAGGGATAAGGGAAATGTATGATTTTCATATCTCTGTGTAACAAAAAGAGAAAACTATTATAGTTATTTGAAAATAATGACAATATACTTGTTATATAATAACTGAAAATATAAAAAATAAAAGAGTTATTTTACATTGAAGATGACATTAAAACAATTAGACAAATATTTATGGCTAGTCTGGATTTGTTTATAAAAAATGTGTAAAATATTGTTAGTAAATTTATTGTGTGTAATTGGAGAGGAATTTGATGAAAGACTTGAAAAATACTATTACTGAACTATGCAAATACTATATGGAGTTTTTAGAATCTGATTTTAGGTCTAATAGATTGCCCAGTAGACGGATTGAGTTTGATATAGAAGAAGGTAAAAAAAATATTGATTTACAGAAGTATAATGATTTTGAAAGTAAAGCGTTTAAGTGCTTTACTGATAAATTCTCCTCAAATGGCCTTAAAATCGGGAAAAATCAATTTATAATAAAATTGCCGAATGAGATTATTACTAAAATTCTTGATGTGATAAAGAAAAATAACTATGTTATCGATAGACCAGTAAAATCAAGGATTAGCAAGATATTGAATGATTGTGATGCGTTTAATGAGGATAAAATATCAAAAATTATTGAAGATATTGCACAAAGCCCAGAAAGTGCTCATGAGTATTTAAAGGGTATAGTAGTAGGTGATTTGTTTGATGAGACCTTTGAATTGTGGAAAAATAAGCAGTTAAAGGAAAAAGAAGAATTCTATCTTTACTTTTATGAAATCAAATATAAGAACAACAAATATCCCCTGTTCTATATTCAGTTATCCACTGGTATGAATGATAAGGGAGAATACGAACTTGAATTCAACCCTGTTCTACTGGTAAATAAAAAGGCTATTCAATACATAAGTGAGAATTATGCGAAAGAGAAGGACCTAAAGTGGAAAATAGATTTACCTGCAAGGCAAATCTACCTTGGGAATTATAATGAGGTAGAAGAATATATTAAGTTGCTGCAAAGCATACTTAATGAAGTTACTAATTTCTTTGGATTAGATAGTATAGATTTAAACGATAAGAACGAAGAATCTATAACAAACAATGGTATAGAGATTAGTAGAAAGTCATATCTTGCATTGTTTGACAAGTCTGATGAAGCCATTTTAAATGATTATGAAGAGATGCTTAACTTAATATTATCGTAACCGGTCTATAATAAGGTGCCCCTGTGAATATAAAAAAGACCAGCTATAATATTTAGCCGGTCTCAGATATTTACTTACCACATTCTGCTTGTACTGCTTCTGACCAAGGCATCAAAAGCTCAAGATCCTCTGGATGATTATGATAATCCGTATCAGGCATGTACAATAACAAGTATTCCAGATATGTATATACATTTAGTCCATTCGCTTTTGCTGTTTCAATTATACTATATACTGCAGCACTTGCCTC
>ENA-OWPA01001981-OWPA01001981.1-bioreactor-metagenome-genome-assembly--contig:-NODE-1981-length-11272-cov-3.282537_pt1 | contig 11272 bp, 6 predicted proteins | sample MGYA00238139_ERZ651803 | MGnify/ENA primary metagenome ERZ651803 (study PRJEB26909, sample SAMN07631231) | bioreactor metagenome | isolation source: Switchgrass digestor | place: USA: Dartmouth...
ATATAAAATGCAGACTGAAGCAGAAAAGGAAAAAGTAATAGAAGCAGGAGGTCTTCATATTATTGGTACTGAAAGGCATGAATCAAGGCGTATAGACAACCAGTTGCGCGGACGTTCAGGCCGTCAGGGAGACCCTGGCTCATCCCGGTTCTATATTTCACTGGAAGATGATTTGATGAGACTGTTTGGTTCTGACAGGTTGACAGGCATTGTAAATGCTCTTGGCCTTGAAGATGAGCAGCCTATTGAACACAAGATGCTTTCTAATGCTATTGAAGGGGCACAAAAGAGAGTTGAAGGAAAGAACTTTGATATAAGAAAGCACGTTCTGCAGTACGATGACGTTATGAATAAACAAAGAGAGGTCATTTACGGTGAGAGACGCAGAGTGCTTGACGGTGAGAACCTGAAAGATTATTTTGTAAAAATGATTAAAGGAATGATTGACAATATTGTCGAGCTGTTCTGCCATGACAGCCAATATCCGGACTACTGGGATTGGGAAGGTATGGAGGCTTATTTAATGAATATTTTCCTGCCTCAGGGAGCTATGGATGAAATAAAGAAAGACATGGAAAACCTCACAAAAGATAATCTGAAGGAACAACTTCAGGATATTGCACTTAAGTTGTATGATGAAAAAGAAGAGGAGTTAGGCTCCGAATTGATGCGAGAAGTGGAAAGAGTCGTACTGCTTAGGGTGGTAGATGAAAAATGGATGGATCATATAGATGCAATGGACCAGTTGAGGTACGGAATAGGAATGCGTGCATATGGACAGAGGGATCCTGTTGTTGAATACAAATTCGAAGGATTTGAAATGTTTGAGGAGATGATAAAGAGTATACAGCAAGATGCCGTAAAACTGGTTCTGAGGGCAAAAATAAACAAGGACAGGGCGCCACAACGCGAAAAAGTTGCAGAACCTTTAAATGCAAGCCATGGCGGACAATCCGGGGACGTATCCAAGAAACCCACGTCAAGAAGTAACGATAAAGTAGGAAGAAATGATCCATGTCCATGTGGAAGCGGAAAGAAATACAAGAAGTGCTGTGGAGCTAATTGACGGAGGTTAACGCATGAAATACACCGAAGCACTTGACTATATACACGGAGCTTTAAAGTTTGGAGTAAAATTGGGACTAAAAAATATAACAACACTGTTGGACCTGATGGGAAATCCTCATAAAAAGCTTAAATTTGTACACATAGCCGGTACAAATGGGAAAGGATCTACAGCAGCTTTTATAAGCAGTATATTAATAGAAGCAGGTTACAAGGTAGGGGTGTTCACATCCCCCTACCTGGAACGTTTTTCAGAGAGGATAAGAGTAGGTGCTGATGAAATATCTGAAAGTGATGTTGCCAGGATTACTGAAATAATAAGAGATAAAATCAATATAATGATTGACATGGGATATAATCATCCAACGGAATTTGAGATTGTTACGGCACTGGCTATGCAATATTATTATGAGAAAGATTGTGATATAGTAGTTTTAGAAGTTGGTCTTGGGGGAAGGTTTGATTCAACCAATGTTATAGATTCGGCTCTGGTGTCCGTAATAACAGCCATAGGATATGACCATATGAAAATACTGGGTAACACGCTTTCAGAAATAGCCTTTGAAAAGGCGGGCATAATTAAGCCGTCCGGGGAAGTGGTGCTTTATTCCCAATCTCTTGAAGTGGAAAAGGTTATTGAGGATGTATGCGCTATAAGAGGAGCAAGATTGCACAAAGTGGATTTCAGCAGTATTGAAATTGCCAGTTGCTCAGAAGACGGACAGGTTTTTCATTATAAACAGCTAAGAAATCTTAATATTTCCCTTATTGGACAGCACCAGACCAGAAATGCAGTAATGGCTGTTGAAGCGTGTAAAATAGTTTCTCAAAAAGGATATCCTATAAGTGAAGATGCCATTAGAAGAGGACTTGAAAAAGCAAAATGGCCGGGAAGGATGGAAGTAATAAAAAAAGAACCGCTGTTTTTAATAGATGGTGCACATAATGCGCAGGGTGCTGAGATATTGCGAGAGGCTCTCGATGCGTATTTCCCGGACAAACGGAGAATTTTTATTTTTGGAGTTTTAAAGGACAAGGATTATATGTCAATAATAAAAACAGTGATTCCCGGATCTGAAGCTGTTATAGCTGTTACTCCTGACAGTGACAGGGCACTTCCTGCAGAAGAATTGGCAATACTGCTAAAGCCATATTGTAAAAATATACTAATTAGTGATACAATTGAAGGTGCAGTAAAGGAAGCTTACCAGTTATCTTCTAAAAATGACATTATATGTGCATTTGGATCTTTATATTATATAGGCAAAATTAGAGGTATGTTAAGGAATTAACCCCATTGATAATAAAAATAAATACTGAGGAGGGGGGCAATGATTAACTTAAAAGAGGAACTGAAGAATTATCAGAAAATTGATATTGACAGCCTGGAGGCAGGAGGTACCAGGCTTAGTAGTAATGCCAAAAATTCCATAGCACTTTACAATAAAGCTCTGGACAGTCTTCAGATGGGAAGTGAGGACATTGCCATAATAGAGCTCAAAAAGGCGATTTCTCTGAATCCGGAGTTTTATGAGGCGGTTAATCTTCTTGGAATTTGTTATAGTTACATAAATAATAAATCAAAAGCTGCAGAAATGTTTAACAGGGTAATTGAAGCTGAAAAAAACAGTGTAATGGCATTGAAATACCTTGAATTGCTTGATGAAGATGAGTCAGCTCAACTTGATACTAAGAAGCAGAAAAAAAGGAAAGAAAAACCTAATAGAAGAGAAAAATTTCAGATTTATAAAAATAAATATTTAAGCAATATAGATCCCAAAAAGGATGTTGTTAAAAGCGCAGTATGCTTTGCTGCAGGTGCATTGATTGTATTAGTGTTATGCCTGATTTTTATGAGAGGCGGTGGAGTGAGCAGCGCAGAACTGGAAAAAATGGAAAATGAGAAAAATATGCTTGCACAAAAAAATTCAGAACTGGAAGAGCAGTATAATAAACTCAACAATGATTACAATGAATTGCAAAAAAATCTTGACGCTGCAAACGAATATGTAGATTATTATAAGGTTGTACTGAAGCTTTATGAAATAGACAGCCTTTATCGGGACGGAGAGATAGAAAAAGCTGCTGATATGCTTTTAATATTGAAAACTGTAGACTTAAAAGGCGATGAAAAGGAAAGGTTTCAGACATTGTATGACAGGATAATGCCACAGGCTGCAAAAAAGTTATTCGAAGAGGGAACGGTGCTTGTCAATTCAGGCAAGAAATATAGTGAGGCTCTTGAAAAATTGAAAAAGATACAGCTTTATAAAGATAACTTTGAAAAGATGGATGCGGTATTGTACTATATGGGAAAATGTTATCAGCAATTAGATGACAGCAGAAATGCTCTTGGAACCTACCAAAAACTTATTCAGGAATATCCAAAAAGCAGTTATGTTAAGTGGGCAAAAATTAGAATTGACGAACTTACAAAGCTGCCTTAGTCACACCCGCTTTATAACCAGAGGACTGTCCCCGCTTATCATTTATTGTTCAGAAAGCTTACCCCATCTTTGTTAAAAACACTCCTCATATATGGAGTGTTTTTTTAATATATTAGCAACAAGAACATATTTTGAGGTGGTTTTATGCCTTTCTTCAGAAAGCCTATAAACCTTGTGCTAGGCGGCGGGGGTGTAAAGGGGATTGCATATATAGGAGTATTTGATGCCGCTCATAGAAGGGGATACGGGTCAGTGAACATAGCAGGCGTTTCTGCAGGAGCACTTGCCGGTTCTTTTGCAGCCTCAGGATTTAGTGCCTATGAAATGTGGAAAGCAATGGAAACTTTCGGGTTTAAAGAGATACAGTTGGAGAAAGCGGCGCAGAGACTTCCTGTAGTTGCCGGCTTTGTATCGTATTCAAGACGCAATCTGATTTATGGCCCTGATTCGGTGGAAAATTTTCTGAGTCAACCTATATTCGGAAGAAATGATTATGATGATTGGCCGGATTTTTGGGACAGCAGAGGTAACATTTTCAAGAACCTGGTTTTGTTCAGTAAAGAAGGTAGTTTATTTGATGGGGATTATCTTGAAGAGTGGGTTTATAAAATGTTATCTTCCAAAGGAGTGCGAACTTTTGCGGATCTGAGAGGAGGTGTGGCTGACGATTCAAATCCCAGAGGATACAGAATAAGAATGACGGGTGTGGATTGTAACAGGGCAAAAGTAGTTGTTCTGCCCGATGATATGAAATTTTATGGTATTGATCCTGACAGGTTTGAAGTTGCAAAAGCAGTAAGAATAAGCACGTGTGTGCCCTTTGCCTTTAAACCTGTTGTGATTGAAAAGAAAGAGGGAAATCAAGTAAAGAAGTATAATCTTATGGATGGAGGTGTACTGGACAGATTCCCCGACTGGCTGATAACAAGTCAGAGACTTCCTGTAATAGGATTTACCCTTGATGGAGGCCAAAAGGAAAGTTTCTTTAGCCTGAACACCTCCCTGGATATATTAAAAAGCATTATTTCTGCTGTTCATGATATAGGTGTTCCAAAGAAACAGGAAAGCAAAATTAAATTCATGGGAGCCATAGATACTGCGAAAATTTCCTTCCTGGACTTTAATCTAAGCAAAGAAGATAAAGAATATCTCTATAATTCCGGAAGGCAGACGGCAAATATTATTTTAAACAGGCTGGAACAAGAAATGTATAGGCCCAGGATGTTTCCGCCCTTTTATTACTAGTCATGGCAATAAAATATTTCTAGAAAAGCTGAAAGTATGAAAAGCAGTAATATTGCAATGATGTTAAAGTTGTGCTTTCATTTTTAATAAATTTGTATTATTATTAATTTATATTTATATGTTTATTTATATTTATTTAGCTGCCATTGTGTCGCTTTCATTGCTTCTTAAGGGAGCTTTGAGGGATTCATTGCTTCTTAAGGGAGCTTTGAGGGATTCATTTCTGAAAGTCGCAACATGGCAGTTAAAATGCAAGCCTAGTTTGAATATTATGTGCAACATAGCAGTTGAGGTTTTATAGAACATTACATAGGCTAAAGATAAAAATACCAGGTGTATTAAATAGGGGGATTATAATGTTTTACGAAAGTACAAGAGGAGGGCTTAAGTCTGTATCATCCGCTGAAGCGATAAAACGAGGTATAGCTCCTGATGGAGGTTTATTTGTACCTGACAGGGAAATAACGTTAAGCCTTGATGAAATCGGAAAACTAGTTCACATGAATTATCAGCAGCGGGCTGCAGCGATACTGAAGTACTACCTCAGTGACTATACAGATCAGGAAATTGAAGAATGTGTAAATAACGCGTATACTCTTGAAAAGTTTGGATGCGAAGATATTGCACCTATATATAAGTTGACTGACAACATACATGTACTTGAGTTGTGGCATGGGCCTACATGTGCTTTCAAGGACATGGCCCTCCAAATTTTACCTCATTTGCTGGTTAAAGCAATGAAAAAAACGGGGGAAACTCATGAACTTGTTATTCTTGTCGCTACATCAGGCGATACCGGTAAAGCTGCCCTTGAAGGATTCAGAGATGTAGATGGTACGAGAATAATTGTTTTCTATCCCTCAGACGGCGTTAGTGAAGTTCAAAAAATGCAGATGGTAACGCAGGAGGGAAGAAACGTATATTCCATAGGTGTTATGGGTAATTTTGATGATGCCCAAAGCGGTGTAAAAGCCATTTTTACTGATGAAGAACTGATTAATGTTATGACAAAAAGCGGATATAAGTTTTCGTCTGCTAACTCAATAAACTGGGGCAGGCTTGTACCGCAAGTAGTGTATTATTTTTCCGCATATGCAGATATGGTGAAAAATAATGAAATAAATCTCGGAGATAAAATAAATATTGTTGTTCCCACTGGAAATTTCGGAAACATACTTGCTGCTTATTATGCAAAAAGAATGGGCCTTCCAGTAAATAAGCTGATATGTGCCTCAAATGACAACAATGTCCTTACTGAATTTATAAACACCGGTTTCTATAATCGAAAAAGAGAGTTTAAGCGGACAATATCCCCGTCCATGGATATTCTTATATCCAGCAATCTTGAAAGACTGCTTTTTGAACTGACGGGACACGATTCTGCTATAATAAACATCTGGATGAATATGCTGAAAAACGATGGGGAATACACTGTTGATACCAATACAATGAGTAAAATCTCTGAAATTCTCTGGGCAGGATATTCCACTGAGTCTGAGACACTGGAAACAATAAAGTCAGTGTATAACGATTATAACTATGTCGTAGATACTCATACTGCCGTGGGAATTGATGTATACGATAAATATGTAATATCCACGGGCGATCTGACCAAAACAATAATTGCTTCTACAGCAAGCCCATTTAAGTTCAATGAGAGTGTTGTAAAAGCAATATTTGGAGATAGCAGCACCGATGGCAAGAATGAGTTTGAATTGCTTGAGATGCTTTCGGAAAAATGCGGTATACCTGTGCCAAAAGGTCTTCAGGGCCTGGATAAAAAGGAAATAAGGCATAAGACAGTATGTAAAAAGTGCGAGATGGAAAACGAAGTAAGAAAGATTCTGGGGATTTGAGTTGTTGACTAAAAGCTTAGAGGTCAGAAAACAGGCAAAATCTGTTTTCTGACCTCTGTTTGGCATCTTGGCAAAAGCACATTATTTAAGTTTATCAGCGACCGCACATTACTGTATATACGGCTGCATTCGTTCTTTCCCTTCAACATAGTTAATATATTCATCATTTTGTGGTTCGTCAACGTAAATTACTTTTTTCTTTGATATTGATTCAAGTATGTCAAAAACAGTCTTAACATCACCAAATTCAACTTCCGGAGTGACATAGATTTCCTCAGTACCGTTAAGAGCATTGTAGAAGTTTAATAATTCGTTGTAATATCCTCTTTCAGGAGTATAGGAAATCTGTTCCGATCTGCCGTCGTTATAAGCCACATTTATTATTCCACTGTTTTTATCTTCCAGATAAATTTCACCCATGGTTCCAAATATTCTAAAGCCTACCAAAGGTCTCTGAGGTTCCATACCTGACGGGAAATAGGTGTATTGACCTATAGCTCCGCCCCTGAACATTATATTTGCATTAACTGAGAGGTATGGATTGAAATCTTCATTCTGAGGTTTACCAAATGCCTGAACGCATACAATGTGCCCGAATATGTGCCTCATTGCAGCTATATCATGAAGGGCTGCATCAAGAAATGCGCCTCCGGGAAAGCGTGGATGCTGTCTCCATTCGGTTCCTGCATAAGTATCCTTGTCCATCTCACAAGGGAAACAAGTGATATTATTTCTTATAAAACATACAACATCCCCGATTTTCCGTGAGGTTATTATTTCTTTGATTTTATTGTATTCCTCATCATATCTGTAGTTTTCAGCTATCAATATTTTAACGTTGTATTTTTCAGCTAATTCAAGATATTTGTGTGCCTGTTTCATATCCGGAGCCATTGGTTTTTCACATATAAAATCGAAACCGGCTTTTGCCACGGCTTCCGACACTTCATAGTTTAGCTGAATAGGCACAAGAATATCAATTGCGTCAAGATCGTCTCTTTTCAACATTTCATTATAATCATCATAAACATTTGACAAATCGAGGTTTATCTTTCTGGCAAAGTTTTCCGCATCACTTTTTGTCCTGTTGGCCAATGCCACAACTTCAAATTTATCGCTGAGTTCCTGTATTGCGGGATAATGAAGCCTTTCCCAGGCAAGCCCTGTGCCTATAACTCCCAATCTGACCTTTCCCATGCTAAGTCTCCCTTCTTTTACAACAAAATTGTTATGCAAACTATTGCTTAACTGGCAAAACAATTATACTCATTGTGAGAATTGCACAAGAATATTATTAGCCAATAAGGGAGTATTATTCGCAAATTGTGGCCCTATTCAATTTTTAGTGATTCTGATGCGATATCAACCAATTCAAGTCCTTGATTTTTTTCCTCAGCCCATCTGATAGACCATTCATTTTCAAATAATAAAACAAGACGATCCTCCAGGTCCTTAACAATCATTGTAGTGCTTGTGAGATTGAGAGATTCAGGATTACCTTTAAGTCCTCCTTTAATCCATCTGGCATGCCTGTGGGGGAGGTGATTGATTCTCAGCTCCACGTTATATTCATTTTTTAACCTGTGTTCAAGCACATCAAACTGAAGGGCACCTACAGCACCCAGAATAAGTTCTTCTATACCTATATTAACTTGCTTGAATACCTGAATAGCACCTTCCTCTGATAGCTGTGTAATACCTTTAATAAACTGCTTTCGTTTCATGGTATCCTTAGGAGTAACTCGGACAAAATGCTCAGCAGGGAAAATAGGAATACCTTCAAACTTTAAGGATGTATTGCCCTCAACGAGAGTGTCTCCTATTTTAAATATCCCGGGATCAAATATGCCTATAATATCACCGGGGTAGGCTTCCTCCACAATGTTTCTTTCCTGTGCCATAAACTGCTGGGGCTGGGTAAGTCTTACCTCTTTTCCTCCTTGCACATGATAAACCGACATGCCGCGTTTGAAACGTCCGGAACATATTCTAATAAAAGCAATTCTGTCCCTGTGTGCCGGATTCATATTTGCCTGTATCTTGAATACGAAACCTGAAAAAAATTCGCTTTCCGAGTTCAGCAGGCCAACGGATGTATTCTTTGGACCTGGTGGCGGAGCCATTTCAAGAAATTCTTCAAGAAAAGGCTGAACTCCGAAATTTGTCATGGCACTTCCAAAGAAAATAGGAGTGAGTTCACCTTTCAGCACTTTTTTAAGACTGAATTCATCTCCTGCCATGTCAAGAAGTTCTATTTCTTCACAAAGCCGTGAATGGTAATGTTCACCCAACAAATCTGCAAAAATTGGATCATCAACCTTTCCGACAGTTGAAGCGACAGCGGTTTTTCCGTGGTTTCCTCCCTCAAAGAGTTCAATTTGAGCAAGTTTTCTGTTATACACGCCTTTGAAGTCACCGTGGATTCCTATTGGCCAGTTAATGGGATATGATCTTATCCCCAGTACGTTTTCAATTTCGTCCATTAATTCAAAAGGATCTTTACTTGCCCTGTCCATCTTGTTTACAAATGTAAAAATGGGTATTCCTCTCATCCTGCAGACATTGAAGAGTTTTATGGTTTGTTCCTCGACTCCCTTTGCTCCGTCTATCAACATCAGTGCGCTGTCAGCTGCCATTAAGGTTCTGTAGGTGTCCTCACTGAAGTCCTGATGACCGGGTGTATCCAGAATGTTAATGCAATAGTTTCCATAGTTGAACTGCAGAACACTGGAGGTTACGGAAATTCCTCTCTGCTTTTCAATCTCCATCCAGTCGGAGGTTGCATATTTATTTGCTTTTCTTGCTTTAACGGAACCGGCAAGTCTGATGGCTCCGCCATACAGTAAAAGCTTTTCCGTCATAGTGGTTTTACCAGCATCGGGATGCGATATAATTGCAAAAGTTCTTCGTCTGTCTATTTCATTCTTTATTATATCCTTGAGATTTCCCATGTTAACTTCCTCTTTTCCAGCAAATTAATTAGTGAACTTTTTAAAACAATTTTAATGAACGTCAGAGTTTATTTTTATCAGCTAAAAAGCTTGGAATTACTGTTGTCGAATTGTCAGAACAACAAGTCAATTTATTTTATATTATGTACATATCTCCTGTCAATTTGAAAACTTTCATATTTCTATTCTTGACACTAAATCTATACTTTTATATATTAAAGTATATATTAAGTATATATTGACAAATAAAGTACGACTATTATGCTTAAAGGATATTGCAGTGAAAATAAAATTTAGTTAATAATCTGAATGTACTCAAGAGAGGTATTGTATAATGCAAAAAATGGGTTTAAATGAAATAAGGGAACGATATTTAAGTTTTTTTGAAAGCAAAGGCCATCTAAGGCTTCCGAGTTTTTCACTCGTGCCGAAAAACGACCCCAGTATTCTGCTTATTAATGCAGGAATGACGCCACTGAAGCCATATTTTACAGGGCAGGAGACACCGCCTTCCAGGAGAGTGACTACTTGTCAGAAATGTATCAGAACCCCTGATATAGAGAATGTGGGCAAAACCGCAAGGCATGGTACATTCTTTGAAATGCTTGGTAATTTTTCCTTCGGGGACTACTTTAAAACTGAGGCAATTACCTGGGCCTGGGAATTTGTAACCCGAGTGCTTGAGATACCTGAGGACAGACTCTGGGTATCAATTTACGAAGATGATGATGAGGCTTTTGAAATATGGCATAAGAATGTCGGACTTCCAAAAGAACGTATCGTGAGAATGGGCAAGAAGGACAATTTCTGGGAACATGGAACCGGCCCATGTGGTCCATGCTCTGAGATATATTATGACAGGGGTGCTGATAAAGGCTGCGGTAAACCTGATTGCAAAGTTGGGTGCGATTGTGACAGGTATATAGAATTTTGGAACCTGGTATTTACGCAGTTCAACAAAGAAGAGGACGGCAGTTACAGCAAGTTGAAGAAGAAGAACATTGATACCGGAATGGGTCTTGAAAGATTGGCAGTAATCATGCAGGATGTAAACAATCTTTTTGAAGTGGACACGGTAAGAAATATCCTTAATTATGTATGTACTCTGGCTAATGTTGAATATGGAAAATCTGAAAAATCTGACATATCTATAAGGGTTATAACAGATCATATAAGAAGCACTACAATGATGGTGTCTGACGGTGTTATTCCTTCTAACGAGGGAAGAGGCTATGTTTTAAGAAGGCTATTAAGACGGGCTGCAAGGCATGGAAAACTTCTGGGACTAGACAAGCCGTTTTTGTATAATGTAGCCGATGTGGTTATAAACGAGTCAAAGCAGGCTTATCCCGAGCTGGAGGAAAAAGCTGAGTATATTAAGAAGGTTATAAGAATCGAAGAAGAGAGATTTGAAGCAACTATCGACCAGGGCCTTAATATTCTCAGTGATTTTATAAATGAAACGAAAAAGAAGAATGAAAAAGTTATAACCGGAAGCATGGTATTTAAACTTCATGATACTTATGGTTTTCCCCTTGACCTTACAAGAGAAATCGCTGAAGAGAATGGCTTGAGCATTGACGAGGAAGGTTTCAAAAAAGAAATGGCCGTGCAGAGAGAAAAAGCCCGTGAAGCTTTGAAGAAGAAAGAAGGCTCGGCATGGGGTAAGGACTTGTATTCTTCACTTGATAAAAGCATAAAGACAGTA
>ENA-OWPA01001982-OWPA01001982.1-bioreactor-metagenome-genome-assembly--contig:-NODE-1982-length-11271-cov-316.260050_pt1 | contig 11271 bp, 10 predicted proteins | sample MGYA00238139_ERZ651803 | MGnify/ENA primary metagenome ERZ651803 (study PRJEB26909, sample SAMN07631231) | bioreactor metagenome | isolation source: Switchgrass digestor | place: USA: Dartmouth...
TACCGATCCCCTGGACGCCATGACATTTCCGTATCTTGTACCACAGATTACTGTTTTGTCAGGTGATACCGTACGCGACTTTGCAATGAAAACTTTTTCCATCATTGCTTTTGATATACCCATGGCATTGATTGGATAGGCAGCTTTATCGGTAGAAAGGCAGATAACCTTTTTGACCCCATATTCTATAGCTGCAGTCAGAACATTATCAGTTCCAATGACGTTTGTCTTTACAGCTTCCAACGGGAAAAACTCGCAGGAAGGGACTTGCTTCAAAGCTGCCGCATGGAAAACATAATCTACTCCATACATGGCATTCTTAACACTTGCCAGGTCACGCACATCACCGATATAGAACTTGATTTTGGGATTGTTGTACTGCTTTCGCATATCATCCTGCTTTTTTTCATCCCTGGAGAATATGCGAATCTCTCCGATATCTGTACTAAGAAACCTTTTAAGAACAGCATTGCCAAATGAACCGGTGCCGCCGGTTATTAATAATGTCTTATTTTTAAACATATCATACCCTCTTTTTATTTATTATCTTGTAAAAGTTTTCCAATATAATTACTGAACGCATGACATTAAAATGTTTCTCTGCGTAAACCCTTCCTCGCATACCCATTTCACGTTTGCTTTTTGAAACAGCCATCTCTTTTATCTTACTGACAAAGCCGTCTGCATCACCGGACCATACCCACTCGCCACACCCCGATTCTTTTATCATCTCCTTCATGTCGCTGACTTTGTCTGTTGCAGCAAGTATTGGCTTTCCATACTCCATATATGATAGTATCCTGGAAGGATAGTTAGGTATTGTAAAACGTGGATCTAATACAATCAGTCCAACATCACATTCTAATGTTATAGTTTCATACTCGTTTCTGGGAAGATTATCGATAACAAGTGCATTTCGTATGCCATTATTCTTTATTGATTGCTCCAGCATATATTTATCGGTGCCCCTGCCAACAAACAGGAAAAATATGCTTTCATCATTCTTGCATTTTTGCATTGCATAGATAAGCAAATTGATATACTGTGGTCTGCCCATGTTACCGCCAAACAGAAAGACACATGCATCCTTGGGAATCCCGTATTTTTCTCTAATATTTGAACTATTATCAGGTATCTTTTCAACCATTCTCTTCGTGTTTGGAAAAATTTCAACCTTACCAGAATCCAACCACGGATTGTGTTCCAATATATACTTCCTGTTAGCATCAGACATACATCCGATAACATCAGCAGTTTTGTACAAGTCTTTTTCCCTGGCTTTAAAGTACCTGTACAGTATGCCATTCATTCTAAATATGCCCAAGTCTACAGCATTCTGTGGGAATATATCTTTCAGCATAAGATACGCCGGACAACCAAAATACTTTTTAGCCCACTTCACAAGTCCTGCATTGGTTACAGGAGGAGCTTCGAACAGTATGAAATCGAATTTCTTCGAACTCAGATATTTTTTTATGCCTCTCCGCATGAGGAAAGGTATTTTCAACGTTGTTATTCCTTTTTCAATAAGACCTACATCGTAATAGTTACCCGTAACTATTCGCAAAACCTTAAAACCGCGCTCTATTTTTATTTCCGTTTCTTTTTTGTTTCTTGCCTGTTCTGACACTGCAACCGTAATTTCATGCCCTGCTTCGTGAAGCGCTTCCGCCAGATCGGTATATATAGTAGCTCCTTTATTGGGTTCGGGGAAAGATGTTGCTATATATAATATTCTCAACTCTGATCCCCACCTTTAGCAGATTGAGACGTTTCATTCCTGGTCAGTTTAAAGTGGTATTCATTCATTTCTCTGCCTTCCCTGGTCGTATAGGACCTGTCCAGCACAAAACCATTCTTGACATAGAAAGCATTGACGGCATCGTTGTTCAGTCTGTCTGTCTCAAGTTTTATATAGCTGAATTGGCCATTGCTGACTGTTTTTTTCAGTTCGTCTATCAGCATGGTACCAATGCCCTTATTCTTCGCTTCAGGCAGCACACCTATAGAAGATAGTTCAACATATGGCTCTGGTCTTTTGCTGCTTTCCGGATAAGTAAATGCCCTGAGAAGCCTAAGCATTATAGCCGGTTTCCTGAAAAATGCCAACGCACCATAGAAAGCAAACGGCAGCAGCCTTTTCCTTATCAGGTATTTGTAAAAAGCGCTGATGTCTTCCGAATATGCCAGGAAACCAACCAGCCTGTCATCTTCAAAGGCACCGATGACATTTGACTTGTCATGCTCAATAAACCCTTTATACAGATGCTTCAGGAAACCTCTGCCCAGGAACGTGAGAAAAAACCCGGTAAAGGTTTTCATATGGATCTCAACGATATCGTCCACATATTCAGCTGAAACCAGTATCTCAGTTCTCAGCATCTATACTCACTCCATCCGGGATTGCCGATTCTTTTCTGAATACTGCAAAAACTGTTCTGAACATCAGCGCAATATCGTTTTTGAGTGAAAAAAGCCTGATATCATCCAGGTTATATTTCATCTTTCTCGGAAGGACTTCATTAACATAAACTTCGTCCACATCATCCGCCGCATTCAAAATTCGTTCCTCATCCTTATACTCAATGCTCGCACTGGATGTCACACCTGCCGGCAACAACAGCGTAGCCATCATCTCATCAGTGTATCTTTCCACATACTTGACCACTTCCGGACGTGTGCCGACAAAGCTCATATCTCCTTTTATGATATTGATCAGTTGCGGGATTTCATCCAGCCTGTACTTCCTAATTATTCTGCCAACCCTGGTAACTCTTGAGTCATTGCTTGTTGTAACCTGTGAACCGATTTTTTCAGCATTATTGACCATTGTTCTGAATTTCAGTATTTTAAAATGCTTCCCATACTGAGTCACCCTTGTTTGCCTGAAAATAACCGGTCCCTTTGAGTCTGCTTTTATTGCTATGCTCAATATCAAAAACGCCGGTGACAGTATTACAAGGATAACTACAGCAACGACAATGTCAAATGCTCTTTTGAAAATCAAATAGGTTCTCTTTTTATTTAAAATGTCATAATACTCTCTGACACTGTCGTTTTTCATGAAATCAGGTAAATCGTCCCATTTTTTCAACATTACAAAAATAGCCTTTCCAAGTAGTTATTTTATTTCTTTATGATAGCTAAAAGTTTACCACAGACATACTCCGCATCTTCATCGCTCAATAGCGTATGCAGCGGCAGAGTTATCTCGTTTTCATACTGCTTATATGCATTAGGATAATCCTTGATATCGAACCCCAGGTTCCTGTATGCCGTCATCATCGGCAGCGGCTTATAATGGACGTTGCAGGCAACCCCAGCTTCAGCCATTTCAGCTATAATAGTATTTCTTTCCTGCTCGCCTATACCAGGTATCCGTGCAAGGTAAAGGTGACCAGATGAAATAAACTCTTCCCCTTTATGCTTCAGGCTGGATATGCCCGTAGGCAGCAGCATATTGTCGTACATCTCTATGATCTCATGCCTTCTGCGCATGATGCTTTCATATCTGCTCAACTGTGCCAGGCCTATCCCAGCCAGCACATCCGTCATGTTGCATTTATAGGCAGGGTATACAATATCGTATTCCCATGCGCCTTTTTGGGTCTTCGTCAACGCGTCCTTGGACTGGCCATGCAGGCTCATCAGCATATACTGGCTGTAAAGCCATTCATCATCAAGGCCTATATCATTACGCCATACCACGGATCCGCCCTCTGCTGTGGTAAGGTTTTTAACTGCATGGAATGAAAAACAGGTAAAATCAGCTGCCAAACCGCATTTTTTACCCTTCCTTTCCGCACCGAATGCATGGGCGGCGTCTGCCAAAACTATGACTCTTCCGAACTGCTCCTGGATATCATTGTTGGGTCTGAAACATCCCTTTTTGCTGTTGACTGCTTCGTATATCGCATCATAGTCGCACATCCTTCCGGCGATATCCACCGGGATCACGGCTTTGGTTCTCTCATTTATCGCTTTCGCCAGCCTGTCATAATCCATTTCGTATGAATCAGGAGAAACGTCCACCAATACTATTTTTGCGCCTGTGTGGTGTATTACTGACGCTGATGCAGTGTAAGTATAGGGTGTAGTAATAACTTCATCGCCTGGCCCAATGCCTAATATACGAAGCGTGAGTTCCATGGCAGCTGTAGCCGAACTCAGGCAGACTGCTTTCCTCGTACCGACATATTCGGCGATCTTCTGCTCAAACTGTTTCGTTTTCGGCCCGGTCGTTATCCAGCCTGATTTAAGGGCACTTATAACCTCTTCGATTTCTGCGTCAGTTATGTCAGGAGGCGAAAACGGTATGTTTCTGTATTCACTATCTATTCTGTGATCCATTTAAGATTCCCCTTCTATATTAAGTCCTAATCACTCGTTTCCTCTGTGAGCATGCCATCCTGTATCTTGAACACACGGCTGCATATACTCAATGCTGATGGACGGTGTGTAATGATTATACATGTCCGTTCTGGTTTCATCCTGCGTATCGACTCAAGTACGCGCATTTCCGTATCTGCGTCCAACGCTGACGTTGCTTCATCCAGTAAAAGTATAGCTGATTTTCTCAGAAATGCCCGTGCTATTGTTATGCGCTGGGCTTGTCCTTCCGACAGTCCGACAGCCTTTTCACCAATCTTCGTATGAATCCCGTCAGGCAACTCACTGACAAAATCCCAGGCATCCGCATCGACCAATGCTTTTTTGATATCTTCATCTGTTGCGTCCGGATCGACTATACGCAGATTTTCTTCAATAGTACCTGAAAACAACGTATTGCCCTGTGGCACATAAGATATTATGGTACGGCTTGATGCACTGGCCTCTACTCTTTCACTGTCATTGATAAAGCATACCTTTCCTTCTTGCGGCTGAAGCAGAGCCAGCAACATGCGTATCATGGTAGTCTTTCCTTCGCCCGAAGGCCCTACCAGTCCAATTGTCTCTCCCGGGTTTATTTCAAAACTTATATTTTTCAGGATCAAATTATTCTGGTCATATGAAAAACTTACATTTTCAAAAACTATCCCGGCACTTGTCCACTTAAGTTGCTCACTTTTTCTGTCTTCCTGCCGGATGTTTTCCAGTTCCATTAACCTGCCTGCAGATGCTTCCATGGCTATCAGCTGCGGAACCTGCATAGCGAGTCCGATAAAAGGTGACTGTACCTGGCCGACCAACTGCAGAAATGCAGTCATCGAACCAAAAGAGGCTGATCCCTGTGCCAGTCTCATCGCACCCCAGCCAAATGCAAGAAAATATCCTGTCCAGTATCCTATCGTAAACGAAGAATTCGCAATCACACCTAAGAAATTTCTTTTCAGCAGAATACCAAGACGATTTTTCTGTATGCTCTTCATCTTATCTCTTGTTCTGTCTTCCAGTGCGAATGCCTTGACGACCAGCATATTCTGTATCGATTCATGTGCAGCAGCCCGGTAGTCTGCTTCAAGTTCCTGTATCCTGATGTGCATGCTACGCAGATTTTTACTGAACAGCCTGTAAAACAGCAACGTAAACGGACCGAGGAAAAACGCCAATATACCAAGAGTTTTGTCAATTGAATACAATGCAATAAAAGCTCCTGCGAAATGGACTCCGAATGAAACAATAGCCGGTACTACATTAACTATACCGTTTACTACGACACCCACGTCACTGGTCATACGTGTCAGTATGTCTTCACTGTGATATTTCGAAAAAGCCATCCAGTCTGAATATGAAAGCTGTTTGTACAAATCCAGCCTCATATTGTTCTCCATGGCATTTCGGACTCTTACAGATAACATGGAGATTACTGCACGTAATATTAAAAGACCTAATATAATCGCAATAAACAGTAATCCCTGGTGAACTGCTTCATCGATTTCCCTGTCCACAGCAAAGTCGACAAGTTTTTTCGAAACAATTGCCATAGCGACAGAGCAAAGTGATGCAATACTACTGGCAGCTGCTTCCTGAACAGCGGAATAACGCTGCCGTTGCTTCCAAGCACATTTCCGAACCGTACCGCTGCGAATTTAGTATCACCCATCCTGTTCATCGACTGCACGATTATCTCAGCAAGCCGTTTCGAAGCGCCCATGATGTTGGTCGGGTTCACCGCTTTGTCAGTGGAGATGAGTATGAATTTCTTCGCCCCAAAGTCTACTGCACGACGGCATGTGTTGAGGGTTCCGAACACATTGTTCTTTATTGCTTCGGACGGGTTGCCTTCCATCAGCGGAACATGCTTGTGCGCTGCCGCATGGAACACCACGCCCGGCTTGTAGCGCTCGAATACTTCCCTGAGCCTTTCCCTGTCGCGGCAGGAGCCTATGACGACTTCCAGGTCCAGCTTGTCCTTGTACAGGAACATAAGCTCGTTCTGGAGTTCGTAGGCGTTGTTTTCATATATATCGAAAATGATGAGCTTCTTAGGATTGAACTTAGCGATCTGGCGGCACAATTCGGAACCGATGGAACCGCCTCCGCCGGTCACCATGACTACTTCATTTGTCAGATAGCCAGAGATCTCCTCGATATTGAGCTTGACTTCCTCGCGCCCGAGCAGGTCCTCTATCCTGACGTCACGGAGCTGTTTCACGCTGACTTCGCCATCCATGATCTCCATCATGTTCGGAAGCGTTTTCAGCTTGCATTTGGTTTCCTTGCTGATCCTGAGCAGTTCGGCTATTTCCTTTTTGGATGCTGACGGTATCGCGACTATTATTTCGTCTATGTTATACTTGCCTGCCAGTTCCTTTATTTTTTCCCTGCCCGATACTACCGGAACTCCGTTTATTTTCGTTCCATGCTTTGTCCTGTCGTCGTCCACCATGACTACCGGCACTATGTTCATATCTGTGTGGTTCTTGAACTCCTTGATTAGCATGGAACCTGCGCTTCCGGCACCAATGATCATCGCTCTGCTGGGTTTGCAGCGGCGCCTGAGCAAATCGTTCTTCACCCTGCGTGCCAGCCTGTAGCTTATCCTGGTACCGCCGACCATCATATTCAACAGTATCCAGCCAACTATATAAACAGAAACCGGGAATACCTTTCCGCCTGCATATCCGACAACTGCTCTGATAGCATAAGCCACCAGCGTTGCAAATATTATCTGCAGCATTTCCTCTATGCTGGCGTATTCCCAGAGGCTCCGGTACAGTCCAAAAAGCCAGAATACAGCCAGCTGAAGCACTGTCCCCACAATTGCAAAGCTGCGCAGATACTCAATGTACTGCTGTGGCACAGAAGCATCAAATTTTATAAGCAGTGCAAAAAAAATGGACAGATTGAGAAGCACTGCATCGATTATTACCAGTGATACTATTCTTGTCGTCTTGGACATTTTTCTCCTTCAAGTTGCTATAGAATTTTTGTATTATAGAAAATAATGTCTTGCCGTTTATAAGCGAATCCCAGGTCTCACAAAAAATGGCATGCTTATACCATTTGCATATGGATGTCACCATATACATTACCTCACAACTTACATTTGACCTCCCTGTCCCATAACGGGCCGAAACACCGCTTATGAGATTTCGGATTTTGTGCTGTAACTGCATCACGGTAATGGTGTCAAAGCTATGGTACATAAACAAGACTGGGTTTTCTTTTACGATACCTGTTGCGATTTATTGTGATACGCTACTCTGATACTTTACTGCGTAATCTGCGATTTGTCAACTGCAATGTACCTTTTCTTTCTATAGATACCAATAAGAAACATTCTGCATCAGCTTACTATACCGGTTTCAGGATTGATATCCCGAGGTCGACTGTCCGTTCTTCCCCGAGGAAATTAAGTATTACTTTAGCTCTCTGTTTTCGATGGTCTATGCTTTTGATGATACCCTCGAGAGAAAACAGAGGGCCGTCGATCACCCGGACGATGCCGTTTTCCAGTATTACATCCGAAAACCCGATCTCTTCGCTGTTGCACATCAGTTTCGACAACACTGCCATTTCGTCCGGGTCAATTCTAGCAGGCTGGTTGCCTGTTTTCAGCAACCTCAGCACATCCGGTATATTTTTCAGGCGGTAATATGCTTCAGTATCAATCTCGCCGTTTATCAGCACGTATCCTGGAAATAAAGGCTTCGTCTCGATTCTCCACACGCCGCATCTTCTGATTCGCAGCTTCCTTTTCGGCACTACCACTGTAAAGCCGTCCCGCAGCCTGTATTTTATCCGTTCTTTTACTTTATCTTCCGTACCGGTTACGACGAATACGCTGTGCCACTGATCAAGTCTTAAGTCCTGATACATCAGTATTACCACCCTGGCACCATTTAATGTCACAATAAATAATATAACACGACATGTTTGAAGTCAATGTCACATTTTCCAGAATAAAACTTTAAAAAAAGTCAGATTCCTTATCATTTCATACAATTGTTTCGATGACCTTGTTTACTACGACACGAAATATGGCAACAACGGGCACGGCAAGCAACATCCCGGGAACGCCGAAGAACTCGCCTCCTGCCAGCACTGCGAAAATAGTGGCTACGGGATGGAGTCCCAGTCTGTCCTCCATCATTTTGGGAGAGATGAAATTGTTGTCTATCTGCTGAACTATTATGAAAACCGCCGCGGTCCACACAGCCTTCATCGGTGAAATTGTGAGCGCAACGGCGACAGCAGGTATTGCGCCTATGTACGGTCCGAAATATGGAATGACGTTGGCAAGTCCGCCTATCATGCCCAGCGCCAGCGGGTACTTCATACCGATGAGCGCAAGGCCGATCGTCTCCAACATCCCCACTATGAAGGCGATCGTTAACTGGCCCTGTATAAACCCTGCAAGGATCCTGCTGATCTGCCTGAACGTGTCCAGCAGTCCGTTCCTCCAGCGCCGCGGCACAAGCAGCAGCGCCTGGTCCCTGAACTTTTCGCCGTCTTTTATGATATAGAATGAAATGACCAATGCCAGCGTGGCGTCAACGATGATCCTTAGCATATCCATCGCAAGCTTCAGACCGTTTTCAAGCAGCTTGACGAGCCAGTCCTGGACCTGTACGGTTATATTGTTTATCTGTTCGAATACCGCTTCCTTTACCTGCCCGGACCAGTTGCTTGAATATATTATGGAAATCAGGTCGTTGAATATGGCTTCATAGCTCGACATGAGTTCCGGCAGCGTTTCCATCAGCTCCATGATGTTTGCTGCCAGTTCCGGGACGAAATAAAAACCAAACGCGGCCAGTGCCGCAAAGATAAACAGGTACACCAGCAGCACCGATATTCCGGTCGGCACCTTCCTTGCAGTCAGCCTGTCGGACATCGGCTTGACTATGTAAACGAGGACCACGGTGAGCAGGAATGGCGACAGTATCCTTGCTATCTTATCCCTGTATTCATATATGAATAAAACTGCCGCCGCAATGAGCAGCACCACGGCCAGACAGAATATGAGATTCCTGTGCCGCATTTGCATTCACCTCCCTGTACCAGGCACGAGGGCGGTTCTCATGGCTCAGTACATCCAGGATAAAGTTACAGACCTTCTGCTTGATGTCATTTTCTGTTTACTGCTTATAATAATGCCGCATCTTGTTGTTTTATACCTGATCTTTTTCACCCTTCCGGGTGATGCGGGACAGGAGAACCGTCCCCGTGTCCCGCCTCCGGTAAAGTAAAACCGGGTAGGTGCATCTACCCGGTTTTACGAGGATTTGAGAGAATGTGTGTATGCTCCCGCACTAAAGCCTGCCTGAAGCAGGCGTTTGGGGTATGAAAGCCTTTCGGCCTTTTATCTGAACAAATCAGCCACTTCGCTCATGATGTTGCCGGATTTTCTAAGGAAGTTCCTGCCGCTCCTTATCATTTTTCTCTTCGTCCGTCCGGACAGCATTTCCGAATTCATCATGAACCCGATCGATGCGGCAACGAGGCCGCCTACCATTACACCCTTCATAAAGCCGTTTCGCATAGCATAATCTCCTTTCCGCATGACCTTGTGTATTAGTTATGGCAATATCCCATGTAATAAGCCGTTTCATTGCCCGCCCAGCAGCATGTTTTTTATGCCCCCGCCCGTTTCCTTCATCTCGTCTACCGCTTCTTTGTCGACCACGGCAAACTCCCGGCCGAACTCCACCTTTCCAAGCAGCGGCAGCAGCTTCCTTCCATGCATCACATCCTGAAGGAGGCCGTCGGATATTTCGAAACCCTCTATCCGGCCTGTGCGAGGGTCGAATATCACATCCCTGATGACTCCGATCTCGTCCCCTGACTTCGAATAAACCTTCGTGCCTATGAGTCCGCCCTCGTCTCCTGCCTGGGCTGTTTTACCCCCGAATGTGTCACTGAACGATGAGCGGTCCATCTCCGCAACGCAATCGCTGCTGCCGACGATCACGGCGCCGTTTCCAAGGCTTACCCGCTCATCCAGCGGGACGACCCGCCTCCTGGCCGATAATCCCTTCTGTTCCAGTACCAACGCTTTTACCTGCCTGTCACCCGTATCGAACAGGACATCTTTCACTGTACCTGCCTTGCTGCCATTGTCGGAGCATATCACAGGAAGGTTCAGCACTTCGCTGTATTTGTACAGCATAAGCCGGCCTCCGTATGATCAGACTGTACTGCCGTGATTCTGCATCAGCATTGTTTATTCAGCATTAGTATTGCTTGCATCAATGAAAAAAATACAATGTAAAAGAAGAAAAGCCGATTTATTGATTTGACAGCCGCCATATTGTAATATGTTGAGTGAGTTCTCAATTGAGAACGGATATCGTTATTCAGTGGAACAACCAAATGGAGGTCAATATGGAAAAACGTCTGAAGAAGCTGGGGGTACATATACCGGAGATACTGCTGCCGGCCAGCGGCACCGATCTCACGAAGTGGGCTGTCATAGCGTGCGACCAGTATACTTCCCAGCCGGAATACTGGGAAAGAGTGAAGAATGAGGTCGGGACGAGCCCATCGACGCTCAACCTCACATTTCCTGAGATATACCTTAAGGGCGACGGCGTCGGGGAAAGGATCGCCAATATAAACAGGACAATGGAGCAGTACCTGGAACAGCATATCCTGGAAAACCAGGGACCCGGCTTCGTTCTTGTGGATCGCAGCACGCCTAATGCCTCGTCGCGGAAAGGGCTTATCCTGGCGCTGGACCTGGAATGCTACGATTACAGGCCCGGTGCCCGGACACTGATACGCGCGACTGAAGGGACAGTCCTCGAACGGATACCTCCGAGGGTGAAGATACGCGAAAACGCGCCTATCGAACTGCCCCACATAATGGTGCTGATCGACGATCCG
>ENA-OWPA01001985-OWPA01001985.1-bioreactor-metagenome-genome-assembly--contig:-NODE-1985-length-11251-cov-3.210757_pt1 | contig 11251 bp, 12 predicted proteins | sample MGYA00238139_ERZ651803 | MGnify/ENA primary metagenome ERZ651803 (study PRJEB26909, sample SAMN07631231) | bioreactor metagenome | isolation source: Switchgrass digestor | place: USA: Dartmouth...
GCTGATCCCCATGTCCGGGAATTTGCCCAGATGGTAGTAGCTGAAGATCTGGCTAATCTGGAGTACCTGCCAGGCGTACTTTACAATTTCCACCCCGGCAATCATGTAGGCCAGGGAGCGGAGACTGGAATTGAACTGATAGCTCAGCTGCTCAATGAGAACCTTCGACCGCAGCAGAACACCCTGGTGCTGCTGGAAACCATGTCGGGCAAAGGCTCGGAAGTAGGCAGCACTTTTCAGGAAATCGCAGCTATTCTGGATAGAGTAGAACTGCAGGAAAAGATGGGAGTGTGCCTGGATACCTGTCACGTTTATGCCGCTGGTTATGATATTGTTAACAACCTGGAGGAGGTTTTGGAAACCTTTGATAAAATTATCGGCCTGTCCAGGCTGAAGGCCGTTCATCTCAACGACAGCCTGACTCCCTTCGCCAGCCGCAAGGACCGTCATGCCAACATCGGTCAGGGTACCATCGGTCTGGAAGCCATGGTCAATATCATAAACCATCCCCGACTGCGCCATCTGCCCTTCTGCCTGGAGACCCCTGGCGATTTAAACATATACGCTGAAGAAATCCGGATATTGAAAGAATCCTTTCACCCCTGACAGATAGCAGCAGTGTCTTTGCAAATTGAAAGGAAACCAGATTTTTAAGATTTTTTCTATAAGAATTCTGTCGAATGTAGAAGGATTTTCCAGTTGAAGCTCGAATATAGGTCTTAAGTAACTCACGGTGCAACAAATTAACCTAGGTTTTCAGGAGGAGCGTATGAAAAGAATCAGAACTCGATTGGTATTATTCATCTCAGTATTGCTGATTGTCGTTTGTAGCAGCCTAGGGTTACTGGCCAGTAAAGCTGCATCCGATTCCTTGAAGCATAGTGTGGAGCAGCAATTGACTGCCAAGGCTGAGGATTCAGCTAAAATAGTTGCCAGTTCAGTTCAAGCCCGTTTGGAGGCAATTGCTACCATAGCCGAGATTCCTGGTTTGGCCGAAATGGAATGGAATGAGCAGTTTTCAGTCCTGTCCAAGCAGCAAGCACGCCTGGACTTCAAGCACATGGGGGTAGCTACCCCGGAAGGTGACATTACCTTTACCAACGGTACTAGCTTTAACCTGTCAGGCCAGGATTATTTTACACGCGCCCTATCGGGAGAAACCTGCATGTCCGACCCTATTACCAACCCAATCGACAACAGCCTCAGCTTTGCTTTTGCCGCACCGCTCCACGACGATAATGAAGAGGTTCAAGGAGTAGTAGTTGGTTTTAGTGACTCATTTGAATTAACCGAAATGATAAAGGACATAACTTACGGCGAATCAGGTTATGCCTATATTATTAATAAAGACGGAACAACCATTGCTCATCCCAACATCAGTTTGGTCGTCAATCGGGAAAACAATATAAAGGCTGCCCAGGAAGATCCCTCCCTGGCCTCTATGGCTGAGCTGGAACAAAAAATGATAGCCAGGGAAAGCGGCTTTGGGCATTACGATTACAACGGCGAAGTTAAATACATGGGATACGCGCCTATTCCCGGTACCCAGTGGTCTGTTGGTGTGGTCGCCGACCAGGAAGAAATGCTGGCCAGTGTAAACACCCTGCGGAACAATATACTCTTGATTGCAGTTATTGCAATTCTGGTAGGTTGCTTAATGTCTTTCGCCGTAGGCTCAATGATTGGCAAATTGGTTCAGCAAATCGCCCAGAGCTTGGACAGAATTGCTACTGGCGACCTGACCGTGGAAGCCGATGAAAAGAATCTGAAACGGAAAGACGAATTTGGAATTTCCGCCCGCAGTCTTCAGGTCATGGTCAACAATCTGCGAGAAATGGTGCACTCCATCAGCAACAGCTCTGTTGATGTGGCAGCATCTTCGGAGCAGTTGGCGGCTCAGGGTGAAAATATAGCTTCCACCATGGAAGAAGTAGCAGCTTCCTCCCAGCAGATTGCTGCAGGAATGGAAGAGATAGCAGCATCATCCCAGGAAGTGAATGCTTCCACCGAAGAAATCAACGCCGCCTTGAATATACTGCAAGAGGAAGCCGAACATGGCCGGCAGCAGGCAATGGAGATCGAGAAGCGAGCCATTGAGGTAGAACAGGGTGCTGAACACTCCCAGCAAAATGCCCTGCAGATCTCGGAAGTCATTCAAACCAAATTGGAAAAATCCATAGCCGATGCCCGGGTGGTAGACCAGATTTCCCACCTGGCTGAGAACATCGCCGGTATTGCGGACCAGACCAACCTGCTGGCCTTGAACGCAGCTATTGAAGCAGCCCGTGCTGGAGAGCAAGGACGGGGCTTCGCCGTAGTCGCCGAAGAAGTGCGCAAGCTGGCCGAAGATTCTTCCAAAGCAGTAGCCAGCATTCAGGCTCTCACCCGCAAGGTTCAGGACGCCATCAACGTGCTGATTGACAATTCTCACGATGCCCTGAAGTTCATGACCGAAGATTTTATGAAAGACTTCAAAATCATGGTCGCCATCAGCAAGCAATACAAGAAGGACAGCGCCTCTATCTACCAGCTGATGGAGAAAATGAGGCAAAATGTGGACCAGGTGGTTGCATCCATGCAGGAAATAAGTCGTTCCATAGAAGCTACCAGTGCTACTATTGAAGAATCAACCGCAGGTGCTCAGGAGATTGCCAGGGGCAGTGAAATGGCTGCTCAAGCCGCCGAGGAAATCAACCAGGCATCTCGCCGCATGGCAGAAAATGCCGAGAAATTGACGGCTCTGATAGCCCAGTTCAAGCTGTAATCTTTGCTCAAGTCGACCTGGCGCTGTTTAGTAAAATCGCTTTTATAAATTCTCAATATTTAAGGCTGACCTGAAACCGGTCAGCCTTTATTCATTATGTATTATGTACATGTATTAGTCCCGATTAAGCCGCCATTATAGCTGCTGGGCCAGTTGAAGGAGTTGTCTGGCCATATTGGCCATTTGCTCAATACTGGCTGTGGTTTCTTCATTTGCTGCTGCTACTTCGGTAGCATGCTGCAGTGTCGATGTTGAAGCAGCACTGGTTTTGGCCAGGGACTTTTCTATCTCATCGATTAAATTGCGTATCTTGCTCACCGTTTCTTTGGACTCATCAGACAGCTTGCGAATCTCCTGAGCTACCACCCCAAAGCCCCGTCCCTGGTCTCCCGCCCGGGCCGCCTCAATGGCTGCATTCAAACCCAGCATTTTGGTCTCATCCGCTATCTGCTTGATAAAGCCCAGTACTTCTGTAATCTCCCCGGCTAAACGGCTGACATTCTGAATCTCATCATTCAGCATAGTCTGGTGCTGGGCAATTTCAGAAGAGGAGGCAGCCAATTCCTGCATAGCCGCAGACACCTCATTTAAACCCTCTCCTAATTGGCTGGCCATATCTCTTAGTTTGACATCCAGGGTTTTCGGTAGGGCTACACCCAACATGCCAACTACTCGTTTGTCAGTATCGTCTAGAATAGGCTTGCATATGGCTATAGCAGGTACTCCATAGAAATCGTCCGGAAGTTCCTGCATTATCTGCTGCCCGGTTTGAACGGCCTTCTTGGCTACCGGGTAATTGTCCAAACTTTCGCCGACCTGCAGTTTAGGGGTATCAAATTTTTTTGATCCCTGCCTTTTGGTTATCTGGGTGTTATCGGCAGTATACAGCATAGCTCCTTCCGGGAACATATCGCACAGCATAGGAGCAAAGTGTTCAAAAGCTGCGGTTACCGGATCCACCATCGGTAAAGCCAGCGCCCATACTCCAGATACCTCTTGCTCATCATCCGTCCATAACGGACCTGCCATTACTTCAGCGGGTACTCCATAATAACTTTCATCCAGACGAAGATGAATAACTTGTTTTTTGGCCAGGACAGTATCCGCTACTCCACCAGGCTTGTTGGCCTTCCCCACCTGCACGTCCGGCACATCAAACTTGACAGCCTGCTTATAAGTAACCTTTTCCCGATCCGTAAAGAAGAAGCAGCCGCCATTAGGATAGGTTAGCATCAGCGTAGCAAATAAAGCTCTAATTTTTTCCTGCTCATTAAATCTCAGCTTAAACTGCTCCATACGGCACCTTCCTTTTTTTTAGTTAAGTTAATAATACCAAATTATCCATAAAATCGACATTAAGTTTCAAATTAAGTAAAAAAATACCCGTTGAGGAAATACTCAACGGGTATCAGTAGGTGTGCTATAGATTAATTGATTTCTATACGGCGGGAATTACTCTGAGTTTCTTCTTTAGGTACGATTATGCGCAGGACTCCATCCTGGAGTTTAGCTTTAACTCCTTCGGTTTTGGCATCCCGGAGATAAATAGATCTCTGCATGGAACTATACCGTCTCTCCCGGTGGACATAATTCTTATGTTCCGCCTCCAGGTTTTCCTCCCGCTCCACGGCAATAGTCAGCTGGCCGTCGTCCTTGAGCTCCAGACTAATTTCCTCTTTCTTGACGCCGGGAAGTTCGGCTTCAATACAATACTCGCGGTCATTTTCCTGAATGTCCAGCCTGAAAGTATCTCTGGTGAAGCTTCTCATGGGCACCCATGTATTATTAAAAAAGTCATCAAGCATGTTATAGAAATCCTCAAAACCGCTCCGGCCAAGCCCCCATCTGCTGTTAAAAGGAATCAAACCCGACATGATTAACAACTCCTTTCTTGTAAATCTATTTATTGTTAGCACTCTAACTTGGTGAGTGCTAACCTCTACCATATATATAAGCCTTTGCTTATATATTGTCAATATTCCCTGCCGGTTTTTTGTCATGGTATCCGCCAAATTGCGTTTGGAGACTAGGGTCAGCATGTCTTTGGGCACAATTAGTTTTCGCCTGGTGCAATTATCTGACTGTCGGTCGCGTAGTATGAGGAAAGGCCCTTGCGCCAGCAGTTTAACATCTAAGTAAAATTTTGAGCAGGCCATTGGAAAGGATGAACCATTTTGCATAAGATGCTCTGCGGGCTGTTAGTAGCAGCCCTGGTATTTTTAGCAGGCTGTATGGAAACCGGCTCCGAGACTCGACAGGACGACTCCTCTCGCACTGCTCCGCAGATCAGTGCAGAAGAACAACGGAGAATAGACTTATATGCGGCTGTGATGAAGGCTGCCTTTGCAGAAGAAAACGGAGGCAGCGCTTTTATTGCCGTACACCTGGACACCCTGGCGGGGTTAAGCGACCCGGCAAAAACTCTTGTGCTGGAGGAGTTAGCTGAACTATCACCGCACGTCTATGATTTTGATGATGTTAAAACAGATGCTTCCAAGTTTGAATTCTATGATGGCAAACGGCACAGCCGCACACTGGATGGAACCGTGCTGTGGATTGAACTGGAAGAGTACAGTGATACCCATGCTATCATTACCGGTGTCTCATGGTTCGGGGTTTTGGGCGCAGTCTTTCCCACCTACGAAGCATTCTATGAAAACGACAGCTGGCAGCTGAGACTAATCAGAATGGCCATCTCCTAGAAGGCCTGAACCTGGAGTTATAACACCTAGTTCTTTTCGGGGAAATCAGGTAATAGGCAGAATTTCTTTCCTGGCAGCACAGAAGGAGGACTACCTATAACAATCAGTAAGGAAAAGGCAGGATTCAGGGCAGATAAACTGAATAGCGCTTATAATCTCCGCTTATATAAGCTCATCCTGAAATAACCGAGATAACGCTTCTTTTGCCGTTTGTTTTGCTAATCCAAGTCCGGTAACATTTAAATATAAGTATTTGGCCGAAGTCTCAGCAAATGAGGCGCGGGGGAACCAATATTTGGGGCGAGTTATCATAGAGCCCGGAGTTTTAGGGTTCATGAATAGGGCTAACCCAGGCCCGAGCCCGTCAGCTAACCTCGTAGGCGAGAATGGGGATTTTATAATAAGGAATGCAGTGGCAGCAGCACTGCAGTTAGAACTTCTGACTTCCTTCATTAAACCCCTTTAAAAATTTTAATATTGTTCTCACCTGTTTCCCCCGGCTTGCTGTGGCTTAGGCAGGCAGGAGGTATTTTATGACGAAAACTAAACATTTTCTGGGTAAGAAGGCTGCTAGATCGCTGCTATTAATGGTGCTGTTCATCTTCGCCTCTTCAGCCGCCGGCTGTGGCGGGAGTACCAATGACAGTTCCACTAATGGCAACGATAAGCCCAAGCTGGTTATGGCCGACGTAACCTGGGACAGTGTCCAGGTACATAACCGTATTTTGGGGTTTATTCTCCAGCATGGTTACGGCTACCCTGAACCGGAGTATGCCTTTGGCGATACGCTGCCCTTATTGCAGGGAATGACCAAAGGGAACGTGGATATCACCATGGAAGTCTGGCAGGACAACACGCCGAGCCATGGAATGATGCGGTAGAAAGCGGTTCAGTGGTGGACTTGGGCCCTATTTTCCCGGATGCCCCTCAGGGGTGGTATGTCCCGACCTATATGATCAAAGGTGATCCGGAGCGCGGTATCGAACCCATGGCACCGGATTTGAAATCTGTCTATGATTTACCCCGCTATTGGGAACTCTTCAAAGATCCTGAAATGCCCACCAAAGGTCGTTTCCACAACAGCCCTCCCGGCTGGGCGGTAACTGAAATTAACGAAATCAAATTCAAAACCTATGGGTTGGACGAAACCTTCAACCTGTTCAGCACGGGTTCTGATTCTGCTCTGTCGGCTTCCATGCTGTCGGCCTATGAGAGAGGTCAAGCCTGGGTCGGTTACAATTGGGAGCCTAACTGGGTAATGGGGCAGCTGGACATGACTAAGCTGGAAGAGCCCCCTTATGATCCGGACGTTTACAATGACCTCAGCAACCGCGGCTGTGCTTACCCGGCGGCCAAGGTATTAAAAGGAATTCATGTAGATTTGCAGACCAAGGCTCCAGAAGTAGTGGAACTTATTCGCAAGTATGAGACCACTCTGGAGCAAAACAACGATTTTCTCTCCTATATGAGCAGTAATAATGCCGATACTGAGGCAGCGGCTATTTACTTTTTGAAAACATACCCGGATACTTGGAAAGCCTGGATGCCGGAAGATGTAGCTCAGAAAGTCGAGCAAGCTCTGAAAGAGGTGAACTAGCCTATGCCTATAAATCAGGCAGATAATACCGACACTCTATTGGAGGTAAAGGGATTATGGAAAGTATTTGCCAACCATCCGGTGAATATAAGCAGTCCGGATAACGGAACCCTGGAAGATTTGCAAAATAATGGCGCGGTAATAGCCGTACGGGATGTATCCTTTAAGGTCAAGCGCGGTGAGGTCTTTGTAATTATGGGGTTATCAGGCAGCGGCAAATCTACGCTGATCCGCTGCATCCCCCGGCTGATTGAGCCCACTAAGGGCCAGATCATAGTTAAAGGCCAGAATGTGCTGGATATGGATGAAAAGCGCCTCATTGAATTCCGCCGCTATGAAACGGCCATGGTTTTCCAACATTACGGTTTACTGCCCCACCGGACCGTTATTGAGAATGTGGCTTTTGGCCTCAAGCTGCGGGGAGTAAGTTTGCAGGAACGCCAGGACCGGGCTCGCCACGCCATAGCCAGGGTAGGTCTGGAAGGATGGGAAAAGCACTACCCCTCCCAGCTATCCGGAGGGATGCGCCAGAGAGTCGGTATCGCCCGGGCTCTGGTTCAGGAGAGCGACCTGCTGCTGATGGATGAACCCTTCAGCGGACTGGACCCGTTGATTCGCCGGGAAATGCAGGACACTCTGGCCCGGCTGCAAAAGGAAGTAAATAAAACCATCATTTTCGTAACCCACGACCTGGGAGAAGCTGTCCGGCTGGGTGATCATATGGCTGTTATGCGCAAAGGTGAATTCGTACAGCAGGGTACTCCGGAAGAGATATTGACTAACCCGGCTGATGAATATGTAGAACGTTTTGTTGCCGGTGAAAGAGTCATCCTGTCCGGTTCAAACAGGCAGTCAATCTATACCTCCATGCCCAATCGCGCTAATAAACAGGCCATGAGTGTACCCGTGTCTGCCCCGGTAGCTGTAGCGGGGCGGAGGTGAGCGTGTTGTTTCCCCAAGAATGGCATTTTCATGTAGCTCCTTATATCGACGATTTCGTGAAGTGGTTATTAACGGCCTGGGGACCATTCTTCGATGGTTTGTCCAACCTGGTGTTAAGGATGCTGCTGCAGGTAGAACATTTTCTGAAGTGGCTTCCCTGGTGGGCCTGGATAGTTATAGTGTCCATCCTGGCCTGGCGTCTGACCCATAACTGGCTGAAAACGCTGCTCCCCGGCGTACTCCTGTTTTCCATAGGTATGTTCGGACTGTGGGAAGTGGCTATGGAAACCCTGGGTATAGTAATTATTGCGGTATTAATATCTCTCGTAATCGGCATACCGCTGGGTATTGCCATGTCCGGCTCGGAACGGGTAAATGGAGTGATCACCCCCATACTGGACGCCATGCAGACCATGCCCAGCATGGTGTACCTTATTCCTGCCCTGCTGCTGTTCGGACTGGGCAAGGTACCGGGAGTATTTGCCACAGTCATTTATGCACTGCCTCCCGTGGTGCGCTTGACCAATCTGGGTATTCGCCAGGTATCCCGCGAGGTGCAGGAAGCAGCTTTGGTGTTTGGGGCCTCGCGCTGGCAGATGATGAAAGAAGTGCGTTTTCCTCTGGCTATGCCAACCATAATGGCAGGTATTAACCAGACCACCATGATGGCCTTATCTATGGTGGTGATTGCCAGCATGATCGGTGCCGGCGGTCTGGGTGAGGAAGTCCTCAAGGCTACCAACCGGGTGGCGGTTGGCAAGGGATTTGAAGCAGGCTGGGCTATTGTGGTGCTGGCTATTGTTATTGACCGTATCTCCCAGGCTGCCGCCAAGAGCTGGGAGCCTCCCCAACGATAAGTCCACCCAAGGTTTTCCAGTAATGCTTTAAGCAGAGGTTTATCACCTAAACAAAAGCTGTAATGAACTGATATTCAGGTCCGTTACAGCTTTTTGTTATGAGTTCTCTCTTGACCGCCTTATTTATATCCAAAACCGGGGATACTGGCGGTGGGCAATCATATTGTTTATTATCCAGGCTACCAGGACGATAACAATGGTATCCACAATCACCGTACCAAACAGCACTCCCGCTGAGTAGCCGCCCAGGTAGGCTGCAATAGCGGTTCCCCCTCCCGGAGGATGAATGGTATTGGTGACGATCATCAGGAGTCCTGCCAGTACCACCACCAGAGTAATGGACCACCAGTCTGGTTTCCAGAGCATCAGTACCAGCAAAGCCGCCAGGGCGGACATGAGATGGCCCCCTATTACATTGCGGGGCTGGGCAAATACGTTTTGATAGGACACGAAAAGCATTATAGTCGATGAGGCCAGTGAGGGTATGAGAAACAGCACATGAAAATGAAAGCTGGTGAAACATATGATGCCCATACCCAGCCCTATACCCAGCAGCGAAACCAGGTTTTCCACCCACATGGATGAAGCTGCCGGATGGGGATGAGCAGGTTTTGAAGCAGCAGGTTGGGGTTCAAAATCAGATTGGTACACAGTTACGTCCTCCCAGCACTAGATGATTATTAATTCTCCTGCATTTTCAGTGTTTACTCTATATAATATTACTCCTTTTTACTGCTGGGTTCTAAACAAGCTAACCCATAAAAGTTAAAGCTTCTTCATAAATGCGCTTCCAAACCATGAAATAAAAAAGGCTTCCCACAGTACGGGAAGCCTCAGCCTTGCTCTTTATTTCAATGGTGACTCATTACCTGCTGAGCTTGCTGCTCTGCAGCCATAAGCTGCTGCAGTGAATCATCATAGGGATTGAAATAGCCCTTTTGCATCAAATAACCGTTTAGCCCCTCATGCTCCAGAGCCTTTTGGGTGGCATAGCCGCTGAGCATGGCCCGAACTTCCGGAGTAGTCGACTGCAGAGCGGCTGTAAAGTAGGCCTGGGCCGATGCAGCAGATGCAGCCATAAAAGCAAAAGCTAGGGTTTTATCTCCTGACTGATCAGCTTTATCACTGAACATTTTACTGACGAAGTTGGTCACTAGTTTGCCCCTCCTGAATAAAGATTCTTGTCATGTATCAACTGCTGCATTCCCTGGATCCTGGCTTCTGCTGACATTATGGCTGTCTCAGTCATGGTTTTTAGCTGCTCGTCATTTATGGCATGAACAGCGGCCTTAGTCAAGGCTAAGCCTTGGGTTTCCATGGTTATCAGAGCCCCTAAAGCCAAGATCTCGTTCTGGGTAAGATCCTTCAAGTCTATACCTCCTATTTGTTAATCAAATTTTCTAATGTAGTATTTGCCTAATCAGATAGCTATATCCCACTTTTTGTGCCTGCACCATTCTCCATTGCTAATAGTCTCTTATTTCTTCCTGATCATTGTTAACCTGGCTGTGGAAAATATCATCCAGAGTCATTTCTTCCGGCCTGGTTTTCACCTGGTTGAGCACCCGGGTAACTCCCCGGGCCTTGGATGCTGAACGAATAGCGGCCTCAAGTTCCTCCGGGTCGTCAGTACGGCCTCTTAACACCACGGTTCCGTGACCGCCTATGCTCTCCGCCCCGATATGGTTAGGATCTACCCGGTCATCCAGCTGCAGTTCTTCCTGGGCTTCCATGGTAACATCCTGGGTTTTTACAGCGCCATCGGTACTGATAGCAATAGCACTGGCAACGGTTTTGACTCCGGGTATACTGCGCAGCAGGCTTTCCACCCGCTGCTTTTCCTCCAGGGTATCAACTACTCCTTCCACACGTACTTCTTCTCCTGCCACATCCGCCTTTAAGGCATAACCACGCAGGTCCTCGTCATTGTCCAGCCTGTATTTGACCTGCTTTTTTATCTGGTCTTCAGTCTGCTTTTTAGACACACCATCACCCTTTCCATATTTGCACTTGCTTTATTAGGACGACAGCTGGGTTTTAAATCACAGAAAGCTCGATTCACTAATAATATGGCCAGGAAGGGCAATCAATATTGATGAATCCGAATGGTGCCAATTGTTCTAACAATAAAAAGCAAGCCTGCTGGTCCGCATGTGAACAGCAGGCTTGTTAGTTTCATTTCATTTTGGATACTCCATGTCACCGGGTACTGTCCCCGGGAATATAGCTCATGCAGGCAGGTCTTTTTCCATGGCCAGCAGATCCTCCATGAGATGAGGTATGCCTGTATAAACCAGCATCGCCCATACTCCCATGAGTTCGTCGATGCTGACAATCAGGGCTGCCAGAAGCAGCAGCAGCACCTGGCCATCGATAGGAGCAATTAGAG
>ENA-OWPA01001989-OWPA01001989.1-bioreactor-metagenome-genome-assembly--contig:-NODE-1989-length-11244-cov-3.576341_pt1 | contig 11244 bp, 12 predicted proteins | sample MGYA00238139_ERZ651803 | MGnify/ENA primary metagenome ERZ651803 (study PRJEB26909, sample SAMN07631231) | bioreactor metagenome | isolation source: Switchgrass digestor | place: USA: Dartmouth...
TGTCAGTGTCGAATTTATACTTGACAAACTTTCCAAAATTTCAGTAATTGATCTTTGTGCGATTTTTCCACGATTATTTTTGTCAAAATTAATTTCGTTAATATTGGAACTGATACTCCTATAATGAATGCCGTCATATTTAGTATCAAGTATTTGGAGGATTTCGGATTTTGGTTTCATTGCAACATCTTTTGAATCATATCGTAATTCAGTGGAGTACAATAAAGCATGGGATATCTTCTTGAATTTATAATCAAGTATTCCCACAAGAGTCTCCAAATTTCTGATTACTGATTCAATGTTGGATATAATTGAGTTTACTTGAGCAGTTGAATTTGACTTTTCTAAAGTACATTTTCTTAACACAGACTGCCTCAAACTCGACACATATTTGATAAACTTGTTCCATAGTTCATTGAGTTTGCCTTGGAACCAGTTTAACATTTCAAGCAGTCTTTTCCCAGCGTCACTAATAACGCCTTCATCTGCGATTATATAATCATCGCAGTATGAAATAAAACTCTCTAATACGTTGCTAAAATTTTCGGTCATATCATCATCCATCCTTCTTTAGATTATTTTTCTTCGAAATAATCCACAAGTCCACAAATGGATCTCGAAGATGATACACCTTATACAAATATACAGCATAATTGTTAAATGCCAACTACATAACCCTCCTTCGTCTTAATTATGTAATTAGCACTACAATTATTATTATTAAGTTCAAAAAATAATAATTAGAGATGGAAATTAAATCCATCTCTAATTATTAATTAGATCAAATTATAAACACAGTCCTAATTTTTTTACTGAGCGCAATCAATCTATTCTGACAATCTAGATAATGTTGAACTACCGTGAGACATGACCTTATATTCTGTGAAATATTTATTCCGTCTAATACATTATCTTCATCATTGTGTTTACCTTCTATATCATCAACATCCCTTTCAAGTTCTAGAATCTTTGCCCTTGCGTCATTTGTCATGTTTGATATCCCATTTAAATATCGCAATATCTCAGATATTGGATATGTCTTGGTTTTTACATTTTTATTTGAACGTATTTGATCGATTTCATTGGACAATTCGTCAATCGTTGATACGAGTTTTAAGATTTTAACAATGTATTCATCTTTATTCTCACTATCCAATCGTTTGATATTTATTTTTGATAATTCGGTATAAGCGTTATTAAACATATTCATTATATGAGGTGGTGCTTTAAATGTGGGTTCACCTGCATTACGAATCAGCTCTTTGATCTTATTATATAGTGTGATTATAAATTGCTTTATCTTCTCCAGAACTTTCTTTATTACATCAACGGCACTTTCTTCTGCAATCATCATATTATCACACATTGTGATAAAACTCTCTAATGCTTTTTCATTCATCGTTCACCACTCCTTGTAAAATTTAATCTATATAAATAGTTGCTTCATCTCCATCGCCTGTTGATACTGCGTGGTACATATGTTTTTTATATTTAGAAAGTTCTGCTGAATTTGCGAGTTTCTTTAAGAAATTATATAATTCAGTTTTAATGTTGCTTTAATAAAATGTTGCTTTAATAATAGCAATGTTTTAATATAGAGATGATGTGTTTTATATATGAGGTTGCAAATTCTTCCAGTCCTTCTATATAATATACGATATTATTAATAGTCTTTGCGTATGCCAGTAACGGGCAGCTGTTATCTTTATTCCAATCAGCACCGGAACTCATAAGCCCATACGCATTAAGAACGTCTTCAAATCTTTCCCACCAATCATCACCGTCACCATAAAAAGCAGCGGAATAATATTTCCGACATTCTTTAGAAATCTTAAGATATTCATCAATTGGGATCAATGATATCAGCTGGGATTTTGATATAGTAATTTTTTCTTTATCCATACTAAAATCATTTGTGGTGTCTTCTTTCTTTTCTCTATACACAGTCGTCATATATTTCTTTTCTTTAACAGTTACTGAATCTTTTGAATAGCTGGACAACTCTTTAAATTTTGCATACTGTTCTTTATATTTATCGTCAGAAACTTCATCTCTAATCTTATTAAGTTTTTCAATGATTTTCTTATCTCTATCTTTATCGACCGTTTTAAAAGCGAATTTATTGATCTGTCCATTTAAATGACTATATTTTTTAATAGTTGCGGAGAGTAACTCGACAACTTCTTTAAATTTACTTTCGTTATCCTTTTTATACTTTAATATCTTTTCATAATATGATTTGGATACAGTAATTGTGTTTGGAAGTTCGTTCAAATGTTTCTTAATATCGTTTAGACTACTCACTATTTTATCATAGTCTCGCTTCCCATTAAAGTTACCACGTTTCTTATCTTTTATCTCATTTATTTTACGTTTACCCGTATCAATTGCACATGCAGCTATAAACACAGCAACTGCCCCACCCAATAATTTTAATCCAAGTCCTTCTTCAGCTATTTCGCAATTTCCTAATAAAATATTGAAGTTGTTCAAACTCTCAATACCCTTTTCGTTCATAATATAATACCCCATTCACCATTATTTTATTTTGCTTCTTTATATTAAAGTTCAATCAGAAAGAATATCGGATCTGCTTATGTATGGATAAGCAGATCCGATATTAACTTATGCTTTTCTTGTCATGTTATAGAATGTCAAATATGCTTCATTCGATAATACCCTAACAAGGTTACCCTGAATGGAAATATAATGTTTAATATTATGGATTAATTCATCTGCCTCCTGATTTGCTTCAACAGTATAGCACATTTTGATACTTACCATATCACCATCGTAGTCTCCACCTATGGCATCAAGATATAGGTTAGACATGGAAACGGTATCAATAAACTGTGTCTTTACTTCACCTTCACTAAGAGACAAATCAACTACCGGATAATGTGGATATACTTTATTATTTATTATAACTGGCATTGTCTTAACCGTAGATAATACGGCTATTTTTGAAGGGAATGTGCCAAAATAGTCTGTTAGTGGATAACGTGTGATGTAAACATGTTTATCCGATAACGTCTCAACCGCCGCAAGATAAAATACATCGGTCCATGTCATTGGACGGTTTGATATTGTGGCACTCTTCGGGTTAGATATATCTTTTGAGTACCCACGTCCAGTAAATAACATATAAGCTTCACTACCGTCCTGACATTTAATTTTAACTGGTTCAAATCTTCCTCCATATGTATGAATGAAATAATTCATCTTTTTATCTATGAAGGATTTTGTGAATATTTCGGTTTGATCTCTTATTGGAACTTCGGACATTTCTATTGATCCATCTTTTTTCCTCTTGTACACAGTCATAGATTTTCGTCCTTCAAATTCTCGTTCGAAGAACTCTATAACCCATTTTGACACAAAGGGATATCCTAGCTCCAAGCATTTTGCTAACGGAATTCCGCTATGAAGTATGTCAACTACACAATCATCTGGCTTATCACATCCATTTAACGATGGCACACTTATTACAGCTCTTGCACCGTAGTCGACCGACTTACCTAATACTGTTTGCTGAAATGCACCTTTCTTCTTTTCAATTAAACTTTGACCATATTTTCTGATTTTAACCAAAGTGGATTGAATTCTAAACATTGCACCATTACTATAGAACCCAATTGTTTCGTTTGTTAATGAATTTGCATATGAAATCAAATTCTTGTACTCATAGTTGAGTTCTGGTATTTGAGGCTTACCGCTACTACGGTCAACATCTCTATAGAATACTGGTATTACAATCCATTTGGAAATGAAGATCTCATCATCTGTTAATGACTCGATTAATTGAATTCTATCAGAACGGAGTTCTGATTCATTTGGCTCAAATTTCATCTTGTGAAAATTTTCTATGAACCAACCGAGTCCAGTGTTATCTTCATTATATCGACTATCGCTTGGATCTTTGATCTCTATTGGTTTACCATCAGCATCAATCCACCACGCTGATTCACCAGCGCATATTCTTTGGATGTTTTTGTATAATTTCACTAGAACTTCATATACATATGGATGTATAAATTTCCGTTTTAAATCAATATATGCATGATTTCTTCTTCTTTCTTTTGGTGTAGTACCAAATATTTCTTCGGAAAATAAACCATCCGGTGTTGGTTCATTTCCACGTATAAACCAAATCGGATTAGATACTCTCTTGAGATTATTTTGCTCTATAATTTTATCTGTTATTAATGCAATATGCATAGGCTGATCGTCAACATTTATAATTCTCATATTATTTGCTTCAGATGCAATAAATGCAGCATCATTTAGTTTATATCTTACTGCATTTTTAGCCGATATTACTTTCATATTTATAGTGTCACTACCTTTCGTTATATTATTTTATTATTTAATAACTTGTCGGACATTATAATAATTATTCTAACATCCTTTAGAAATGAGGGAAACTATGACTCAGATGGATGAATTCATTAAGTATTGTGATGAGATGCGGATTAATAAAGGAGATGTTTCTATGAAGAAAGTATTCCTCGGTGGAACTTGCAATGGTAGTACGTGGAGAGATGAACTAATCAAATTAATTCATATTGATTACTTTAATCCAGTTGTCGATGATTGGACCGAGGACTGTATGAAAGAAGAACGAAGACAACGGGAAATATGTGATTTTGTTCTTTATGTAATTACTCCAAAAATGACTGGTGTGTATAGCATTGCTGAAGCAGTTGATGATAGTAATAAGAGACCAGAAAAAACTCTATTTTGTGTATTAGAAAAAGACGAAGATCATTCTTTTACAGTTGGTCAAATGAAATCCTTTAATGAGGTTGGTAAAATGATTGAGTGTAATGGTGGTAAATATTTTAAATCATTACACGAAGTTGCTGATTATTTAAATAAATTTTAATTATTAAAAAGGGAAATATTAAGATTTAAGCTATACAAAAAAAAAATAGTTGTGCTGTTTTACGCAGCACAACTATTTTTTATAATCATCATATAGTCTGTGGAAATAATATTCATATGGCACTATTTTTTCTAACAGTTTTAAATTTCTAATTAGAGGTTTTGGATCGATGATATGATTACGAATAGATTCCCATCTCGCGCCACCGCAATTATGATATATTGGGTATAGGTAGAAGGCTCTTAATTCTGGTTTATAACTTTGATAGTGTATATGTGCAATAGTTACAAGCTGCTCTTTAATAGCCTTATTTAATATATCAGTTGGAACACAGACTCGTTTTTCCCATTCTGGTACAAAACAACTAGTATCTTCTTTAACTGGAATATCCCCATGGAGTTCTAATATAACAGTATGACGACATTGAGAATTTTTGATGGCTGATGACAAACATGCTGAATGGTATGCTTCTTTCATACATTTTTCAACATCTCTATGTTCATTAACATCCCATAAGTACACTACATTATCCTCAGACTCATCCCAATTTTTAAATTCATTAGTAAACCCATGTTCTAATATCATCATAGCATTTTTGTAATTAGTACCATGAAAATATTTATTCACTTTTCATCCCTCCACCAGATTTAATAGTCATGTCTATATCAACGATGTCTCCGTCAAAGTCAAGACCCAATGATTGACCATCGTGGATACTTATTTCGCCGAATGACTTATCAGAAAACGACACTTCTTTAGGTATAAATGGTTGTGGTTTGCGTTCATAAACATCATACACACCGCGATACCGCATCACATATAATCCAATAAGCTTAGATACATCAAAATCCGGATAAAGTGCTTTTAACCTATCAGCGGTGTTGTTGGATAGTTTGAGTTCTCCTGGTTTACAACTATCCGATAAAACGACATATTCGCTAATTAACAGCATTTTTTTAATCAGTCCTTTCATTTTTATTATAACTTACTAACAAATTTTATTAATTTTTCTTTTATACCATCATCACTACAACCGAAATCAAAAAATCGTGGTATCATTTGAATTGGTATGTGTTGTACTGTGTAATGTATTTAAAAACTCTTGAACTAGTGGTTCATTTAATATACTATCTCTACCTTCTTTCACATACTGACGTATTACATCAGCCTGAGAATTGATAGTGTTCCGTCCTTTAAATATGTCATGAAAATCTTCAAACCTATTAGCATATTCAACTAAATCCGGATGTTTATCAAGATACTCCACCCACAATAATTTGAAATACGGTGTTAAATATTTCTTGTCCATCTTAACACCCAATATTTCTATCCAATCAGGGTCTTGACCCTTAGGATTTTTTATACTAGGATCATGGAAACGTTTACATGATTGGTAGAAATGTTCGATAGTCCCAACTCTTCCGAAGAAATTAACGTATGCATAAAATGACGAAAATCGTCTATCACCTTTAGATGAGCATTCTAATACATTTGGATCGGTTGGAATATAATCGTCCATTGCTTTGAATTCATCACATTCTATTCCATTTTCATTAAACCATTTTGATATTATATGCCTATGACAGAATACATCATCTCTTTCATAACACAATAAAACTACATCATATTTAGTAGCAAACTCTAATAATTCTTTTTCTATATCAAATGGATTTAATTTACTTAAAACATCTCTCCTATAATCAGCTTCATAATCTTCCTCTGAATATGGTATATCATTTCTATTCTTCCATTTGTATAAGATTTCTTTTGTTGGGGCTAAGATGGGAAATTCTATAACTTTATTTTTTAATTCTCGTGGTGTATATAAAGCAATAGATATCTTAGTAATATACTTTGGAATACGTTTAATTTTTCCAAAATAGCTTGTATAGATCATAGAAAATCACACCTTGCTATCCGATTTATTATTAGAATTTATATTTTTCAATTTAATTATATTATACATATTCCCAATATCAGGATACTTCTTTTTGATAGTATCCTTTACTTGTTTACGAGCCTTTAATTCAGTATTAGCTTCAACTATAATTTCAGTAATATTAGAAGCATCCCAAATTCAATTCCACGGTCGCTTTCTAAGTTTTTATCATTTTAAATGAACCTCCTTTACTTAAATAATTATTATATCTGCTTTAATAATATATATACAAAAAAATATTAGGATTATATGTGTGTAATCCTAATATTTTTAGTTATACATTCGTGCTTAGAATGTAGATACGCAAGTATATAAAATATAAAAAAAAATATTCAGAAAGTATATATTTTCTGAATATTTTTTTATAAATGTGTTAATTATTAATTATTGCGAAAATATTTGTATTTCAAGCTAGTTGTATCAATACTGTAAATGTTATCATCAATACCACTAAAATATTTGGAGCAGGATTTTATTATCTTTGCTAATACGGAATCGGGTGTATATGTAGCTAACTGATCGGTGCTCTTTAAAACATCATATGCCACTTTAGCTGCATTGGAACCTTCTCCTATGGATATAAATTCGTTTATTTCGTAAACATCAAAAGTTGGCATAATATAAAATAAACTACATATATCATCCTTAGGAGAAGATATACCGATCAAAAGTTCCGAATTTAAAATATTGCTACCATCACTATTTGGTACTGAAACTTTCATATCAGCTGGGACACGTTTGTTAAACCAATTGTGTACAATATCAAATATATCCTCTCTTATGCAGGCGCCAAACGACATATTGACTCGATTAACAATATCAATCGCCAGCTGCTCTAAGAATAAAGAATATCTACTAACACCAACCAATCCAAAAAGTATGTTAATACCGTTATCATAATATCGGTCTACTTTTCGGGTTGTTGTATTATCCAGAGAGTCGATAAATGAACGGTTAATTGGTAGAGAGCTCTCAGATGCAAAATAAATATTATTATCCTTCTTAAGTGCCAAAATTAAACTCATATTTAAATCCCCTTTCATATATTATTTAATATTACACTGGTATAATATATGCTTAAAACACGTGTAGATACGCTAATATAAAATAAAATAAATGGTAGATGGGTATTTGATACTACCCATCTACCATTTATTTAATAGTATTCATATTCAAAACGAATTTCTCCATTTTGGATATAGCATGACACGGACTTTATTTTATTTGCATTATCTCTTACATAGTCACAGGTTTTGACGAAATCGTCATAGAAATCTTTCAGTAATCCACTGAAAATCTCCTGATTTATCGCATTGGTGAGCTTATCAACCGTCAGATGTTTAAAAACTGATATTCTATCGTTAAAATTCACTGTTTCCGTCATCTCATTCATTGAGTTACCCCCTATACATGTTTCATCATCTTTTCAAAACTTTTACTACCTACCGGGTGTTTACGTTTGTTAAGCTCCCTGCGATGTTCTCGTAAATAAATCAATTCTTTGAATGTCATGTGTAAAATATCATTGTAGGATAACTGCCCATCAAATTCATCCAAAACCTCGTCAACAAGTGCAAGCCCAGTTTTTAGATTCTGATCTCCCTGGATGAATCTTGGGCTATCAGAAAAACTAGGTCATCTATTGAGAGTTCATTTTCCATTTCGTTACCGCAATATGGACATTTTGATTTCAATACAAATTCAGGCTTATATACTTTATCCTGTACATATTTCATTATGATGTCGATATCGGACTGAGGTAATAACTGTAGAGCTTCCAGAAGCTCTACATATTCATCCTCTTCGATATGTACATATTTACCAGAGCTTCTATTGAGTATGTACAGATCGTGCACAAATAATGCAATGGAAGCCAAATAAATCATTACCTCATCTGTCTGATCAATTGACCTATAGATGTTTATAGCCCTACCGATAGTAGGATATGCAATATTGAATATGTTATTTGTTAACGGAGATTTCAGTCTAGTTGCTTTATGGCGCTCATTGTACATATCATTGAGATAAACTTCATCGTAATTTTTACCGATGATGTTATCCATGGTTTCTTTGAATGTTTCAGGGATGTTATCAGCTTTGATAAGCTGCTTCAGATTATAACGCCAGTTGAATTTGTTATTGCAATGGCTACACTGCATATTTGTCTCAACATCTTCAGGCGATGATGCAATGTATACGCCGAATAAACCCATCTCCATATCATGGAAATAGAAATTGTTAATGAAGTCATTATATGACATTATCACTTTTCCGTTTTCGGCATATTTCCTTAAACGTGTTCCTCCAACAAATCTGTCATATAACAGACTTGCCTTCTTACCTATCATTTCTGGTAGCTGTTCATCATTATATTTCACAATTGATAATAACTGAATAATCTGTGCACCCTTAAATGTAGCAAAGTCACAAGTAATCGGTACTGGAACACTGTATTTTGAAAGACAACCATCAATAGTTTGGATGATGCTGGATTTATGTTTCTTATCAACCTTTTCAACCTGAATGGTTTTTAATTCAGCATCTTCAACCACAACCAATTGAATGGCTTTTACTTTATGAAGTTTTTCTCTTTCTTCGTCGGTAAATTCAAGCTTATCGACATCCTTCTTGTTGATTTCTACAACACCAACCTTTGGATGTTTTTCCAGGTATGCATTATTTTCATCCTGTGCTAACTTCATTGCACGGTTCTTAGCTGCTTTTGTTGCTTCTTCGAACGTGAAGCCATAGTTGACAATTAATCCCCTACGATAATTTTCGATTTCTGTGCGAATTCTCACTGATGCTTCTTTAAACGTTTCATCATCAACATCAGGAAGACCGGCACGTAGATCTTCATCAGTTATATCGATTTGTGATATATTTAACTCCTTTGCTAATGCATCATTAAGTCCATTAGTTGGACTTAAATTGATATCATTTGCATCATTATTATTTGAATCAGATGACGAAAGCGTCTTTATACCATGAATAGCCGGCTTTTTCTTCTTTGATGTCGACTTAACCGGCTGCTGTTCTTCACTAGGTGTTTCTACATTCACAGATACATCCGGATCACCCGAATTTGTTATGTTATACGATTCCTTTTTCTGCTTTGCGATAGCAGCTAACATTTCATCAGACATATTTGTATTCTTTTCGTTACTCATCTATACTTACCTCCTATTTACTTAAGTATTATTAAAATAGTTATATAGCAACTGCAAAATTAATATTGTCGATATTATTAATATCAGCTGCAATAACAGCGGTTTCTGTAGTTGTAAAATTTAACATTACAAGCAAGACATTTGGGTGATTATCATCTAATCGTTCAATAGTAACAGAGTCAAAAGGTATATCCGGTAAGTATGTACGTATTTGCTCAGTAATCGAATTTGTTAATTCGTTGATAGTATTGTCGATCTCAGTAAATTCGTAATCTTGGAAGCCAACTCCCATGTTTGGGTCAGATTGGTACGTTCCTTTTCTTAGAAACAATAACTGGGTAACTAACTGAATCCATGCTTTAATACCTGTATTTTGAGACGGTACATTGAATGAGTTTAATGATAGTTGTATTTCTTTTTTATCCGATTCTAACATTCTTTCACCCCATTTCTACTAAGGTTTTATGATATTCATTTTAAGTTACTGTAGTATACAATAAAAAATAAAAGAAAAAAAAGACTGTGAGTTTATTCACAGTCTCTATCACGCCCTTTTGGCATTTTCATATAATCATATATTATACTGATAAATCCTTCATGTAAGGTTCCAGCAATATCACTCTTTACTGAATTTTTCTTATTATATGGATAGTAATTTTCTCCTTGTGAAATATTAAATTCTTTGTCATCTTTATGTGGAAAAGGTGCAACTATAAATGGAGGTGATGCTAATGCTTCTCCGTCTAATAATACTAGAACGGAGAAGATTGCACCTATAACTCTTTCTCTATAGTCATCTTCATTGGCATTTTCACACCAATATTTACATATTTTACACATATTCTCTATAAATTTATCTCGTACTTCACATGGAGTCATTTCTCTAGGCATCTTCCAAAGCTCCTCCTTTCTTTGCAGATACAGAATCTAGAAGTCTATCCCATCTCCCATTCTCTAATAAGACATATACACTTCTATCATTCCATATAGAATTCAGTATATTTATTATAGCATCCTTTAATTCTGGAGTATTTATTTCACATAAGAGTTCAACTCTTTTTGAAATATTTCTTAGTAATAAATCTGCTGATGAAATAAATACTCGTTTTCCAAATACATATACTCTATCATGCTCTAGGAATCTTCCAACTTTACTTTTTATCGTGATATTTGGATGAGCTGTTATAGAACATCCAGTTCGACATATAATATCGACTTTAACACCCAACTCTGCCGCAGAATAAAGTTTA
>ENA-OWPA01001990-OWPA01001990.1-bioreactor-metagenome-genome-assembly--contig:-NODE-1990-length-11241-cov-2.789502_pt1 | contig 11241 bp, 7 predicted proteins | sample MGYA00238139_ERZ651803 | MGnify/ENA primary metagenome ERZ651803 (study PRJEB26909, sample SAMN07631231) | bioreactor metagenome | isolation source: Switchgrass digestor | place: USA: Dartmouth...
GATATAATTTTCTAGTACATTCCACAAAATATTAATATTACTCTGTACATAAAATTATATTCATAAGCCCATAATTAGTCAAACAAAGCAAAACTAAAATATTACGTTTTAGACCTGTTTATCGTATTTATTCCCTTGTTTATTTCGCATATTTAATGTTTTTATGATTTCAAGCAGAATTGTGAAACTCCCTTGTATTGGCAGTTTCAGCATGTATGAAATGTATGTTGTATACAATGTTCGTAAAAATGTATACAATGTGCAAAATGATGAAAACAATGTACAACTAGTATTTTATATTGTGTCATTAATCATATTTAGCCATGTTTAATATGCTGTACTGTATGTTGCAATGATAAAAATTAACACCATCAAACATTTACCTTTGATTATTATCAAGGCAACTGGCACAATAAGTTAGCTTATTATACTGTTTATTAGATAGTTTATTGTACTGTTTATCGTACTGCTTATCGTACGTTTATTGTACTGCTTATCGTACGTTTATTGCACTGCTTATTGTACGTTTATTGCACTGCTTATTGTAATAGTTACTGTAATGTTTGTTGCACAATATTAACGCCTTAATATTGTATTTAATTATTCTCTTAATATTGCATTTTATTAATCCCTAATACTGTATTTACTTTCTCTTTATATTTTATTAATTTCCCTTCAACTTTAGGAGTATTGCTTTGATAAGACCAGCAAAAGATATCAGTGCCATACTTGGAGGCAAGGCACCTAAAAGTCTTCCATAAGGCAGGACTTTAGATATATCCCCTAATGTCAGCACACCGGTAATTCTGTATACAAGTATTACTGCTATTAAAAACAGAGTAGCTGCTATGAGGTTTACATAAAGAAGTTGTATTGCACTCGTATCGTCCATCTTACCGCTGACATGGAATAGAAGTAGAAATGTACAAAGGGTCGTGACTTCCCAGAATGGATACAGCCACAATATATTATCAGATGTGACCATATTGTTTAAGACACCTGAAAATATGAAAATTAAAGATATAAATGAAGCCTGTGTTTTTCCTTTAATCCCGAGTTTTTTCTCAAACAAATCTATATGCCTTGCCATAAGAAAAACTGCAAAAGTTACAACAGTTGCAAACAATAACATTATAGAAGCAGACGTATAGCTGACGGTAAGGGTAATTACAGGTCTTTTTATATCGGTAAAAATCTCAAACAAAGCCATAGCAATAATTTGTAATGCTGCCATAACAAATATGGGTATCTTTTTTATTTTAATGCCTAAATAAATAAAATATACGGGCAAAAGAAGGCTCGCCAGCTCTATAATCCAGTTAATATCAAAGGGAGGATTCATCACCATAATGGTAATTTGGCCTCTCGAATTCGCTAACTGCTGAATTATAACAGCAACAGATGCCAGCAGCACAAAAGAGGCAGCACTCCCTATTATGCTGCGTATCTTTAAATTATTTACAAGACAACACACCAGAGCACATACTATCGGCAGAATAAATGTCAAAGTCAGTAAAAAATAGTTTCCTAACATACAGGCTCCTTCGAATAACTCCTTATGCAAAATAGCTGAACATCTACATCAAAAATTATTGCACAACTGGTTAAGTAAATTTATATTTTATATATTTTAAGCAAAAGAGAGCAAATTTACAAGGTTGTCATTCTATGGCCTAAAACCACTCTCTCAGTTCCGGACAGGTCTTTTTTCTTTCTTATATCCTCAAACTTTCCGTTCATCAGTGCTGCAACGTCATCCGCCTGTCCAAAGCCCACCTCCAACGCCAGAAGGCCTCCCGGCTTTAGGAAATCATTTACTCCATCGATGATAGCACGATAAAATTCAAGCCCGTCTTGTCCACCATCCAGTGCAGCTATCGGATCAAAGCACCTCACTTCCTTCTGCAGGTGCTTTATGTCTTCGGTTGGAATATATGGCGGATTGGAAACAATAATATCATACATTCTGTCTGGGTGTTCATTGGGTATATCTTTAAAGAGATTACTATGAACAAATGTTATCCTGTCTGCTACATTGTTGGCTTCAGCGTTTAACTTTGCAGTCTTCAAAGCCATTTCTGATATGTCTATGGCAGTTATAACTGAATTTTCAATATAATAGGCAAGGCTTACCGCTATACAGCCTGAACCTGTACCTATATCCATAATTTTGATTTCATCCCGGATTTGCCTTTTTTGATTTTTTACCCAGTCCATTACCGCTTCTACAAGTATTTCGGTATCCTGTCTGGGTATCAGCACATGTTCATTAACTTTAAAAGGGAGGGACATGAATTCCTGGCAGCCTGTTATATGCTGGACAGGCACACCCGATGTCCGTTTTTCCAGTAACTCAAAATACTTTTTTTCCTGAGAAGGGTGAAGTTCAGCATCACCATGAGTATAAATATAAATTTTATCGCAGCCAAGGACATGACAAAGTATAACCCCGGCTTCTAAAGTCGGGGTCTCTATTCCGGCGGATTTAATGATATCCGTTCCTTTTCGCAATGCGTCTCTGATAGTCATCTATGCAATCACCTGTTTATAACAACCTTTTTCACAACTGTATCAATCTAACCTGTTTTTATATCTATCCCAATCAATCCTGTACATTCAGTTATCTGTGATATCCTTATTCTGCCTTAATATCCGTACCGGCTTTGTCTGCCAGAGCATTTGCACAACCGCCTCCACATGTACTGTCCACATCTGCTTTATCCACGCGGACTTCGTTAAATGCTGCAATGGCAACTTCAATCATATCATCATCGGGTTCTTTCGTAGTGAAAATCTGAAAGAACATACCCGGTGCATTTATTACACTCATAACCTTGTTATTAAACCTTCCGGCAAGCCTTAAAATTTCGTATGAAATACCTGCAACCACCGGTATCAACAAAATTCTGTACAACATATTTACAATAAGCTTATCGTGCCATTGTACCAGTGAGAAAATTAATATACTTATAATCATAACAAGGAACATAAACGAAGTTCCACAACGCGGATGTTTGGTGGAATATTTTTTAACATTCTCCACCGTCAATTCTTCTTCATGCTCATAACAATGGATTGTCTTGTGTTCTGCGCCATGGTACTGCCATACTCTTTTAATATCTTTCATAAGAGATGCCAGCACAATATAAGAAAAGAACAAGGTAATCCTTATCAAGCCTTCAATAGCATTCAGAAGAATAACTCCGCCTCTTGTTTCCCGGTTTAATTTCAAAAAGCTTGCCAGTAAATTTGGCAAAAGTATAAATAATCCGACGCTTAAAGCCAGAGAAACAATAACTGAAATATATATCAGTATATCATTAAATTTGTCACCAAGTTTTCTTTCAATAAAAGCTCCCAGCCCGGATTTCTTTTCATCTTCTTTACTTTTATCTTTTTTGTCCTTCTCATCATCTTCTTCCAGTTCAACAAACTCCGCCGAGTACATAAGAGCTTTCATTCCCAAAGTCATCTGTCTTACGAGATTAACTACTCCTCTTATTATAGGGACCTTCGAAAGCTTGCTCCTTACGGGCAATGGACGCTTATCAATAACAATTTCGCCATCCGGCTTCCTAACTGCGACAGCCGCACTTTCAGGCCCAATCATCAGGAGGCCTTCAATTAAAGCCTGACCCCCAATAGTCGTCTTTTTCATATCATTTCCCTCAGTTTCTAAAGTATAAACTTTAAAGCACTGTTTTCTCTAAGCTGTTTCTTTTGTAATATTAAAGGCTGACACCACTGTGCAGCCTTAATAAAACTTAACTAAAAAGCATTATTATTCATTTGTGTCAATGCCATATTTCTTCTTGAATCTATCAACACGTCCACCACTATCTACAAACTTCTGCTTTCCTGTAAAGAAAGGGTGGCATTTTGAACAAATTTCGACACGAAGTTCTTTCTTTGTAGATCCTGTAGTAAATGTTTCACCGCATGCGCATTTTACAACTGCTTCTCCATAATTTGGATGTATTCCCTCTTTCATTAATTAACACCTTCTTTCGACATGAAAAATATCTATAGTTATTAAACTTTCCTTTAAAAAGTCACGTTACATTTTAACATAAAAGTAAAGTAGGTTCAAGTGCTATTTTTCAAGGAAAGCTAAGTTTATACTGTTAACAAATTCTTCATTGGTCTTTGTCTGCATGAGTTTATTTATTAGCATTTCTGTAACATCAGCAGTTCCCATATTGCTCATAGCCTTCCTGATTGCCCATATGCTTTCCAGTTCTTTCTGGCTCAGAAGCAATTCTTCTCTTCTTGTTCCTGACTTATTTATATCTATTGCAGGGAATATCCTCTTCTCAGAAAGTTTCCTGTCAAGATGCAGTTCCATGTTTCCGGTTCCCTTGAACTCTTCAAATATTACATCGTCCATCCTGCTTCCGGTTTCTATAAGCGCTGTAGCTATAATTGTCAGGCTGCCTCCAAATTCAATATTACGGGCAGAACCAAAGAATCTTTTAGGCATATGTAGAGCCCCTGGATCAAGACCACCCGAAAGGGTTCTTCCTGTAGGAGGAATGGTAAGGTTATATGCCCTTGCCAGTCTTGTAATACTATCCAGCAGAATAACAACATCTTTCTTCTGCTCAACAAGCCTCTGCGCTCTTTCCAGTACCATTTCTGCTACTTTTATATGATGTTCAGGTACCTTATCAAAAGTTGAATATATTACTTCAGCTTTTGTTGAACGCTGCATATCCGTTACTTCCTCAGGTCTTTCATCGATGAGAAGTATTATAAGTTCAATTTCTGGATAATTAGTAGTAATACTATTGGCAATTTTCTTTAAAAGTATTGTTTTACCTGCCTTTGGAGGTGAAACGATCATACCGCGCTGTCCTCTTCCTATAGGTGCAACCAGATCAATTAATCTTGTAGACAGCTCTCTTGGAGTTGTTTCAAGTGTAATTCTTTTATCCGGATAAATAGGAGTAAGGTTTTCAAACGGTATTCTTTTTGCAGCTACTTCCGGCGAATCACCATTTACGCTTTGAACATACAACAATGCCTGGAATTTTTCGCCTTCCTTAGGTATTCTGCCTTTTCCTCTAATTTTGTCTCCAGTTTTAAGATTAAATCTTCTAATCTGTGAAGGAGAAACATATACGTCTTTTGAACCAGACAGATAGTTATCACTTCTTAAAAATCCATAACCGTCAGGTAGTACTTCCAAAACACCCTCAACCGGATCATCACTTTCTATTTTCTCAAAATTGTTATTTTGAAAAGTCGGCCAGCTTTCCCTTCTCTGTTCATAACTCCTGATATGCTGTACTGGCTTCTCTTCCTGTTTATCTTCCGGCTTTTCCTCCTGTTTTTCCACCTGCTTCTCTTCCAGCTTTTCTTCCTGTTTGGATTCCTGTTTTATTTCCTGTTCCGTCTCCTGCTTATCTTCCTGATTATCCTCATATCTTTTTTCTTGTTTTTCTTCCTCTTTTTCAGATATTTTATCTTCATCTATATTTGAATCTAATATTTCTTTTGAAGTATCAGTTTTTTGAAGAGATTGTTTCTCGACTTGCTCACTATCAGCACTTTCATTTTCTAAATTGATGCTTTGTTGGAGAGATGCCTTACTTGGCCTTCCACGACGGCCTGTCTTTTTTGTGGCCGCTGGTTTTTCCACCAAATTATTGTCTGTTTCAGGAGTTTGAACCTTTTCTTCTGCAACATCCTTTTTCTCTTCCGTTTCTGTTTCCTTTACACGTTCTTTATCTATATCTGTTTCTTCTTTCTGTTCTGTTTTAGTATCTTCTTTTATATCTTCTTTTATATCATCTTTAATATCTTCTTTAATATCTTCCTTTTCCTTTTGAACTTTTTCCGCATCAGCTTCTGTTTTCTGCCTTCTTTTTCTTACTGCCGGTTTCTTCTCCGTTTCCACTTCATTCTCAACAGCATCAATATTTTTTGCAGGTTCAATTACCGGAGCACTACTTCCCGCTTCAAGTATCTTCTCAATCAGTTCGTTTTTTCGATATTTGGTAATACTTTTTATCCCCATCATTTTAGCAATATAACGCAAATCTTCCAACGTCTTTTTACTTAAGTTTACTTCCTCCATAATCCACCACCTCAATAATGTAATTAGCCACTACGAAATATATGAAAATCTCTTAGGGAAATCATACTAACAGAAAATAAACATAACACTCTAAGCGAGGAAGAATATAATACTTAGAGATGAACTCCTGAATCCTCATCTTAAAATTATAACACTAGGATTTTGCTTTGTCAACTTAGCCAGAATATGAAATCATGAATTGTTTTTAATTTTTTCCGAATCACAGTCCAGAGTTTCTGAAACAAGAAGTATATGTCTTTTTGTAACTATATCCTTAAGATCCTTATTGGAAGTAGCACTCAGAATTCTTTTTCCTGAACACTTTCTGCATTTGAGATATATCCTGTCTGACAGTAATACAACCTCTATATCCTTGTTTCCGCACTCACAATACAAGTTACCATTTGCTGCAATGTCATGTATTTTATTTAATGAGTCAAGCATTACCCTGGTGTTTTTAAAGTAACTATCATATCCCAGCGTATCTATCAGATTATCCTGTTCCCTCTCCAGCCTGTCAATAGTTTTTCTTAAAGCCTCGTCTTTTCCAATAAAACAATGTTCAATGCCCGTCTTAGGACATATAAAGATATTCACATCTCCTGTCATTATACCTTTAAAGTCTGCTGTATATAAATGCGTTTCCCCGCATCCTATACATGGAGTAAGCACACTTAGCGTGTCAGATTTATCTACTTTTACAACTGCTTGTGATTTGCGGCAGTCACAGATTAAGATATGCTTCTTCTGATGGCGCAGTTCAAAAAGTGACATACTCGAAAAATTGAAACTGCCACAAACAGAGCATTTGTATGCAATGGTCGCTACAGTATCTATCAACATTGCTTCCACCTCATTTAATAATTATAATATTCGCCAACAAGGCAGAAATTCCTTCTTTAAAGATTTATTAATAATTGGAAACAACTCTGAGCAGAACTCATATCTTAATATTTTCCATATAAGCTAGGATTTATACATAATGCTTTCAAACAGCAAATTTTCTATAAAGGATTGCTTAGTGGTATAATTTACTATAACATATATGTGTTAGTAACCACCTGTCCCATTAGCCGGTGAATACATTAAGCAAATAAGTATAACAAAGCTTATAACAAAAATATTGTGCAAGGAGCAATATCTATGCATGACGGACTAACTTTTTTCTTTTTGGCTGTCATTATTCTCACTTTTATAGTTGTTGCAGAAATGATAAAAAGGAGAAATAACTCAAAAAAGTTAAGATTGGAACTGGCAAATAATTGGGGGAAAAAGCCCATTGACAGATATAATGACAACGATCTTCAGTCAATTGCAAGTTATTTTAAAAATCGTAGAGAACAGGCTAAAGACAACGATTTTATAATAGATGATATCACATGGAATGACCTTGATATGGACAATGTATTTAAAAGAATTAATTATACACAATCTACAGTGGGAGAAGAATATCTTTATTGCCTTCTTAGGGAGCCGGTATTTGATGAAAATATTTTAAAGGAAAGAAGCAGGCTTATTAACTTTTTTCAAAACAGCCCCCACGAACGTTTGGAACTGCAGTATCAGCTTGCAAGGCTTGGAAAAATAAGATCGACAGATATTACCGATTTTCTTTACAGCAGTGAAAAACCTTCTCCTTTAAAGGGAAGGTACTATAAAATTTTAGCAGTGGCATTTCTCATTTCGCCATTTTTCTTTATTATCAACGCAACTTTTGGTATTGTACTGCTAGTGGCTTTAATGATAACAAACATGACAGTCTATTATCGCACAAAAAGAGAAATAGAAAAAGATTTTCAATCCCTTGGGTATATAGTTAACATGACAGGATATGCAAGAAAAATTTCAAATCTTAATATAGAAGAAATTTCATCATACAGAAAAATTCTTGGTACTTGTTCCAAAAAAGTTATCAATACAAGTTTCAAATCATTTTACCAGCTTTTTCACTCTACTCAGGATCCCTTTATTGAGTATATAAAAATATTTTTCCTGGGAGAACTTATAGCTTATGAAAGCCTGCTTAGCAATATATACAGACACAGGGCAGAACTGTTGAAAATATATCAGACATTAGGTCTTATTGACAGTACTCTTGCTATTGCATCCTTCAGGGACAGCCTTGACTATTACACCACCCCCGTTCTTAATAAAGCATCTGGTACGAAAAACTGCAAACAAAAAGCCGGCACTTATCAAAAAGGTTCTGTTTACATTGATTTTAAAGATATATACCACCCATTAATAAATAAACCTGTTGCAAATTCTGCAAGCATTTACCGGGATATATTGATAACAGGCTCTAACGCATCAGGTAAATCAACATTTCTTAAGACAACAGCTATAAATGCAATTTTCGCACAATCGATATATACATGCCTTGCCAGAGAATATTCATCCAGCTATTTCATGGTTTTCTCTTCAATGGCCCTAAGGGATAATTTGCTTGCAAATGAAAGCTATTTCGTAGTAGAAATAAAATCTCTCAGAAGAATATTAAATAGCCTTAGGGAAGACATCCCCTGCCTATGCTTCATTGATGAAGTCCTAAGGGGAACAAATACGGTAGAAAGAATAGCTGCTTCATCTGAAATATTATATCACCTAAGCTGCAGCAACTGTATCTGTGTAGCCGCAACCCACGATATTGAGCTTGCTTCCATATTAAGCTGTCATTTTGATAACTATCATTTTAAAGAACGATTGACAGATAATGAAATAGTTTTTGATTATAAAATTTATCCCGGCAAATCCAATACAAGAAATGCTATAAAGCTGCTGAAATTCATGGGTTATGATGAAAATATAGTGAATTCGGCTGAAGAAAGGTCATTGAAGTACCTGAAAGAAGGCAGTTGGAGCATTATAAAATAGGGGATATTAAATAGGAGATATGGTATAGGAGATATGAAACAGGAGATATTATGAATTTGCTTAAGAAAAAGAAAGATATGATAAATTTGCTTAAGAAAAAAGCGTTCTTTGATACATAAAAAGGGGGCTGTAAAATATAAATTTCAACAGCCCCTTTTCATAATTTTTCATACCTGATTTCAAGTTTTCATACACAATTTCGAATTCGGTTTTTTAGTTTACTATTTATAGCTTCGCATTTCTATTGTTGCTTTCTGCTTTCTTTCCCCTAGCTCCCTTTCGCCTAAATTTTAATCTCTAAACTATATCCTGTAATTTCTATTTCAAGTCTTCACATTTGTACTATCTCTGCAGGTAGTTGTATATCATAATTGCAGCTTCCGCTCTGGTCAAAGTACCCTTTGGCATGAAGTTTCCGCTGGCACCGCTGACTATCTTCAAACCGTATGCTATGGTCACATATCCTACCAGGTCAGGATTGATTTCATCCTTATCAGCAAACGGACAGTTGTATATACCTTTAATTTCCGCTACTTCATTATATTTGAGAGATTTTATTATATATTTTACAGCATCTTCCCTGCTCACAGCACCTTCAGGATTTTTCTCGTCAGCTGTGATTATTTTTTCTCTTATAAGGTAACTGTACATATTATCTATGTCTTCCTGTGAGCTATCAGCAGACAAAACAGGTCCATAATAATAGTCCATTGTCTTGGTAAGCAGTGCAAAGAACTCTTTCTGCTTAATCTGCTGTCCTGGTTTAAATTCCTCTCCTTCCAGGTATACACCGTGTTCTGCCAATGCCTTAATCTGTTTCTCAGCAAAGTGTCCCTTTATATCGGTATACTCAACAGGCTTATACTCCTTATATGGTGTGCCGTCATAGTTTACTATATTTCCTGTATAGGCATCAAAGTAAAGAGGTTTGCCTGATTTCAACATATAAACCAGTTTAATTTCCGGCTTCTCATTTTCAATTTCTCTTATATATTCCACAGTTTTATCATAGTCACCTTTGTATTGCAGTTCCATCCCTACCTGTTCGAACAGAACATCATACACATTTTCAACAGGAGCTACATTCTCAATTGAAGGGAACTCAACATCGTACCATGCCATGCTGAAATCTGTTACTTTCTGATTCACTGCATCATAGGTAATGGAGAAACCATTGTCAGGGAATAATATACCGTTTACTTTCCTGCTGAAGTGGAACCAGTAAGACCTGGGCTGTTCACTGTCATTCATGATAGTTATGTCTTGACTGAAATCCTGGTCCAGCTCAACCTGTTCAAATTTATCAGGTTTGAACTCCTTAAGGAATTTTTCAACGGCAGCTTTAGCTGCATCTTTATCATCTTTTGCCTTATCGTTGGCATTATATGGAGTACTCATATAGAAGCGTATGATTTCTCCTGTTTTTGCATTTATTGTTACACTAGCGTACTTATATTCTTCCTCACTGTTCTTTTCCGGATAACTTGCAAAACTCAATGACCACAGTATTTCACCATCGTTGTACCACTCTCTGGAAAGGTTGTAGTGTTCCAGCTTAATATTCTTATCCAGCCCTATTACTCTGCTGTCCCTGGCAATCTTTTCAGCTTCTTCAAGAGATATCAGGTCGGACATTTTCTTTACTTCTTTTTCTTCTTCAGGTGAAAGAGTAATTTCTGCTGATGCTCCCGCAGCATTCTTTGCAGCTTCCTCCGCAATCATATTTCCGCCTCTGTCATAATAAATTCCATAATACGGGCTGATATTTATTCTTTCACCTGTAATAGCATCGATAACATATGAGTAATTATCATATTTAGGAACGTAAACCGGGAAAACCTTAGTTTCATTTTTTACTTTTGCAGACTGGTATATCAGCTTTAATCCTATCTTCTCTCTATAGGCTTCCTGTGCCTTTTCAATTGAAATTGCCTTTGAAGCGCTGGGGAATACAACGCCGTCAATCCAATTACAATAGTAGTCTACAATTTCTCCCGTGTCACGGTGAACGGATATACCTATATAGTTGTCGGGATAAGGTATATTGTTTACAACTCTTGTGAAATTGAAGTAATACATACGGTCCGACAGTGTAACCTGGTTATAATCCTGATATTTTAAGTTTTTGAATGCAGATGGATTTACTTTCTTGATAAACTCTTCTGCCTTTTCTTTACTTACAATAACATTGGTAGTTCGTCTTATGTGCTGGTAACGTATCAGAGGAGCTATTGCTTCTGCCAGCATATCGTTCTTTGCCAAATCTTCAGATATTACAATTATTTTAA
>ENA-OWPA01001991-OWPA01001991.1-bioreactor-metagenome-genome-assembly--contig:-NODE-1991-length-11230-cov-13.604053_pt1 | contig 11230 bp, 6 predicted proteins | sample MGYA00238139_ERZ651803 | MGnify/ENA primary metagenome ERZ651803 (study PRJEB26909, sample SAMN07631231) | bioreactor metagenome | isolation source: Switchgrass digestor | place: USA: Dartmouth...
TTCATCTCATAATCCAAATCACGTGTTTTTCCTATCACATCTCCTGGATAAGAATAACGTCCGACACAATATACATTCTCATCTGGTTTCTTACAAATATGTCCATTCCATCCGTTATCATGCCATGCTAATCTTAAACTCATATGTATTGCCATTGTCGATACTCCCTTTACTATTTATATGTCTATTTATAATTATCCCCATAATACACTACCACATGATAACTGTTAAAAAAATAGAAAAACATAAGGATTTACCATTATACTTCTTAAATATAGCTTTTCATTCCCTAAATAACAGTATTACTAATCTGAAGCGCATAATCAAAAATTAGGACTCCTCACGTTCTCTATCCCAATACTCTTTAAATCGCATAAATGCCTTCTGCACGCCGAAGTTATGTATATTATCAGAAAAATCTATTACATCACATTCTTCTGTTCCTCCAAACTTTATACCTCTTATACCTCTACCTATTATTTGCTCATATAATATATTGCTATTTATAGGTCTGCAGATTACAATGTTGCGTGTCTTAGGTGCATCGAAACCAGTTGTTAGAACACCATAGTTAAATAGAAAGTCTATTTTACCATTTTTAAATTCATTGATAATAATACGTCTTTCTGTCTTATTTGTATCAGAGTTTATACTTGCTGATTTTCTTCCTAAAGCATTCATTATGGATGATAGGAACATAGCATGCTCTACAGTACATGCATATACCAATGTAGGTTGTCCTCTCTTAATTTTTAGAAGTCTTTTTACAATAAGCAAATTTCTTCTTGTATCTTTTGCTAGCGTCTTAAGAAATGATGGAGCATATTCATTTTTTTCTTCTAATTCCTTAACCTCTTCCTCAGTCAATCTGTATTCTATTCCAGAATTAATGACAATATGATTTACTCTCGCGAGAAATTGGCGTTCTTTAAAATAATCAATTGGATTGTCTTTATATTTTTTAACTTCTGAAAAAACTGGCGTAATTAAATTCATTTGAAACATATCAACTAGTTTATTTACTTCACTGTCACCAATAAGCGTATTTCTTCCTGGTGTAGCAGTAAGACCACATATCGGAAATAGACTACCACCAGTTAACTCTTTAGCTTTTCTAAGCAATTCATCATACATATGTGTAATTGCTCTATGAGCTTCATCTATAATCATTGCACCCGTATTCTTGAGAATATATGCAACTTTCTCATCATTAATATTATAGTATAACTTATTAATCCCGGCCACAATAACTCCACCACTTAATTCATCATCATCAGGAAAGTCATACTTTGAAAAATAACGGTATACTTTTAGTGGTAAAACAAATTCTCTATCTTTCCATAATTCTTCAATACAACTTATACATTGCTCACATAGTTCTTCACTTTGTGCAATCCATATCATGAACTTATTTTCATCAAATCTATATTGCATCCACTCTAAAAATGCCTCTACAGCTACTCGGGTTTTACCGCCACCAGTAGGTAAAGATATCATACATCTTGTCTTATCTTCTTGCCTTTTTAACATACTAAGTAGTTTTTCTTTTATATCTACTTGATAATCCTCTAATTTAGGAACTCTTTTCCTGGGCTCAATAATTTCAACTGATCGTTTAATTTCTGTCCTGTCTGTTGCTATTCCGGCCAGTATTTTAGGAAAACCAGCTGCCTCGATAAAATCATTAGCCCATCTTTTACCTGCATACCACTTTTTATCAGCTAATGGTTTACGCATATAGGATGCTGAAGTTATATTTTTAGATGTATCAGGATATTTATGATATAGCTGTTCAACAAGTGTATCAGGCATCTTATCAAGTATTTTTTTTCTTAATTTTCTTTTGCTTTCACTACTACCTGCAAATAAATTAACTCCTTCACTAATTACTAACAATCTGCAGAGATTTTTCTTATCGAGTTCACTATGTTGAAGTTCTGATAATATAGCCTCTGTATCTGACTTATGCCTCCTACCATATAAATCATTAAGAAGTTGGGTAGAGATTTCATACTTATTCAACAGTAAATCTACAGTGATATTTATTTCTTTTTCACTCAATGTATATCTCATACTCATCTCCCCATTATATTAATTTTAAATGTTTTATCTTTTGAGTATATGTAATGTATAAAATTACTTCTCACTAAATATGCATACCATATATTATTCTTTTACTGCATGATAAGAGGTATTTATATGACAAAAAAAATTAAATTTCATTAAGATCGAAACCTTATTATTCTTATATGCTTTTTGTCTTATCAAATATTTCAGAATGAATTATATAGATAGAATCAATATTTTTTAGATACAATTTGCACATCTTTCAATAATAGAAATTCACCTCCAATATTTGCTTATCTTCCATTGGCAATATCTTATAACATCCATCTAAATGTATCGATATGCTCCTAAATCATTACCATTATTTTATAAATTATATATTAACGATCTTTTCTACCATTATTTTGCAAATATCTAAAATATAAACTCAATAGATATAATTTTATCTAATTGTAATAGCAAATAATCCACTATATATAATATACTTACATTATATACCAATAATTTTGTAAATTCAAAATAATTCTACATATCTTTATGTAATTTTATATGAAAGGTATTCACTAATAAAAAACTTTCAAATATTCTCAAAAACATATTCAAATTTCCAAAATCGAGTAGGCTAACTATTAAAAGTCGAGTATAAAAACTTTTTTTACCTTAAGGTTTAATAGAACATTCCTATTCTATAGTTAATCGCTGGAAAGATTTTGCAGGTAAAATAGATCCAGTAAAGATCTACTATATATAATTCCGGTTAGCTTTTGGACTTCAGTTTGTTTAGCAGCCTTATCCTTATTTATAGCCTGATATGATTCCTGTTCGACAGATCTGAGATTTGCCTACACCTTCCTTCAGATTCGCAGTACCAGCAAAACCCTTGGTGTTCAGCTATGACCTTCACGCTACTCGGCGGTTTCGGGACTTTCATCCGTTAGATTACACCAATGCATGCCATGCACACAAAAATATTGTAGTATGTGAAACAGTTATTTCACAACCCCAGCATTTTAGTTTATAATAAAAAAAGACCTCCCAGTGCCAGTCATAAAATTTCTATCATATACATCCTGTAATAAATATTGTATTTTTAGAAAATTCAGGGTTGTTATATATCACATTTAGAATTGGTAAGCTGTTACCGTCAGTCACTATAAAATGAGCTTTTATATACTCCTTATCTTGTAAAATAAAACCAATCATCATTAATAAACAAATATGTATATTTATTTTTAGATTATTAAATTACCATATCCATTATATACCAATATTTTGCTTTGCAAAGCAATAAATTAAACCCTTCGATATGTTCCCACAAACACATATCAAAGGGCAAAATAAGTCGAATTATTAACTTTTATATTACAATGTCTCTCAAACCAAGTATTTTCAACCGTTCCAAAACTTACTTATTTCGACATCAACACCACTGTTTCAACATGCGGCGTATTCGGAAACATATCCACACAACAAGCCTTCTCTACATTATACCCTCTGTCCTGTAATACCACCAAATCCCTTGCTAGGCTCGTAGGCTTGCAGGAAACATAAACTATCCGGTCCACTCCGAAATTAATGATTTTCTCAAGAGCCTTCGGGTGAATTCCGTCCCTGGGAGGATCCAAAACTATCAGGTCCGGTTTATCCTTAACAGAATCTATCACTTTAAGGACATCTCCGGCAATAAATTCGCAGTTGGTCAGACCGTTAAAGGCGGCATTTTCTTTTGCGGAAGCTACAGCCTCTTCAACAATTTCTATCCCGATCACTTTTTTCGCAACTGGTGCTAAAATCTGCGCTATGGTTCCGGTTCCGCTGTATAAATCAAATATGAGTTTGTCCCTGGTATCGCCTATATATTCCCTGACAGTGCTGTAAAGCACTTCCGCTCCGAGAGAATTGGTCTGGAAGAAAGAGAATGTCGATATCCTGAATTTGAGTCCCAGAAGCTCTTCATACAGATAATCCCGGCCGTATAATATATCTGTACTGTCTCCCTGAACTACATCCGCCATGCTGTCGTTGTAAACGTGAAGTATTCCCACGATCCTGCCTCTCAGATTAAGCTGTAACAATCTGTCCTTGAATTCCTCCATGACCGAAGCTTCCGTTCTCTCATAATCCCACTGGGATGAAGTTACAAGGCTGATTAATATTTCTCCGGTTTTTGCACCTTTTCTTACAAGCAAATGTCTTAAATACCCCTCATGGGACATTTTTTTATAAAAACTTATTCCCAGAGCGGCAAAATACTTCAAAACCTCTGAAAGTATATTGTTGTAGTCACTGTCCACGATTTGACAACGATCGGTCGTTAAAATATCGTAATAACTGCCTTTCTTGTGCAAACCCAAAGCCAAAGGTCCGCCTTTTTCCTCGTCACCGAAAGAAAATTCCATCTTGTTTCTGTAACCCCACTGTTTTGGGCTTCCTTTGATTCCTTCAAACCGGTAGCCTGAACAAACTTCGTCCAGCAGTCTTTTAACCTGGTCTTCTTTTATTTTTAGCTGTGTTTCATACGGTAATGTCTGATAAGCGCATCCGCCGCAGGGGCCGAAATGAATACATTTAGGCTCCGTAGTTTCCAATGGTGATTTATCAAGTATTTCTACAAGTCTTCCTTCAATCTTTTCATTACGGACTTTTTTAACCACAAAATTGATCTTCTGTCCCGGTAAAGTATCCTTAACTTCTACTTTTTTACCCTCTATCTGAAGAATCCCTTTATTGGGATAATCCACTCTTATGACTTCGCCGCTAAGTTGTGTTCCTTTTTTCACTATGCATTCTCCTGTTTCAGTTTTATTACATTAGTTATGTTTTCAGTTATTATTATAGTAATATTTTGTCATATTCGTAATTAAAATGGTTATATGTCCATTTTGTTTTTTATAGTTTAATACAGAAATTTTACAGAAACTTCATTCCGCAAAACGTTTCCGGTTTGTCCTCTTTTTTAATTTATATTACCGATATTTGAAAATATCATAGTTTCAACTTAATTTCAAGCTTCTGCGATTTAATTATGGCCTATTTATTTAATCAGTCCTTTGTCTGTCTTCTTTACATGCCGGAATACTTCCTCAAATCTGTTCAGAGCTTCGTCTATGACTTCCGGTGTGTCCGCCATGGATGTATACAGCCTGCTGCCGGCAAGGGTTACTATTCCGTTTGCCATATAGGCAGCTCCCATTCTCTCCATGGAATCCTTTCTTTCGTACATCATATCTTTGTGCTTCAGAATACCGATTGCCGATTTGATAAACGACATTGACGAAAAGTCAAAACTCATGGCGCCGGTACATTCAAGGTGTACGATAGAGCCCTGGTTGTATGCGACGAACGGCAGACCATACCTGTCAATCAGTTCTTTCAGTCCGTCGCAAAGGCGATCGCCCATCCGGCCGGCAATTTCACAGGCATTGGTTCTTTCAATTTCCCTGATTGCCGTATAACCCGCAAGGCAGGAAAGAGGATTGGCCGCCAGTGTTCCGCCTACATACGCCCGCTTTTTACCGGTGGCAAGGCCTGCCGCCATGAGCTGAACATATTCTTTCTTGCCGCCGACTCCGCCGGCTCCCGGATATCCTCCGGCAACAATCTTGCCGAAGATCGTTAAATCGGGAATTACGTTAAAAAATCCCTGAGCTCCGCCAAGCCCGACACGGAATCCTGTAACGACTTCATCGAAGATTAGCAGTGCACCGTATTTGTCGCAAAGTTTTCGTACTTCAGCGTTATATTCCCTGGATATCGGTCTTGTTCCGCTTTCGGGGCCCACAGGCTCCAATATAACTGCAGCGGTACCGCCTTTCATCCTATTCTTTTTAAGCATTTTTTCAAGCATGTTCAAATCGTTAGGCCGGACCTCATCTGTATATTTGAAGGAGCTTCGGGGAATACCGTGAGATTCGAGCAAATATCTGCTCCCGGGTATCTTTAGTCCGTACACCATCTGATCCGACCAGCCGTGATAAGCACCGCCTATTTTTATAATGCGCTTTTTTCCTGTGGCAATTCTTGCAATGCGAAGCGAAGCCATTACCGCTTCAGTTCCGGAGCCGAGCATGCGGAACATCTCAACATTAGGCATGTGCCTGTGAATTTCCTTCGCAATCATCAGCTCTGCTTCGTGAAGCAAACCTGTTACCGGCCCGCATTCATTAAGAAGCTCTATTACTTTTTCCCTGATAACGGGATAATTGCTTCCGAGGATGGTCGGTCCGCCCGCCTGAAGGAAATCTATGTATTTGTTACCGTCCTTGTCATACAGGTATGCGCCCTCGGCTTTTACGATGCACAGCGGAAAAGGCTTGTTGAATGCCAGATTATGCTGAACACCGCCGGGAATATAATTTTTGGCTTCTTCAAATATAGCCTTTGAAGATTTGCACTTCTCATCAAAATACTTTAAAACAACATTGTTGTAATAGTCGTCGTCAACCTCCCATATCGGCTGACTTGTCAGGTTTTTTAGCTTCGCATTGATTTCCGCAGGATCATCCCATCTGCTAATTCCATAATTATTCATTATCCGTCCCCCTTTTTATAATGTTTAATTATTGATTGTTTTTTCGATTATATTTGTATGAATTTTCTTTCCGAATACAAATCGAATACAAATTTTCCGTCATCCTTCTTTTTGTTTCGAATATTTCATTTTGTAGACGGCCTTCATCAAAACCGCATCAAAAAAACCTATTCTCGCTTTTTTGTTGTATGCGGCCGTATGTATACTGCAGATCGCCGCCTTATCCGCCAAAATTTCCAGGGCCGCCATGTCATCCTGGTTTTCCGCTCTTACTACAGCTCCGATTCCCGGTACCAATATGGCATTATATTTATCCAGAGCGTGGATTACATCTTCTGTCTTGTCCCGTACCACGGGAATTTTACGTCCAATCATCTGGGCCATATCGTCCAATTGGGCGTATATGGGAGTCCTCCCGTTGGCACAGGCAATTACAGCCGATGATTGTACCATAGCGGCATATTTGAATTTATCCTTTACGGCATTTAGCAATTCTTCCGATCTTACGGGCGATACCTGCATTGCAGACGATGCCTGATGTTCCGCATCTAAACTGCCTTTGATATTTCTGCTGCATATTTCTTCCAGAAACACCGCCTTTTTCATTGCTTCTTCCTGATCGCCCGCGCATATCAGCACTCCGTGGTTTTTCATAAACACGATTTTCGCGCCCGTTTGCAATGCTTTCTTTACATTATTTGTTATTTTTTTGGTTCCCGGAAGGCCATAATCCGCAAGCCGGATGCCGCCGAGAATCTTCTTTTCCTCTTCGGTTATATCCAGGCTTTCAAAACCCGCCAGCCCCAGCGCCGAAGCATAAGTCTGATGGGTATGTATTACAAAATTCACATCAGGAAAAACCTGATATGCCGCAATATGTACCCGCCTTTCACCGGAGGGTTTATGGATCCCCTGCCACCGGCCGGTCGACAGGTTCAGCTTTACAATGTCTTTTTCCTTGGTTATCATATAATCCAGTCCGCTCGGTGTAATTAAAATATTGTCCTCATCCAGTCTGCAGCTTATGTTGCCCCAGGTTCTGGCCACAAGACCGTTCTCAAGCAGCTTCTTTCCGGTATCCACAATCAGTTGCCTTGCTTTACTTTCTTCCATTAACATGCCTCCCTGTCATAAACATTTAACATGGCAAAGCTCTTTTTATTGTTTTTATATAGTCTTTTATACACTTCATAATTTCTGTCATATATCTTTTTTCTCTCCATGTCAGGCTCATAACGGTGTTTCACGGGTATAAAATCTTTAATTGCCGACATATCAGGCAGCATGCCCTTGCCAACCGCTGCCAGCATGGCCGCACCTACCGCACCCACATCCTGGGAAGATTCGACCGTTTCGACAACCCTTCCCGTAATATCCGAAAGAATCTGGCAGGTAACCGGTGACAATGCCCCTCCTCCGACAAACCGTATGATTCGTGAGGTTTTTACCTTTTTCTCCTGGGCTTCCAGCATCCAGCGAAGGTGATAGCATATGCCTTCCAATACGGCCCTTATAAGTTCCGTTTTCCCCGTTTCCAGCCTGATATTGAAAAACATCCCGGCCGCGTTCGGATCTTCAAACGGGCACCTGTTGCCGTGCAGCCAGGGCGTGAAAATCACTCCGCCCGCACCCGGTCCTATCTTGGATATGGTTTCCGACATATAATCATACAGGCTTCTATATATTTTTTCCTTGCCTTCCGTAATATGCGTCTTTTTCAGGTAAACACCGATCTCATCAAGAACCAGATGATCCTTTACCCATTCGAAACATTTGCCCGCTGTTTCCATCTCTGCGAAATAATTGTATTTACCTGCTTCGGCCCCGATGATACCGCCAATCTTTGCGAATATGTCCACTACCTGCCTGTCAAGCACCGTTTCGACCCAACCCGATGTTCCGCAATAAATATGAGTATCACCGATATTTATGCAACCGGCGCCGACACCTATTAAAGTAGCATCACCGCCTCCGCCGTAAACCGGGATTCCCGGTACAAGGCCCAGATCATTGGCCGCTTTTTCGGTGAGAACTCCCGCCTGTTCGGTACAGTCGATAACTTTCGGAAGATGTTTCGGGTCTACGCCGTACATTTTACAAAGCGTCCTGCTCCAGCCCCACTTACCGGGCCTTGTATCATACAGGAAAGTGGCGTAAGCCGAGTCCTTTGTCATGACAAACCGGCCAGTACAGCGGCAAATCAAATATTCCTTTACGTCAAGCCATTTATGTACTTTAGCAAAAACTTCGGGTTCGTTATTCTGAACCCATTTGTATTTCCATACGGGATCTTTTACACTCGTCGGCGCCGCATGGGTGATTATAAGACTTTTTAAAAGTTTACGAACATTGGCCCCGGAAACGGTAAGGCCGTGTCCGAGACAGGCTTTCATTTCCGCAGTCGCTCTTTGATCCATGTAGCTCATGGGCCGTCTTAATGCGTTTCCGTTATCGTCAACAAGCACAAGCCCCTGCATCTGTGAGCAAAACGAAATCCCTTCAATCTGTTCCGGCCTTATGTCAGTCTTTTCGAACAGCCTGCGTGTCGTGTCACACATCGCATTCCACCATTCTTCGGTATCCTGCTCCGCTCCGCCGTTTTCCAGAATATATAATCCATATACTCCGTATTCTCCGGCGATCATCTGCAGGGTTTCACCTATGGCAAAAAGGCAGGTTTTGACTCCTGTGGTTCCGAAGTCATAAGCAATGACGTACAATAAGTTATCCTCCTCTCTTTCATTTTATATATATTAAAAATTCAGCCTGCCAAATTTAACGCCTATCATTAAGTACACAGGTGGCTTAACTAAACCATAATCTGCTGACGGCTCAGTTTGGCAATGAGCATATACTATTGGAGTTATTTGTATTAAATATCTTAGGTGAACATAAACGGGAGTTTTGTGCATTATTTGCGTTGTTGGACAAAATCTTAAGTCAATGAATATTGTAGATGAGTATTAAACGGGTCTTACATATACTGTAAGCGCAGATGGGCATAAACATGAAATTTCATCAATATTGGCAGTATAAATGAACATGAACTTAATACTTTAAACGTCGGTTGTCAAAAATGTAGGTTACATATTAAGGATAATTCCCAAACATAAAACTCAACTATATATTATTGATAATAAACAGGCTTACTGTCGGTATCCCAAAGCGCCGCCGATAAATCTGATGAACTCTTCCGCCATCTTTTCATCATTTTCAGCAATATCCTCTCCGCAGTATATTTTCATTCTTTCCCTGTAATAATCGCAGCTGTAGGAAAATTGCAGCATCATCAGCAAATTATCAAAAAAGAAGGCAAGCATACGGGAATCTATGTTAATTTGTTGTTCCGACATCCTCTTGGCCTTATCCATAAGCCGTTCATATACTATAGCCGTACATGTTTCTATCTCTTTAGCCAGTACGGCCGCATATTTTTTGCAGCTTCCCGATGTTATTTCATTGTACATAACATTGTAATTTTTATGCTTCCTTGAATGTTCCAGCAAAGCGTAAACGATCCGTCTTATACATGTCATTACATCCGAATCGTCAGAAAATGCATCACTTAAAACCTGTTCCAGTAATTTCAGGCTGTGCCGTACACAAGCCAGGAAAAAACCGTCCTTATCCTTGTAATATTTATAAATCACGCCTACACTGACGCCGGATTTTTTTGCTATCACATTTATATTGGCGCGATCCAGACCGTTATTGGCAAACTCTTCTATTCCGGTTTCAAGTATGGTGTTTATGGTTTCGGTATCAAGTTTTTTATACATTTCTTCACCTGTTAATATATTCATGTTATGGACGTGAGTTGTGGCTCACATACTTGGATATATTATACATCTTATTTATTCTAATTTCAACAAATATTTTGAAATAATTCCTATTATATAGAACAATTTATACAATCATTTTTTGCCTGCTGATCGTTTTTGTCTGCAGATATGCCGGCAAATCAAGAAAAAATGAATTTGGAATAGACACAATAACCAAAAAGCTTTTATTGAAAATGTATGGGATTATAACGATAAAAAAGAAAAGCAAAGGATTATAACCGGTGATTTTGATCTGAATAATTACTTAATTACGAATATCGGCATTATTGAAGTATCGCCCGGAACTTCGGGAGAACTTGTCTTTGATTCAGATAAAAACGTATGCCTCGTAAATGATGAAATCCTGTATACCTATGATGTAAGTTCATCTTCATTTTTGAAAAAAGAAATAGCCCCGGATTTTCTGCCGGATAACACGGTAGACATAAAAAATATGAAAAACTGAAAAAAAACCGTCACCGAATACTGGGGCGGGCATGCCACGGAAAAAATAAATAATATAAGTTGGATTTTTAAGAATTAGCCGGATACTTTCATTGTTATTGTATACACAAAAGTGAGTACTTCCGTCCTGTTTTATCAGTTAATATATGTATGGCAAAATTACAAGGTATAATTTTATTTTTAATCTTATTTCATTTTAATTTTAGCCCTAAATTGCAATTTCAAATTGAACACCACTGGTAATTAAGTTACCTTGTACTTTGCCAATTGAATACACCTGATCCAGAAACTCTTCAAAAAGTTCCGCCGGTGTTCGGTACCCAAGATGCTTCCGGGGAAGTTCGTT